>Ga0302296_1002252_pt1 | contig 13185 bp, 5 predicted proteins | sample III_Fen_N3_1_FD_194546 | JGI IMG/M metagenome (GOLD analysis project Ga0302296, IMG submission 194546) | Peat permafrost microbial communities from Stordalen Mire near Abisko, Sweden - III_Fen_N3_1 | ecosystem: Environmental > Terrestrial > Soil > Wetlands > Permafrost | place: Sweden: Abisko... | reverse complement strand
GGCGCTCACAAATATTTCCCTCCCCTTGTTGATAGCTATATCAAGTCCTGCAGTTTTCCCGTTGATATAAATCGGTACATCGGCCATCGTATTGTAATTCTGAGGATCATTTGTTGTCAGTTTATTCAGGAACAAACTTTGCGTAACAACATGGTAATATATAAACGTATTTAACGGGTTGCTGTTGCTTAAAAAATCAGTACGTCCGGGACTGACGGAAAGCGCTAAATCATCAAATGAATTGATACCCCTCTTTTTATAAATTGAGTCGGGTTCAACAAGCATCGTGAATTGTCCAAGTGTTTGATTGGGCAGCTTCATGTCAACATTAATAATCTTATCCAATCCGGTTTTATCCATTGCTTCACAAAAGATAGAAAATCCGGAAGCGCTTTTTAACCAGTTATAGCTGTTCTGTGTTACCGGAGACAACATGGTACCAATCACCTGAATATAACCGTTCGACAATTTAATGTTAGCCTTGATCACATTGCCCTGATTGTTGATTTTGTAATAAGTGGTATCAGGTCTGACATCAAAATTAACATTCAGATAGTCATTGGATAAAGTAGGCTGTGAAAACGCCCCAAACGGAAAATCATTTGAAATAATTGCCTGATTTAATACATGATACCTTGCAAGAGCGCTAACATAGGCCACATCCTTCAACATAGCATCCAAAGAAGCATATTTTCCGTTATCTTTTATAAAGTTATCGACTGCTGCATTGGTTGGCAGGAACAATGTATAACCAACCCCTCCGGTTTTACCTCCGGGATTGTAGGCACTCAGGGTTTTATCAAGATCGGCTACCTCAAGAATACGCAGAAAACTCGAATAATCTTTCGGATTGGCAACAATGTAATCTAAAATCGAGAGTTTAATCTGATCCTTAAAACCAGTATCAATAATAGCTGACTGTTTGCAGGAAAATTGCATCAAAAGTGCAACAAATATGCAAAATATGATAGAAATTCTTTTCATGGTTTAAAAGGTATAGTATGGATTTTGAACCAGGTTTAAATTGCGCTCAGTTTCGCTCTTGGATATTGGCAGATACCAACCCAGGGTATTGGTTAACTTGGCTGACAATATACGTTTCTGAGTGGAAGGAATAGCTGTAATAATAGTTTCAATAAATTTAGCTTTATTGGCATAATTGTTACGTCTTCCCATCCGAAGCAAATCAAACCAGCGTTTACCCTCAAAAGCAAACTCAAGACGACGTTCGTTTAATATGGCATCTTCGAATGCAGTAGGTGAATCAGCAATCGCCAATGGATCAACTTGTGCACGAAGTCTGACCATATCCAAAATAGCGCCAGCCTCTGCATAGCGGTTTAACTGCGAGAGAGCTTCGGCTTTCATTAAATAAATATCGGTCAGTCGATAAACGATCCAATTAGCACTGTTTTGTATAGAGGTTGGACGCACACTTTTACCATCAGGCGCAAATCCAACATACTTCCAAATGATATAATTATCTTTACTCAACATTGCAATTGATGATCTTTCACCTCTTGTTTTTTCAACTGAACCATTATCAAAACCGAATAAATCGGCCGCCAGCTGGCTTGGAATATATTGATACGCATTCTGATTGGTCATACCAAACAAACCATTTTTCTGATCAGGGTCCATAAACTGAAATTCGAAAATTCCTTCAAGCGAATTTCCCGGATAAAAGATTGTAAACCATTGAGAATAGGGCACCATCTGGTATGTTGAATTTGAAATAATCCGGTCGCAGGCTGTAATGCAGGATGCATAATCGAAATTCCACAATGAAATATCCGCAATAAGCGCATCAATGGATGCTTTGGTGGCACGCCCCTTCGCTTCGGCCACTGATTTAAGACTTGGGTCACTGGCTGTTTCCCTGCAACCATTCAGATCCTTCAATATAGCTGTTAAAATGTCTTCACCTTTAGTTTGAGTAGGATAGAAATTAACTCCATCGTTTACTGAGGGTTCGGTCAAAAACGGAACATCCTTAAAAATCCTGACAAGATAAAAATAGCTTAGTCCACGCAGGAAATAGGCTTCAGCCATGATCCCTTTTAATTGAAAATCATTGAATGTTCCATCAATTTTCTTAACTTCAGGTGCATTTTTAATGACTTCATTGCAGTAATTGATGACCTTATAAAACTTTGACCAGTCGCACAATGAATTGGTTGTAGTAATATTGCTTTGCATCAATTTATACTGATCAGACCACTGCCAGTTTGAGGGAGCAGTAACCATATCACCACGCGCTTCGCCATAGGTAAACAAATCACCATTCATACCTGCAAACGATGAATAAGCTCCCATTAAAACAGATTGTACATCTTCTTTGGTTTTCCAAAAATCAGAACGAATTAATCCTGATGGAGGAACCAATTCCAGAAAATTGGAACATGAAAATTGCATGGTTAAAGCAATGAATACTAAAATTATCCGTATTTTATATGTCTTTTTCATTTTGCATTAATTAAAATGATACTGATAAACTAAGAGTTACTGTTCTTGGCGGCGGAGTATTGGCTTTATCTGCACCAATCCAGAATGGATCAGAAGCATCCTGTCCAACTTCAGGATCTTGTCCTGAATATTTGGTAATAGTTAACAACTTTCTGGCGCTAACAGCAATATTGGCATTTTGTATGCCAAATTTTTGGCAAAGAACCGGACTTAGATTATAACCAAATTTAACACTGTTCAAACGCAGGAAAGAGCCTTTTTCAACATAACGGTCTGATGCAAGATTATTGATTTGGCTATCCATGAACGCCCTTGGCAAAAGACCGGGTTCATTTTGTCCCTGAACTCTCCAGCGGCTAAGTACGGCTTTACTCTGGTTGTTCCTGCCGTTCATCCCCTGGGTGTTTTTAGCCGTCATATTGATAATATCATAACCCACACGATAGACGAATTGAAAATTAAAATCAAATTGTTTGTATCTGAATGTTGTCCCAAACCCGCCCATCATTTTTGGATTGGAGTTCCCAATATAATCAACATCATTAATATCAATTTTACCATCATGATTGATATCCTCATATCTGGCATCACCACCCTTAAATGGAATTCCGTTAAACGTCATCGGGATAACATTGTGATTGCCATCATACAATTTATTGCCGGCAGCATCAGTAGCAACCGCATCTGCATCAGAGGCATAAACACCCCGGTAATGCAAGCCATAGAAAGATCCGATTGGAGTACCTTCCTGAATTCGTTGCGGATAATCGCCACTCGACAGATCAACCGCCTTTTCAGTATTATAATTTTGTGGTAGTTTGGTATAGGTATTTACATTTTGTGAAATATTAAAGTCTACCTGTACCAGCAAGTCTTTGGTGCGAACCACTTTTAAACTGGACATTAACTCCCAGCCAATATTTTTCATTTCACCACCATTAAAGTAGCCCAATTCGGTAAAACCGGATGAGTTTGGAATGGAGTAACCCGACCAGGGAGTACCAAATAGAATATCCGAAGCAAGTTTTCTATAAAGCGTACCTTCAATGTAAAAACGATCTTTGAACATATTTAACTCAAGACCCAAATCGGTTGAAGTGGTACTCTGCCATTTCAGGTTGTCCAATTGGATATTACTGGGGACTGCGCCTGGGTTGGTAATATAATAACTGGGTGAACTTGTTACAAAAAGGCCAAATCGTTTATAAGGGTCGCCAGGTGCAGTTCCTGCTAAACCCCAACTTGCCTTTATCTTCGATTCGCTCAGCCAATTTGCACAATTGTTCAGAAATGGCTCAGATGAGAACCGCCAGAAACCTGCCAAACCTGCGAAATTTCCCCAGCGATTGCTGGCTCCAAATGCTGAGTTACCTTCCTCAATCGCGTTGACCGTAATCCCGTAACGATCTTTGAATTTGTAGTTCATATTCAACAAACCGGTAACAGAGCGATTTTCAGACGAACCCGAACTTATCCAGTTAATATGGGAAGCAATAGCCGGGTCTGTTATCGTAGTACTTGGAATTTCATTACTTTCAATATAAATATTTTCATCCTGATATTGATCTGTTTTCCATGTTGCAGCGCCTGACAATACATGATCTTTATTTTTGAATGGTATATTAAAAGCAAGCTGAGATTCGGTTTTGAATGACGAAGCGATTATATTTCCTTCTCCTGCCAGATTGACTGTCCAGTTTGTCCAGCTTTGGCCAATGGCATTGTAAGGTAAATATTTATTCTCCTTTCGGCCAGTGTATTGAAAATCGGCAGTCTCTCTAAAAACCAGCCAATCCAGAATATTGTACTTTAATGTAAATGAAGTTTCAAGCTTATTTTCATTTTTATCATTTTTCCCAAGGTCAACAACAGCAACAGGATTGTAATAATTTAGTCCATCGCCCTGATAATTATTAATGTTGTCGTAATTGCGTGTAAAATAATCCCCGGTCAAATTTCCTTTGTTGTCGTATTGCATAATGCTCATATTCGGTGCTTTCTGATAAGCCATTTGACGCACCTTATTATTCTGATTGATCTCGTAATTACCTTTTGTCTGTATGTTACTGTAGGCAAAATTCACAGAAAACATGAGCTTCTTGGATAAAAAATAATCGAGATTAATACGTGAGAACAAACTTTTATTCTCCGTATTACGCGTGGTACCGCCTTCATCTACATAATTGATAGAAGTAGAATACCTGGTTTTTTCACCCCCACCGGAAACCCTGAAATAATGATCATTGGTAATACCGGTTTGAGTAATAGCGCCCAGCCAGTCAGTATTGGCAGAATAATTATAAAAATCGTTAAAGTCTTTATTATAGGCGATTTCATTCGGTAAATCATATACACCCCTGGCATTGTGCCATTCGTCCAACTGAAGTGTTACATATTCATCACCGTTAAGCATCGGAATGGCCTTGGGTTGCATGTTTATTGTGTTCTTGAAGGTATAATCAAACTGAACCTTTCCCATTTTACCACGGTTAGTTTCAATCAAAAGCACACCGGCGCCACCCTTCGATCCATACAAGGAAGTGGAAGCAGCATCTTTCAATACTTCAATTGATTTGATATCCTGAAGTGCAACACTGATTAAGTTACCAATGTCTTCCGTTGTGGCCGAAGCAAGATCAAAATCGGAGCGGACATTGTCCTGCGGGATTCCGTCAATAACAATCAATGGTTTGGCATTTCCCATAGAACTCAAACCACGGATTACAATGGATGAACCTGATCCGGGGTCGCCCGACATACTGACAATATCCAAACCGGCAACTTTACCCTGAAGGGCATCTGCTGCCGAACTGATTCCCTCATTTCTCATTTCCATCAGGTCAATCTTGGTGGTCGAGGTAGCATTATCGCGGGCATCAATATTGGTAAGGTTATTAAATGACTTTTGTTTACCAACAACCGTGATCTGCTCAACCTGCAAATCGGAAGACGTTAGTTCAATCACAACCTGTTTCAGTAGATTTGGTTTAAATGGTTTGGCCTGATATCCAATAACACTCACTTTCATGGTATTGGCAGGATTTTTCATCTGATAAACAAAGTTGCCATCTATATCTGTAATAGTTCCGTTCACAACACGGTTTTCTTTATTAGATTCAACGACAGTTGCGCCTACAATGGGTGATTTATCTTTCTGATCGATCACCTTTCCACGAATGGTTGTTTTTGTCTGAGAATAGGCTCCCACAAAACTGCAAAGCACAAGGATCAGAATGATGATTTTTTTTATATTTTTCATTTTTTTCAAAAACCTTAGGTTTAAAATATTCTAATTTAAGCTAATTGACTATTGGGTGTCGATTTGTCCAAACAATAATGGATTTTTGATCTCATGAACTACTCCGTTCACAACTGAATTGATGTAAGTATCGGCAACAGTGGTAACAGCACCACTGACTATAGCCTTCGACAGAATCATATTCGTCCTTGGCGATTCATTCACTACAACATCATTGGTTCCACCAACAGATGCAATTGTAATTTTGTCAATACCTCCTTCTATTTTTATTTGGGTATATACAGGTGCAAATGGTGTACTTCTCTCGTCAACCCTGCAGGTTTCATAATATCCTGAGGTCATCTTGCCGTCAGTGAAAAGAATTTGACCAGGTATAAAATGCATCATTACAAATTTCTTAAGTTCAGCTGTAGTCATAGCGCTGGTAGTCGCAGTCATAGTATTCAGAAGAGAATCGCTGGGAGCAAATACAGTGTAATTAACGGTTTGAGACATAAAACTATAGGTACTCAAGGCATCCTGACTTAAACCAGCTTTTTTAATCAAGGCATGAAATTTCGGAAATTTTACCAACAAGGTATTGAAAACATTGCTGACCGAAAAATTAAACCAGCTATCGATTTCATATGTTGAGCCATTATCGGAATTGGTACTGATTTGCCGGGGAATATTTAGAACTTGTTTAGCTCCGTTATAACCAAAAGTGGATGGAGATGTACCTTGAACGACATGTGTAATATTATCATATATGATATAGTTTCCGGCAAGATTTTTAACAAATTCTCTTCTTGCCAATCCTTTGGGCTGATCAGTTGCTACATGATTGAGGATTAAAGTCCTTATATCGGATGGGTTCAGTGGATAAAGTTTAACAGCAGGATACATCATCGAAAGAAAAAAGATTTTCTGACCATATAAACCATCCCTCATCAGTAAAGTGGAGTCAATAGCTGATGAATTGTCAGATTCAACATAGACGGAATAATTAACACCTGGCTTTTTCAAAGCCGGGAGCAAACCGGATGCTTCGATGGCATACATCACCTTTGAAAAGCCTTTTCTAAGATAGATAGGACCGGTTACACTGCTGAAAGCCCTGGGTACAACAGGTTTGTTCACGCCAATAAAGCTGCAGCTGCTTCCGTATCCCTTTTGAACGACACTTGATTCATCAATCGTAATATTATCAGACTCTCCGTTCAAAATACCCTTTTGTACATCCGTTGGATAAATAGCATTAATCGACAAACAGGAATTGACAATAATACGTTTAATATTTTCCGGTGAATTTTCAATATTCCCCCAATTGTTTCCCCCTGCAAGATACTGGCTTACAAGCTGATCCATCGCATCATTGGTCGGGGCCAAAATTCCCTGCTGATAACGGATCGAAACATTTCCGGGTAATCCATAAGTACCTCTTGGCGCTTTTGTCAATTCGCTGTTGATATCAAAAACCAGTTTAGGATAGGTTAAATTGTAAAGTGAATCAACCTTAAATCCCTGCGCTGCCCCAGGTTGTTTTGATGTTGCAGTAGCATTGTAACTGAACTCCGAAAACATATTGAGCAAATTGTAAAATGTGGAATAATTATTTTTGCTGTTATCGGTCAAAAATTCAATGCCATTTTTAAGCGGCTCAACAACCTGGTCAATCACATATACAAATCCGTTTTCAGCGAATAATTCAGGACTCGTGATTCGTCCACCGCAATAATAAATATCAGGGCTAAGGAACGGACGTCCAAAATAAAATTCAAAATCTGAGGATGAAAGATCATAAATATCAAAATATTGTTTATAAAAAATGGGCGCATATTTTCTGGAGTCTGTGATCACCCGACGATACCACGTCGTTGCAGTAGTATCAACAATATCATTGCGCTTCAATACACCAAAGACAGAAGTTTGGTTTTGAGCAAGATATTTACTCCATTTCACGCCATACTTCCTGTTTTTTTCCATCAGTATAGTCTGGCGCTTGTTCCCTCTTGGTAAGTTATTTTTTAAATCAAGACTATCAATCCAACCATTCACGTCAAGTGACATGAGTTGTTTTTTACTCCAGCCATCCTGTACAATGTGGTATTTGACCAGCTTAACTGCTTCCGCCTTTGGAATGTCGGACACCTTTTTGTAATTTGGATTGGACTGAAAATACTGTGCGAAAGCATCATTCGAGGGAGCAAATACGGTGAAGCTTCCTGAAACATTAATGATCGTATCATAACCGGATATCTTTACCAATTCGGCAAATGTCGTAAGTTCCGGCTTACTTTGGATTTGTGTATATAGTTTCCCTGGAAGCCAAGATGGCGGGGCATAAATGCCGGTTAACTTATCATCTTTACATCCAAAAAACAATAACACCAATAAAGTAATAAAGGTTAGTTGTTTATACTTTGTCATTTTTTATATCATAATTATTGAATAAAACAATTGAAATAGATTTATCAACGCACAAATGTATATAAAAACCGAAAGGACAAAAGAAACTTTACGACCAACTTGTAACAATTTTTAAGATAACGGCCAATAAGTGTTAAAATCGGTTAATTTATGATACTTCTGATTGATTTGTGCTACTTTTTTTTGAAGAATCCGGTAAACCTTTTTGCCGGAACATAGATGGAGTTACATCAAACTGCTCCCTGAAACATTTAACGAAATAGGATAAGTTATTAAAGCCCAGCCCATAACCAATTTCCTTAATCGAATTATTTGTATTCGAAAGCATTTCACATGCCTTCTGAAGTTTAAAAGCACGTATGAACTCCACCGGGGACAGACCTGTCAGCGCTTTTAGTTTCCGGTAGAGATGTGTTGTACTGATATTCAGGTCGGAAGAAAGTCTTTTGACATTGAAATCAGACTCCGAAAGATTTTCCTCAAGCAACTGCCGTAATTTAATAATGAACTCATCGTCTTTGGATAAATTGGAGGTCGATACCTCAACCATGAAATTCTGAGTCATGTATTTTTCCCTGATCAACTCCCTGTTTTTTATAAGCCTTGAAATCTGAGCCTTGATGACACTCATGTCAAACGGCTTAGTGACGTATGCATCGGCTCCGTTCTGATAACCGGTCACAATGTGCTCCGGGGCATTATTGGAGGTAAGTAAAATGATCGGAATATGACAGGTCTTATTATTTTGTTTCACCTTTACACACAATTCATAACCGTCCATTTTAGGCATTACCACATCCGAAATTATAATGTCCGGCAGGATACGCGAGATAAGTTCATAACCTTCCTTACCATCACCTGCCTCATGGCAGTCATAGTCTTCCGATAGCTTTTTCCGCAGAAAAGTCCGTAAATCAATATTATCCTCCACAATTACCAATGAGGTTTCCTTATCCCTGTGTTTGTGCACCTGAACCTGCTCACTGTCAAAAACATCTTCCTGCCACGATTCGGGAGCCTTCACCGGGCTGGTCTCCAATTCACCGGTTTCTAACATATCGAAAGGCAGATTGATATGAAAGGCAACTCCGATTCCATCCACCGATTCAACTGTAATTGTTCCATCATGCATCTCAATAAGTGATTTTGAAAACGACAACCCAATACCCGCTCCTTCAACATTTTCACTCACCTTGTAGAACTGTTCAAATATTCGAAGTTTATCTTCATCCGAGATATCTTTCCCTTCGTTGAATACGGTGATCCGGATTAACTCCTTTCCATTCAGTGAGGCAATGTTAGTCCCGGGAGTCAAATGCTCAAGTGTTACCCGGATATTGTTATCCCCGATCGTATGTTTAAATGCATTCGACAATAAATTGTATAAAACTTCTTCTATCTTCTGCCGGTCTATACTTACAAAAATAGCATGATCGGGTAACTGAACACTCAGATTGGCCTTTCTGCGGCTTTCAAGTCCTTTGAAGTTGGAAACCACATCTCCGACAAGGGAAACCAGATCTGTTTTTTGCAGATTAAGTTGTAATTTACCCGCATTAAGTTTTCTGAAATCAATGATCTGGTTGATCAGTGTCAGTAAATAATTTGAATTCCGGTAAATCAGGTTCAAATGGTTCTTCCATTTGGGGTCAATGGTTGAATAATTCGTTTGCATATCCTCAATCGGAGCAATCACAAGACTAAGCGGGGTGCGTAATTCATGTGCAATATTGGTCAGGAACTTCATCCTGTTTTCATTATTTTGGAACGAAAGGTCATCGATCTTCTTCTGAAAGGATGTTTTTTGTCGAATGGTCTGCCAGTAAAAGATATACCCGATAAGGACAATTACCAGCATAAAAAATAAAATTCGCATATACCAGGTCAGGTACCATGGGGGCAATATCCGTATTTCGAATAAACGTTCCGATTTAGCCTCCACATTGTCGGCGCTTAAGCCCGAAACATGCAGCAAATATTTTCCGTAAGGTAATTTTGAAAAATAGATATACTTGTTCGATGCCGGCACGGTGATCCACCGGTCAAAAAAACCGTCAAGTTTATACCTGATCATGTTGCCTTCAGGATATTGATAATGGTGCACTCCAACCCCGATACTGAATGAGTTTTTCTGATATGGCAATTCGATGTGATCCATCTCGTCCAACGAGGAGGTCATTATTTTTCCGCTGCTAATGGTATCTCCGATATTGATGATCTTGTTTTGAAACCGGAAAAACGTAAGGCCAATTTTTGGCGGAATAGGATTCGACTTAATCTGTTCGGGATAGAACCTGCTATATCCGTTATCGCCTCCAAAGAACATTTCACCATCGGCAGACTGATAAAACGAATTCACCTTATAGGTCTGACCCTGCAAACCATCGGCAATATTATACCAGGTAAAAGGTTTGGTTTTATTGGTCAAATCCAAAGTAGCGATCCCCATATTTGTGCTGATCCATTTACGACCTGAACGATCTGCCAGAATTCCCAATACATCATTCCCATGTAACCCGTTTTCATCAGTGATATGTGAAAACTTACCCGAATCAGGGGACATTATATTTATACCACCTCCCTGGGTAGCCAGCCAGATCTTTCCATCTGAATTCTCATAAATACAATTTATCTCATTGGCATTCAGAAAATGTTCATCCGGTTTGACGGCTATATATTTCTTAAACCGTATATCCGGTTTTTGACTTCCCGAAAGGTCAAGTTGGTTATAAGGGGTCTTTACCAGGTTCAGACCATTATTGGTCCCGACCCAGAACCTGTTTTTGCTGTCGATGAGCATCGACAATATATTTTTGTCCGAAATGGCTTCCGCATTGGCCGGGTCTGGAGGAAAAGCATAGGATTTTCTTTCAGGATTTCTACTCAACGCCGGGAAAAACTTCAACCCATCACCAAAGGTTCCAACCCAGATGTTCCGGTCCTTGTCAATGAGTACTTTTCTTACGACTCCTTCGTACAGTGGTTTTTCTCCTGGGCTTCCATATATCCACCCCTTGCCGGTTTTTTCCAACCTGGCTACACCTCCGTTCGAGGCTACCCAGAAAAGGGTTTCCGATTCACGGGCAATATCCCATATACTATTAAATTCAGACGATATACCTGATTGCTGCTGATAAGTCAGCAGCCTGAATTCGGAAGACCCGTCTGCACTTTTTTGTTTCGGAGTCACATTGATGCCCCCTTGTCTCATTCCCAAAAAAATCTCCCCCCGGGTACCCGAGGTTCCATTGAAACACATCACAATATTTCCGATCAGTGATTTTGGATTGGCGGGATCGTGTTTATACGAATAGAATGCTTTGGAGTTCAGGTTCAGGATACTCAGCCCAAGACCCTGGTTGCCAACCCAAAGGTTTCCCGAGAAATCTTCAAACAAACAGGTAATGTTGTTATCGAGAATGGATCCTGATTTAAGCGGATCGGGAAGATAGCACCCGGTCTGATGCGTATTCATATCCGCATAATAAAGTGAAACCTCCGAAGAATAACAGTATATTTTGTGATTGCTTGCGCAGAGCAGGTTTTGGATATTTATCCCTTTAAAATAGAGGTGGTCCGTAATGTTCATGTTCTCCAGTGAAAGAAGAGCAATACCATCTGTAGTTCCAAGGTAAATCGAATTTTCATCCTTAACCGAAGAAATTGCATTGACACCTTGTTTATACGTTATCCGTTGCTTTACGCTCAGTAAGGTGTCCTTGTTGGTAACAACAAGATCTGAGACCATAATACGTGTGGGATCAGAGGCATCCTTATTACTGACCAATACCAATTGTTCTTTAAAAGTATTCAAATAATGTACATAGTCAAAAACCTGGGTATTGCCACTGTACAACTTCAGCTTTTTGGCGTGAAATTCCGTATCTGATTTTCCTGAAGGAATGACTAAAAATATTCCGGTATTGCAATGTATCAATATGTGTCCCCGGGTTTCATAAATACCAAACACGTAATAACTCATTGGTGAGAGTCCTTCCATGCTGACCGGATGGAATGTCTGATCCTGCCTCCGGTAATACGAAACTCCCGAAAGCGATGCGACCCAAAGATTATCTTTCGAATCGATACACAGCTTGTGTGTTTTTTTGTCTGACAAACTTAGCGGATTTCCCAGTTCAGGTTTAAAAAACTGAAAGTCGAATCCATTGTAACTGGCTAAGCCGGTCCAGGTGGCAAACCACATTTTCCCGGATTTATCCTGGGAGATCGAGTTGATTTCCCCGTTATACAGACCCTCATTAGTTCTCAGGTATCTGAAATCATCTCCATAACAGAAATGGATGGATGACAAGATGAATATCAATATAGTAACAGTAATTAGTTTCATTAGGTATTATTCTTTCAATCCTGTTTTTTTGAGGGGTTCAAGATAGAAAAAGAAAAATGAAAATCAATAAGTTTTCAAAACAGATTAGTGTAAGAGCCTATTCCTTCTGTATGTTTAGCTACCTAACGTCTTGAAAATACACCCAATGTCGGGATTTAACCGACGAACTTCCTGCGAAGTATTGCTTTCGTCATCCCGATGTATATCGGGATCTAATTTCCTGTCAACAAAGCAGAAACCCCCGACTTGAGGGTATTTTGCTGTTAAAGGCGTAATTCATTCAAAGTTAGACATCTATTGAGATACTAACTTTCCCTCCAAGTCCTTTTTCAACAATGTCAAAAAGCGTACTCAATGTTATATTGCTTCCATCATTCTCAACGCGGGAAATATAGGTTCTTTTCTTGTCGATGATTTGTCCTAATTCTTCTTGAGTCATATGACGAGATTCTCTTGCCTTTTTTAACAATAGTCCAATTTTAAAAGATTCAGCTTCTCTCTCAAGATTGTCACGTCTTTCAGTCCCTTTTTCACCATAAACCTGATCTTTGATTTGAGACCAGGACGCAATGTCTTTGTTGCTATTTTCTGCTTTCATAATACTCTTTCATTAAAATTATTGCCCTCTCAATTTCTTTTTTCGGCGTCTTCTGTGTCTTTTCTGAAACCCGTTAAGAAGAATTACTAATTTTCCTTGTCGAAG
>Ga0302296_1002249_pt1 | contig 13192 bp, 12 predicted proteins | sample III_Fen_N3_1_FD_194546 | JGI IMG/M metagenome (GOLD analysis project Ga0302296, IMG submission 194546) | Peat permafrost microbial communities from Stordalen Mire near Abisko, Sweden - III_Fen_N3_1 | ecosystem: Environmental > Terrestrial > Soil > Wetlands > Permafrost | place: Sweden: Abisko... | reverse complement strand
CACGCTTACCGCCATCTATCGAAGTACGCCCGCAAACCAATGTTTTACCACGGAAATAGGTGTACAAACCCATTTTACTTTTCAGATCATCCAGTATCTCACTCACCAACTTTTTGGAGTAGCGAACCGAACCGATAGCTGTATTATCACACAGAACCGTATAACCCGGTGCAATTTCGTTGAGTAACTGTTTAAGCGTACAGGATGCTTTGCTTATACTTACCGTTTCGCGCTTCAACATGTACATTTCATTCTCAAGCGTTATCTCTATCGGCACTCCGGTAGTAATCTTGAAAATATAGCCTGTAAATTCTTCGAATAGATCACCGTCGTAACCTAACTTTATAATTACCGGGTCGCCCGCCTGAAAAACATCATTCACTTTGTACCGGTCAAAATCTTTTACCTTTCGTGGCAGCGTTACACTGGCCGTATCGGTCAATTTCTTCCAACTACACTCTGTCTTTACCTTGCTAAACTTTCGTATCGTTATTTTTGCCCGATTACGGATAGCCGGAAATTCAATTTCTCCATAAAAAGGTACTGTCATACATCTACTATTAAAAAATCTTCATCACTTGAGCATTCCATTTCAAATTGCATCATGCCAGGCTTACCTTGTACAGCAGTAATATTCAAACTTTCAATAGCAATTCGATTGATTTCCTTTTCAAAGAAAATTCTGCCCTTTGAAATTACAATTGAATCAGCAATAGCATTTAATTTGATCAAATAATATAATTGTTCTTTAGCTGTTTTGTGCGATTTTCGGCTTTCATCATCTAGACAAATGCCTCTTATATTTATTTTCCAATCCTCAAAACCGAATATTTCTTTTACCGTTCCCGAACTTCCAATCGTTGGTGTTTTAGCAATATTCTTATTTCTCGAAAAATCAACTATCGTTGCCAACGGGAACTCAAAATCGCTATATTCTTTGTCGACAAGTTTTCCCGAAACTTTATCATAAACCTTATAATTTCCACCTTTTATGGTGAAAGTTCCCACTACAGGAGTACCAAACTGACTCAACCGATCATATTCCTCAGCACTGGCAACAGACATGTTGTAACTCATATCCGGTTCAGCATCGTTGCTAATGCCAGGGATATAATATACCGGCTGTCCAAATACATCTTGCAGCAATGCAACCGCAGTACCAATACTAATAATAGGGTTATAGACGTTCATTTTTCTTTCTTTAAGCCCCCTTTAGGGGGTTGGGGGTCACTGATCACTGCAAAGCTACCGTTGCATCTCTCAACCTGTCATTAATGGCACGAATAACCGTTTCGGCTATCGACTGTACATCACCACCGCCTGACACATTGAAGTAATTTTTAATTTCAATCTTTTGATTAATAGTTTTTGCACCACCTACACCACCGCCCGAACCTGATAGGCCGCCTTTGCCCGAACCTGATTTTCCAAAATCAAGATTTTTAGTTGGTATAATTGGTGTTACACCTTTTTTCGATAAATCAACCGACTTCTTATCATCACTGATTTTTGAAGCGTTATTGTCAGCCGTTACGCGCTTTTGCATGTCGGCCATGTTTGGCATTTTAAATGCTTTGAATGACTCAACAGCACCCTTAAAATCCAACGTGATTACTTTGTACATGATAGTGGCCAGTTGACCGAATAAATCTTTCATGTAGTACACAATTGGCTTGATTTTAGCGTACATGTTTTCCCATCCACCACCAAGCGCACCAATCTGATTAATAAGTAAAGTGATATCTCCCCACAAACCTTTTACAAAGTACCAGGCATTTTGTATTGGGCGAACAATAGCATTAAAACTGACTTCAACCAAATAACCTAACCCTGAAAGAATATCTCTGAACAATGCCGACTCGTTGTACAGGTTTTTGAAATACGCGATTGTATCAAGTATCCCTTGACCTATAGAATTGATAACCGGCAATGCTTTTGCTCCAAGTTGCATCATACTTCCCTGAAGCATATTTGTCAACTGATGCCAACTGTCAAGCGGAGTCATTGAGTTCTTATACGCCTCACCAAGTTGTCCCTGGCTATGCGTTGTGAAATCAATAATTTGCCGAAATTTATCAGCATCTTGAGATGCAGTTGCAAAAAATGCACTAGCTTCTTGATCTAATCCGAGTTTTCCGTAAAAATTAGCACTATCTAAATCACTTAATCCTCTGGTTTTTTGAGCTAATTGATCAACAATAGAAATCATTGGTTTTATCTTCCCAGTGCTGTCATAAATGTCAATACCCAATTCTTTGAAAGATTTAATTTTCGCAGTATCTTGAAGTGCTTTCATTGCATTTTGAATCAACGTTGTTGATCGTTCAGCCGTTTGACCCTGTGCGGTTAAGTAAGCCCAGGCGCCGGCAGTTTCATATAATGCAAATCCTGCTTTTCTTGCATCAGGTATTATTTTAGGTAAATACTGTGCAACATCACCAAATTCAGCTTTACCTTTGTTCAAAGTGGCAAAAAGCACATCATATACTTCATTGATATCGCGCCCGGAAGAATTCATTACTGATACAGCAGCATTACCAACTACGCCCACATCTGCAAAACCTGCCTTTGCAGCTTTCAATGTTGGCTCAAGTACCTGAAGCGATGTGTTCACATCCAAACCGGCACTGATAATTTTATTAAATGCATCGGGTATTTGTTCAATCGGGGCAACATTGTTCTTGCCAATTGCAAGCAGCTCATCAGACAAACCGGTTAGTTCTTTTTTTGTCAACTGAGCGGTTACATTTATTTTGGCAAGTCCACTGTCCCAACCAAGTGCCATATCAATGCTTTTATAAGCAGCTGCCCCAAGAGCGGCAGCCCCCGCAGCGGCCAACATATATGGATTAGTCAACATGCCTATTGCATTACCAACACCAGGTACCTGACTAGAGATAGCATCCATTGCCTTACCTGAACTTAGTTCCAACTTATTGATACCGGCAAGCGGTTTTTCAATAGAGGTTGTAACGCCTTTCATCGGACCGGTTACTTTATCAATAAGTTCAAGTATCCATTGTGTGGTTTGAGCTGACATTGTTGAATGCTTCTATTATTACGTTGGCCGCTGATATGATGGCCGATTTTTTATTTGCGTGGTTTACTTTGTTCATGTACAAGAACTCAGCATAAAGTTTACACCACCTTTCGTAGTCCAATGTTTCAGGCTCAATGCCATATTCCTTACGGATGATGGCGTCGCCTTGTTTTATCAGACTACTTTCGATTTCTCGAACGTTTCTCTTTATGCGTTGACTAAAAAACTTTGATAAGGCTTCACCATCTGTTTAGCCTCAGTCACAAGCCCAATGTACACCAACCCATCCTGTTTGATAATTTCAGTATCACCGGCAACAATTAGGTTTGCAACAACACAATTCATATATCCGTCATTATCGCCCTTTTCTGCGTAGTCAATAAGTAATCGAATAGTACTTGCATCCGGACGTTTCACAGCATAACTATAGAATTCACCTTTATCAGTAATATTACCATCTGCATCATAAGTAGGCGGTTCAATAACTACTGTAAGAATCTTTATCTTACCATGCTTTAAGGTCAAATCTTTGATCTGATCAGCCGTAATAGTGCAATTAGTTTTCACATATTCACTAAGTGGAACAATAGCCACAGCGGCCAATGCATAACCCACATGTTCACTCGAAATGTTTTGCGCAAAATGCGCTACTGAAGTACACGCCTGAGCGTTACCAAAACAGAAAAACGCAGTAGCCATCACAGCCACTAAAAGCAATAATTTGAATTTGAAATTTGATTTCATAATCGTATTTTTTGAATTTGTAGTTTGTTATTTAAATAGTATTTAAACAGTGACCATTTTACTGATCACTGTTTACTGATAACTGATCACTGTTTACACGTTCCACTCAATTTTTCCACCAACAAACAAGTCGGCTTTGTAACCTATCGTTTTATCGCCTTGCTTCACAGCCACACCGCGACCTTGAATCATGCAATAAGGGATGATATCGGTTACTTTCTTGAAATCGTACTCGTATTCCACAATGATGGGAAAAGGTTTTATATCGCTTAACATGCTGCCTTTCGGTAATGCTGCCTGAATGGCGTTCCATTCCTCTGTATAAAGCGTTATCGAACACTTTGCAGCATATTTCCCTGTACCGTAGCCTACGAAAAACATACCCGCTCCTGGCGCACCTTCAATTTCCACCGAATCATCATACGACAATTCTGTGAATCCTTCCACATTACGACCAAGTAGGTTCATTGTGATGGAGTTCCATCCGGCCATTTTGCCGAATTTGTTTACAATAGTTGGTTTATTCATCACTATTCAATTTTAGAAGTTAAACCTAAGTCAACATCAAATTCGTGAACAATGTCACCAACTTGTACCTGTGCCTTGATAGCCATAGGAGTACTTTCATTCACCACTTGAGCGGGATTGATGTACACATCGGCAGCATCTATATTACCGGCATTGATCATCGGTTGCAATTTGTCCAGTACAGCGCGCTGAGCACTTGAAATCCATGTAGAAGCAATATAGCCGGTCGACGTTTCTTTCGGAACTTTAGAACGAACCTTCGGAATCAATGTACGGCGAATGATACGAGCCGCTTTGTTCCAAATACAATTCAGATTGAAGTAAGCGTAATCGCTCGAACTGGTCACTGCCGTAGCAGAACCCGAAAGATAAAAGCCGCTAAAGTCAGCAAAAGAGCCAACATAGATATAGCCTTTATTACTCAAAGCCTTTTGCTGTGCCAGTGTCAGGTTGGCAAATGGAGTTCCATCGCTCAACGAGGCCGAAAGCCAACGCCCGGTTATCTGATCGGTAAGTGAGTAACTTTCTTCACCCTTACGGCTCGACGGCTTCACTTCAATATCAACAGAACCCAAGTCCTCATGAACTTTCCGCACAGCTGCCATCCCTAATACAGTACCAACGGCAGCGCGTTTTGCATAAGCCGCATTCAATGCCATTTGTGCCGGGTCACTTCCCACCACTACACTTACATTGGCAGCAACCAAAGTTCTAAGGTCGAATATATCTACACCGGCAGCAAAGAAATTCCCAGCTGATGTTTTAGCTATACCTTCCAGTATCACACCGTCAATCAGGATATGCTCCAATGCAAATGCATTCACCATACCTTGCAACGCCAACACATCCACGTTTATCACGTCCAGCGCAGCCGAAGTAATTCCCGAAATACCGATTATATTCCTGTCTTTAATACCACGAATTGCACCAAGAATGGCAACATCAGCCACCAAATCGGCAACCGTAATAGTTTTAGCCACAGGCAATAAATGGAATGTGAATCCGGGGCACAAGCGAAACATTTCACTCAAATGATAATGAGTTAGTTCGCCATTCAAAGCATCACTAGCGGCAGTTATGCCCAATGCTTCTACCGCTGTCATGTCGAGCAATTCATACACAGTTTTGTGTACTACAGTGCCCGTTGCAGTTAAACCGCACACCAAAACAATGACCCTATCCTCATTGTCAGATGTGCGACCTAAACCACCATTCAGCTTATTTATATTTGCACCATTGAAACTCATTACGCAGGAGTATTAGTTGTTTCGTCAATTTTAGCAACTGCATTTTCGGCAGTTTTCACTATTTTTTCAGCCACTTTTTTTACAAGCTTTTCAACTTCTTTACTTTTCTTGGTACCTGATGTTTTCGAAGCCCCGTTCCCTGAGCTTGCCGAAGGGGAGTCTGCCGAATGTTTTTCTTTAGACGGGGTCGAAGGGGCGTTCAATCCATCGCGGGTAAATGGAGCTAACTCCAACTCTTTACCGTAGATATTTACCTTTGAATGGTTCTTTGCAGCTGCATCACCGTCATCGGTAATAAAAGCCTGACCATCCGAAGCAACTGACACCTTTTGTGCCTTTGGGTAGCGTTTCAAAATATCAAGAGCAATTGCTTTTTGATCATCTTTCGACACTATATTTAATTTCGCTTTTGTTTCCATATATGTTTTATGAAAAAATGAATACTAATCTTTTTTTACAATTTGTATTCAGTTATCAGCCGTCAGGTTTAAAACTGATTACTGATAACTGTTTACTGATAACTGGGGGTCTGTTACGCTACAATTCCGCTAACCAATGCACCGAATCCATATTCGTATACGCGGTCAATCAAGCCATAAGCCTGAAGTCTGAATTCAGATGTTGGATTGGCTGATGTAGTATCAATTGTTTCCGGTTTATACAGAATTTTTACGCTATCCAAGTGATATATTGCATTTGGAGCATAGAAAAATAAAGATGCACGTCTGTCTGTCGAACCAAGAGCTGCACCTTTAGCTTTTTTAGTACCATCAGCAGCATAAGCCAATACAGAATTGTTTTCAAAGAATTTGAATCCCATTACAGATTTCACTTTACCGGTAGTCACATCAAAGAAGATATTTTTGTCAGCAAAATACTGAGCTGAGTCACGGTCAAGCATTAAATCGGTTGAGTGCTCAGGGCAAAGAATCATATAATACTGACTTTCGTCAGGTAAATTCAATCCTTTGATTTTTTCCAAATACTTGATGTAATCGGCAAAGGTTGCACGTTTACGACCTGTACTGTCATCAGCACCTGTTGTGCGCATTACTGGCATATCTGCATTAGTTGATACAGATGGAGCAAGTTTCCACATCACGTGATCGCGAATACCGCGTTTCATTGCTTGTGTATGAGCCGTGCGAGTCATATTACGTTTATCGTAATTTAAACCTCGAACTTCAGCATCATCTACCTTTGTAGGGTCAGTATCATACTTTTCCCATTCTACAAAAGTCTTTTTACCTTCCATCTTCTTTGCAGTAAATCCTTCAGTATTGTTCACTGTGAACCCTACATTATTGATCAACATATTGAAGCGGATACCATCGGCAGTAATTGCTCCGGGATTAGCACCCGGCAACACGCCTAAAAAATCATCCTTATCGTTCTTGAATTCAAGAAGCAATTGAGGTGCAACGTATTGATTTAACCAGTTGCCGGTGTCAGTTGTAGCCATAAATTTATTTCTGTTTTTATCACTCTTTTACTCTTATCCCCTCTCATTAAGGAGAGGGGGCAGGGGGTGAGGTGTGTGGAGTTATTATTTTAATCCGTTACGTTTCTTGTAATCAGCCCACAATGCATCGTAAGCCTCAGGCTTTTCTTTTTGCAATGCTTCTAATGCCGAAGGAGTTTCCTGTAATTGTTCGAAAGTCTTACCATTGTAAGTAGAGCCCAATCCATCAGCTGAAGCAATAATTTCAGTCGATAATTTTGAAACAGCCTGAATACTATCAAGTACTTTCACAGTTGTTTCGTAGTTTGCTTCCAACATAGATTTCCAGTTGGCGCGTGTATCCGCTTTGATACGATGTTCCTTTTCGGCCTTATCAAGGGCAGCCTCGATTTTTCCCGCTTTCTCAGTTTTTTCTTTTAGCTCAGTCGCAGCGACAAGAGCATCATAATCACCGGCTTTCTTTGCATTTTCAGCAATACGAGCGGTGATGTCAGGTTCGGTAGCTGTAGCAGCCATTCCGAGCGTTTTTGCAATAGCTTGTAAATCCATTTCTTTTTCAATATTTGATTGTGAATTAATAATATCCTCGGGTGAGAAATTTAGCGGCGAACCAATTGCTTTGATAGATTCGGCCAAAGCCTTGGTAACCTTTACAGGTTCTTTAATGTCAGTAATAAAACCCCAGTCTTTTGCTTCCTGTGCTGTCATCCAAAAATCACCACCATCCCATTTAGCTTTAAAGTCAGCTTCAGGCTTTTTCAGTTTAGCCTTGTAGGTTTCGTAATAAGAGGTAGTCATGTTCTTGAGCAACTTCAAATAGTTTTCCATTTCAGTCTCATCGCCGCCAACATAACCGGAAGGTTTGTGAACCATAAACTGACCATTCTTGGCCATGGTAAAATTCGAAGCCTTTACAGCAAGGTAAGTTCCCGCACTGGCAACAATAGCTCCACCCTCACCGGTATACTCACCAAATAGCTCAACTAGGATATTGTAAATCTCATTTGCCTGAAAGCAATCACCACCATTAGTCATAATGTACACATGGCATGAAGTTGCCCCGGCATCCTTCACCGCCTGGCATCGTTCCCTGAAATCAATGGCATTGTTTTGATTCCATTCTGATATGTTACCAATAATGTCAACTCGACCCTGAGTTCCTTCCGCTTTAATACTAATTTGTAATCCTGGCATAATTCTGTTTTTACGAATAATTAAGAGAATAGATGATAATACATTTACCGTATATTTCTTTTTCTGACAAGACTTGATATCAGTTGATACCACTTCGTGTTGTTTGATTTCGAGGCAAATGTAAAGCGTTATTTTCGTCTATAAAAATCAGTATTTCATACACTTATATATTTTATAGTACAACATAAAAATCTTATAATTCAACATAAAATTTTTATAGTAGATAAAATCATGTTTTGCAAATACCCGTAAATAGGTACAACTTTGCATAAAAAAAGAAGTAATTCCATGAAGAAACAGAAGCGCAACACTCCAAAACCACCTCGTAAACCACAATTGCCAAAATCCGAGTATGATAAGCTGAAGCATTCGGCTTACGAATATGTGGTAGTACTAGGTTATACCCAAAAACGAGCCGCAGAACTAACCGGACTTACTGAGCAAACGATATCAGCATGGGCAATTGAAGATGATTGGAAAGCACTGCGTGAAGGTCGCCAACAGTCATATCGTACCGATGTGGATAATGTAAAGCAAATCATACGACTTACTTCACAACGTAGATTGGATTTAGAGCACGAAATACACGACGCGCAAAAGGAAGGAAATGCAGATGTTGAAAAAGACTTACGCAAAGAATCATTGCAAATAGGTGATGAACTTTCTAAGCTTACCAAAACATTAGCCGGCTTAGAAAAAGATAATAAATACACCCTGGGCGAATTTATCAACGTCATGGATGATATTTTTACCTCTATGCGCCAGTTCGACGAAGAACTATTCGTCAAAACGATACCCTTTCAAACCTATTATGTACGCAAACGCACTCAAGAACTAGGATAATTATGGGAGTAACTACTTATACAAGAAAGGCAAAATGTAAAGATTGCCGGTACCATAAATCTTTTTATAAAGATTATAAGCGTGCAGGAACAAAGTGCATGTATGGAAAAGAAAATGAACAACCAACCGAATTAGATAAAACTATTAGGTTGAATGATTTTGTATGTGATAACTGGAAGTTATAAATACAGTCAACATTGTCCTAAAAGTCGCCAAACTGATAATTGATAACTGATAACTGATAACTGAATTAAATGGCCTCACAAAAAACCAACGATAAAGCCCTCGCAGATGCGTACCTCGCAAAACTCGAAATAACCAAACGAGCCAACGAGGTAAACCCATTTGAGACTAAGTCGGAAAAAGACGAACGCATTGCACGTGCAAAGCGTGACGTTGTGTTCATGGTAAAAAACTACCTTCCACACTACGCCACTGCCGATTGTGCACAATTTCATTGGCTTGCTGCCAATCAAATTGCCAACGATCTACTTATAAAGATTTTCCTTGAGTGGTTTCGTGGGGGTGCAAAATCAGTCTGGGCTGATGTTATCATTCCACTTTGGTTGTGGATGCGTGGTGAAGAAGTATTTATGTGCTTATTGTCCGATAGTAGCGAACGTGCATCCGAACTATTAGCCGACATTCAAGCCGAATTGGAAGGAAATCCGCTTTTGATTAATGATTTTGGAGCGCAAAAATGTGATGGTGACTGGGCAGTTGGTAACTTCAAAACTATCGACCAACGGTTCATTGGTATGGCCTTCGGGATGAAGCAAAAAATTCGTGGTATTCGTGTCAAACAACGCCGCCCGACACTATGGGTTATTGATGACCTCGAAACGCCTGATACCATCAGCAATCCCAAGCGTATGCGTAAGCAAGCTGATAAAATTGAGCGTGAAGTACTTCCAACTATGACAGGGAAAATAAGGCGCGTTCTGTATGCCTGTAATAAGTTTGCCCGGGTAATGACTCAGACCATTTTACAAGAACGTCACCCCGAATGGAAGGTAAACCAAGTCAAAGCATACAACAAAGTCACGCATGAACCTGCATGGCCATCAATGTACACTGCTGAATACTATATTCAACAAGAGATTGACATGGGTATTCCTGCCGCCTATGCTGAGTACTTACATGAAACGAAGTTAGATGGTAAAAACTTCAATGAGGATGATATTCAATGGCAGGAAATACCAAAACTTAACGAATTTGATATAATAATTGCACATTGGGATATTGCTTATACAGATAATGAATGGAGTGATTACAACGCAATACCTGTTTGGGGTACAAAAGACAGAAAGTTTTACAAGATAGATAACTTCGTAAAACAGGCTAAAATGAAAACTCCTTGTGACTGGATGTGTGATTTCAAACAAAGTTTACCCGAAAATACTAACATAATATTTCAATATGAATCGCAATTCTGGAATGAAGAAGTCGAACGAAACATATCTGAAGCTGAAATAAGGAACGATGTTGATTTAAATATAATGAGCGTAGACCTTCCCGGTAATAAGTTAGGACGTATGCTTAAAATGGTTCCTTATTTTCAAAACAACAGAATTATTTATAACATAGCAATAAAAAATAACAACGATACACAAGTTGGGTTAATGCAACTATGTTCAGTTGAAGAAGGTAGTACCGAGCATGATGATAGCCCTGATGCGGATTCTGCCGCAATTAAGTCATTAGAAAAATACATAACACCAACCCGCAGAGATAATGGTGAAAAACCATATAGAAGCGGTAAAATGACACATAACTACGCACAACCATAATATGAAGTACATCGAAGAAATTGACCTCTCATCGGTCATACAAGAACGCTTTTTAGATGACAGTACCGCCAATATTGCTGGTGACAATTCAATACTTGATAACATTGAATCAAAAGCAATTGAATACGTCATATCGTACATATCGGGTAAATATAACACAACACTTATATTCAACGAGACTGAACCGGTACGTAATGGTGTATTACGCCAAATCATTGCACAAATCATTGTTTACCGTGCCGTAAAACGGAACGCAGCACGCAAAGTACCCGAAGACTATGTAACACTAATGAGTGACTCTACAAAACAATTAGAGCGTATTCAGTCGGGTGCAATGTCATTACCAGGGCTTCCATTAATAGCAGCTCAGGAAGGAACTAAAGACCTGAAATATGGTAACAACAGAAACAGTAATTATTTTATATAATAACATAGCATCTATCATCCCCATTCAGGGGGTATGGGGGTCTATTTAAATAGCATTTAAACAGCATGCCAAACTTCAAAGAAAGGATAACAACAGCAGTCGAAACGGCCATACTTAGCCGCGTTAATAATAGTTCTGTATTCAATGAATACTATAAACGAACCGACTCATCAAAGAGGGTAGATTATACCAAACTGGCAACTAGTTACAACGAAAAAACCATTAAAGACTGGACACTGGCAGTAATGATGGCTACCGACCCGTTGAATCCTCGCCGGGGTAATCTTATGCGTTTTTTTGAGTCGATAAAACTCGACTTGCATCTTTGCTCATGCGTCGATAATCGAATACTACCCATACAGTGTGCCCCCTTCAAACTAACCGATAAAAGCGGTACTGAGGACATTGAAGCACACAAGCTACTTGAAAAACCGTGGTACATTGACCTTGTGCGCCTCATTTGTCTAAACATTTACGAAGGCACTAAGCTTATCGAAATGATAGATGTAAACGACAAAGGCGAATTAGCACAGGTTACCGAAATACCACAATCAAACTTCCTTCCGGACAAAGGTATTATCATCAAAGAGGAATACGATACTCAAGGATTTATATACAAAGATGGAGCATACAAAGATTACTACATCCAAATAGGAAACGACTACAACCTTGGTTTATTCAATCAGGTTGCAATGATCGTATTGGCCAAAAAACTAGGTTTAGGTTCATGGATGGCATATATCGACAAATTCGGTATACCACCTGTATTTGCCATTACCGACCGTATGGACCAGAAACGCATCGATGAACTTTTTGATATGCTTGTAAATTTCCGTTCAAATCACTTTGCCGTATTACAAGGTAAAGAGAAAATTGAAGTTCCTAACAACTATGGAACGGACGGTTACCAATCATTCAAAGCATTAAATGAGCATTGCGACGATGCTATGTCTAAGTTCTTTCAGGGCGGTACTGGCACATCAGACGCTAAGAGCTTTGTCGGCTCAGCAGAGGTGCACGAACGCTTATTGAAGTACCGTCATCAGGTTGATAAGTTGCTACTTAAGTTCTACATGAATGAGGAAATAATTCCACGCCTCATCAAGTTGAGTTCTGTTTATGCTCCATTGGCAAACCTTTACTATGAGTTCGACGAAGCCGAAACAATGACATTGGCCGAAAAGATTAAAGCAGTGGTAGAACTTTCTAAGTACTATAAATTCGACGTTGAAGAACTCGCTAAGATTACAGGACTACCTGTCACCGAAGTACGCGAAGCAATAGCCGCCGACTCAACCCCAACACCCGACCCTCAAAAAAAAAAGCCTAATGCGTCCGTAGCGGGCGCATCTTTCTCTAATCTCCCCTTTCAAGGGGAGTACCCGCAGGGGGAGGGGTTTAAAGTTGGAGCCGGTTACAGGTTCGGAGTTCGATCTGCCACATGGGATGCAGCCATCGAACGCCTTGCAAGCCAAATCTACAACGGCGAAGTAAAGCCGTCAGACCTCGACAAAGACTTAGTGCTAAAGAACTATGCATCACTAAGCAAGGCCGCTGAATCTGCATGGGGTAAAGGATACTACGATGAGGAACTAACACGCCAGTTCCGTGAGAACCTGTTGAAGTTTTCGGGTGCAAAGTCTAACAATCTGATGCAGCATTTAAATGACCTTAAACGGTCAGTATCAGACAAAGAAACATTTATTACAGAGGCTAAAAAATTGGTGAACCTCCACAATGAAACCTACATGAACGTTGAATCAAAGTTTGTTGCAAACAAAACGAGCACAGCTAAAGACTTTATTCAGTTCAATGCAGACATCGACATATACCCGAACCTGAAAGTAAGAACTATGCAGGATGAGAATGTTCGCGAGTCACATGCTGCAAACGAAGGTGTAGTTATGCCGGTAAACA
>Ga0302296_1002245_pt1 | contig 13196 bp, 13 predicted proteins | sample III_Fen_N3_1_FD_194546 | JGI IMG/M metagenome (GOLD analysis project Ga0302296, IMG submission 194546) | Peat permafrost microbial communities from Stordalen Mire near Abisko, Sweden - III_Fen_N3_1 | ecosystem: Environmental > Terrestrial > Soil > Wetlands > Permafrost | place: Sweden: Abisko... | reverse complement strand
TTATAGTTATTATAAATTAAAATATATAAATAATGAGTTTATTAATAGACATTAATTATGTTAAATACCCGTCTGTCATGAAAAGTATCTGTCCATCCGGAAATCTCCTTCCTTAAATAAAGAAAATGGTAATGCCGGTGGCTGGGATATATAAATTCCGGTCACTTATATAATAAGGAACTGTGAACGCTAAAATAAAGATTTAGAAGACGATATAGTTACAATTCGGTATAATATGTTAAATTTGCCGGACATTATTCAGTTCAAGAACGGCAATCAGATAAAGAACATCTATGATGCTAGCGGGCGTAAGTTACAAAGCAACTTTTACATAATATTAACTGGAATATCCGTACCCCTAGTAAATGAAGGGCAGGTAGCAGACCCTATGTATTTAGCACCAAATTATAGTTTGTTAACTGGTACTGATTATGCCGGAAATATAGAGTACAGTTTTTCAAATGACTTAGGTGATTATCAGTTCGATTTAGATAAAATATACAATACAGAAGGATTTTCAGAAAATCCAACAGCACCTATTTATTTCTACTACAGAAAAGATCATCTCGGGAATAACCGGGAAGTGTGGTGCGCAAATACAAACGCAACTGTACAGCGCACGCAGTATTATGCTTCTGGATTACCATGGGAATACAAAACGGGAGACAATCCAGGTTTACAAGATCGTAAATATAACGGCAAGGAGTTTGTGGAAATGCATGGATTTGATACGTATGATTATGGGGCAAGAGGGTATTATCCGGCTATTGGGAGATTTACGAGTGTTGATCCACTGGCGGAGAAAGATTATAGTTTAAGTCCGTATGCTTATTGTGCAGGAAATCCTGTAAATGCTATTGATCCAGATGGAAGAGATTGTATTATATCTGTTCAAAGAGATGATAATAATGAAATAACTGGAGTAACATTCAGTGCAACAGTTTATATTACTGGAGATGGTGCAAATCAGGAAAGAGCAGATGAATTAACAGATCTTGCTAAAGAAACTTATACATCTAATAAAGAAACTAATGGTGTCACAATAAAGTTTAATGTAAAATATAAAGTTGAGCCTATTGAAGGTGTAGAAATAGGGACTGAAGGGAAAAACTTGCTTGTTTTTAATAAGGGGAAAGGACGTTCACAAGTTGAAGGTGATAGAGACATAACACATAGTGGCTATCAGGGTAACATATATAATAGTTTAGATAAAAGTAGCAATTATGATGTAATGCACGAAACAGCACACTTTTTTGGACTTAGTGATAGATATCAAGATACTAATGATGGATCAATTCCAAACAAAGGATATAAGAATGATATGATGGCAACAAATGGCAGATTTGATTTATCCCCAAACCATTATGCAAATATGTATGAATTTGCAATATCTCAACGGACTATTCAACAAGATAAATTTTTAAAACAAATCTATAAAAATCTGCCATTTGCAGCTTATAAAAACAAATATGGAAAATCTGAAAATAATGATTATAGGATTGATTTTAACTTTGGTTTATTAAAACGATAGATTATGAATGTAAAAGTTTTGTTTGGAGTAATAATACTCATTTCTTTTTTAGCATGTAATATAGAAAAAAGAAATAGAATATCAAACCAAGAACCTGTTAAACATCATGTTATTGACATAACAAGCTATACGGGGAATGCTGTGGCTTTTTTTCACGAAGGACATGATGACTTTTATTCTGCTTATATAATTCCGATTGTTGAGAAAGATAGCAATGTCTTTAAAAAAAAGGACTTTGATGTTTTTAAAGCTATTATAGGAAGATGCAGTATTTTTTTTACTATTGATTATGAGTTATATAAACTTCAAGCCAGTGATTCAAAGATAAAGTTGAACCATAAAGTTTGTAATGTTTATACTGACTTTAATACCGAATATTATATAAAAGTTTGGATCAGTTATAAAGATTATGTAGAATCAAAAGAAAAAAGGGAAAAAACACTTACTTCGGACAGTTGTGAAATTAGGAAAGTGTGGAAATATAAAAAAGGTAAATTGCTTGAATTCAAAATTTTAAATGATACAAAGAAATGATTATTTATTGCTGGCTAATGTCCCTGCTTCAGTCCTTCCGGATATGTTCCTGCTTCAATACGAAAATGGTGATGTCTGTAGCTGGGTAATAATGACAAATCACATGCATATGATAGCCGGAAGTCATGGAGAGAATAAAATCTCGGATATTATGCGTGATTTTAAGAAATTTACAAGTAAAAAGATTCTTCAGACCTTGTTGATTGAAAGTGGGGAAAGCCGCCGGGATTGGATGCTGAACCGGTTTGAGTATGCAGGCAAGAATGATAAAAAGATTACGAATTACAAGTTCTGGCAGGAAGGGAATGATGCACAGGAGATATATCTGAACGATTATTTCAATCAGAAACTTAATTACATTCATGAAAATCCGGTGAAAGCAGAGATTGTAAACCGGGAAGAAGATTATAGGTATAGTTCGGCTATTGATTGGGTCCCGATAGCTATCGGGAGAAAAGGGTTGTTGGAGGTTACAATTGTATGATATTAAGAGTATTGCGGATTACAAATCCTAATAGTACAAAAGCTGGGATTGCAAATCCCAGCGACAAGCAGGCTCATTTGTCCATCTGAAAAAGTTGTATATCCAGCGGGACGGAGGGTATTATCCGGCTATTGGGAGGTTTATGAGTGTGGATCCACTGGCGGAAATGGATTATAGTGTAAGTCCGTATGCATATTGTGCAGGGAATCCGGTAAATATGATTGATCCAACTGGAATGATGGGAGAAAGTTCAACTTTTGTTACATATGATCCTTCAAAATCAAATCTTCCAATACATCCCTCATCTACTTTTGTTACTCCAGGATTAACGATTATTGAACATCGAAACGATGGAGATCCAAAAGTTTATGAAGTTAAAGATGAAGATGCCTGGAGGAAAAATGGCAGTAGAAAGAGTGATGCAGAACAAATAGGATTCGAAATACCAGGCATTGATTATGCAAGCATGGTAGGTAAATCAGCTGTTTATTATCCAAGTAAAGATTTGATTATGCCCGGCTGGTTGAATGATAAACCACTTGAAATTGAATCTTTTTTTGAAGAGTTATTTATACCTACATTTGGATTCTTAAAATGGTTTAAATTAAAAAATATTTTAGGAAGTAGAATAGAAGCTGCAACATTAAAAGAATTAAAACAACTGATAAACTTACTCTCTAAACCTGGTTCAAAGTTAACGCAAAAGGAATTGAACGCATTAAAAGGGATAGTTGAAAAGGAAGGAGGAAATGTAAGAATTGATTTAAGCGGAGTTAAAGGGTCAGGTATAGAACCTCATGCTCATGTTGAGGGACTAGGTAAGAGTATTGAAAGCAGACATATTTGGTTAAAAAACAACATCAAATAATTTATACTATGAATAAAAATATTGAAAGATTTCTTTGTTCTTTTTTTCGGATATTTAACGCACATATTGAAGAAATAAATATTGTTGGGAGCAAGGCAATAGGTCTTGTTGTGTATGAAGATAATAGTGGTGAGCAATATTTTTCATGGGACATATCAAATATACATATGATTGCCAAAGGAATAAAATTATTAGATTACATAATTGCAAATAAACTAAGTATAGGTGATAAATTATCTCCTTCAAGAATAAATTTAACTAATAGTTTAATTAACATTGGCTGGAATGAATCAGAAGTAATTGATACAATTGATTTTCTGCTTAGTACTAAAATAGACATGTTAGATAATGGAGAAAAAACAGATTCTTTTTTCATTCATTGAGGATAATGACAGTTATTTTATTAATCCTCCGTCCTTCCGGATATATCCTTTGTCCTTCCGGATATATCCTTCCTTAAATAAGAAAATGGTAATGCTTGTTGGCTGGGATATGTTATCTCAGCCTTCTGTACTATAAGGATTTGCAATCCGAAAAATACAAATATTAGAAAACATTTACTATATTTGCAAAGTTAAAATTCATACTGAAATGGATTTGAAAAATCGGATAGAGGGCGAACAAATCAATTTATAATTAACAATTCATAATTCATAATTAAACTGACCACATTACTGTTTTATGCGGTCTGAAAGTAAGGAGAAAACAACGAATCGGATATTCTACGTAACTTTAAAAAATTTACAAGTAAAAAGATTCTTCAGACATTGCTTGTTGAAAGTGGAGAGAGCCGAAGGGAATGGATGTTAAACAGGTTTGAGTATGCAGGAAAGAATAATAAAAAGATTACGAATTACAAGTTTTGGCAGGAAGGGAATGATGCGCAGGAGATTTATCTAAACGATTATTTTAACCAGAAACTAAAATCTATACACTATAATCCTGTGAAATCTGAGTTTGTAAACCGTGAAGAAGATTATAGGTCAAGTTCCGCTATTGATTGGGTCTCGATAGCTATCGGGAGGGAAAGGGTTGTTGGATGTGACAATTGTTTAAACTGAATAAATAATCGGATTACAAATCCTTATAATACATACAGTTGGGATTGAAAATCCCAACAACAGGCATGACCATTTGTACACCTGAATAAGTTTATATATCTGGCGGGACGGAATTGAAAATCCCAACAACAGGCATGACCATTTGTATACCTGAATAAGTTATATATCCGGTGGGACGGGATAATTTAGCCGCCGAATACAGTTACGATGCATGGGGACGAATGCGAAATCCATCAAACTGGCAAGTTTACAGCCAAGGGACACAACCTGCCATGCTATACGGTGGACGTGGTTATACAGGGCATGAGCATTTAAACCAGTTTGGATTAGTTAATATGAATGCCCGGTTATATGACCCATTGCTGGCAAGATTCCTGGCTCCAGATCCATTTGTAGGTTCGGGTATGACTAATGATTTCAATAGATACGTCTATGCAAAGAATAATCCATTTTTGTATACAGATCCTAATGGTGAATGGACTTTCGAATTAGGTTGGAATTCAAATAAAGGATTTGTTTATAGATTTTCGAATGGTAATTCAGGTTTCGATGGTAACTACAAAAATGGTACTTTTGTAATGGGTTCTACTTATTATGGATATCAAACGAGCTCAATGATATATGCAAATGATGATCAACACAATCAATTCAATTCGGCATCTCATGTTTTGACTGGACACTATTTTTCAACAATAACTACTGGCTGGATAGAGCATGGACATGAAACAACTCCAACTTCAATAAATATAAATTTAACATCTACTCGCCATGATGTATATGCTGATTATAGTAACAAGGCTTTTTTGGGAGTTCCTCTTGAATTTATGTCCGGAGATGCTGCTTACAATTCTTATATTTTTTCTAAAATAAGAACAGATGTAGGCACTTACGATGAATATTTGAGAAAAGGATTAAACTCTAATTCTGGGAAATTACTTATGCATGAGTTTGGACATTTTTTACAAGAGAAATATTATGGAAAGTATAATTATTATTCTAATATTGTACCAACAGGCGGCAGTAATTATTTCATGTATACGCATAATCTTATTGATTATAAATCATATACAAACTCTTGGACTGAGATTCAAGCGAACACGCTCTCATATGACTATTTTGGTCGTCCAAATTATTGGGATTTTAAAACTTACCCAATAGATTCAAATTTACTTAAAATGATTATCCATAAATAGAATGATTAATTATGAAAAGGATTTATTTAACAATTGTTGTTCGATTGAATATTATTTTAATGTGGATTTTTATACATAACCATATTAATTATTTATTTCAAGCAAGAAAAGTTTTAATTGTTTTATCAGTATTCTTAATATTTTCATCTTGTATTAGGGATCGGGTAGATACAAGAAAATTAAGTATTATAAATAAATCGAATACTGATATCTATTGGGTTAGATCAGAAAATGGTAAATTTCAAAAATCTCCATTAAATGACGATGTTGATATTGTTTATGTCAACTCAATTGGTTTAATTAGAAACAGAGTACCTCCTTGGGATATCACAATTGAGAATTCTAAAGATAATAAACTAAGCTTTTTTATTGTGATTAAAGATTCAGTTGAAAAATATGGTTGGGATTCTGTTTATAAAAAAAGCTTATTCTCAAAGAAATATTTAATTGATATTAAATTCTTAAAAGACACTAAGTGGACAATTATTTATCAATAAATGGAGCAACTATTACACCAGAATCGTAGAAACCCACCCATATGATATGTCCACCATTAAATAAATAAATGGTATTTATTTTGACACCATCCTTCCTGATAAACGCTTCATTAAATAAGAAAACGGGAATGCCTGTGGCAGGAACCAAAAATCATGACTTTTCAGTAAATTAAATTTGTAAAACCATACTGAGTAGTGTACAATGATACAAAACAATAAAAGTGAGGATTTCATTTCGGTGAAGTCTTCACTTTTTTTGTTGTAATAGCTTAAAGCTATCCGATTCAGGAAGAATAAGTGCCCTTGAAACAGAGAGCCACGTTAAATAATGCAAATATTATAATTAAGATCAGTTAAACTTTCAGTGCTTCTTTATGCAAGGAAATGCAAGGACGTGCAGGGAGGTGCAAAACTCACATATACTGCATTTTAGTCATTTAAAAAGTATTGTTTTGCATGAAAACACACTTTATCTTTGTTGCGTCGTAATGGGAAAAAGACGTCGTTCGCCGGAAGACAGAATTAATTTGTTGTTTAGAAGATATTCTGGAAGATTATGCATGGAAAACCAACCTTAGCTTCAGTTGGTTGTACAATCTGTTGAACAATAATAATCATTCTTTGTTGCTACCGGTATAGAGATATGAAATGCATTATGGGATGGATATAGGGATCTGAAGATCAGTACGGACTTCTAAACACGAAATGAAAATGGAAAAGCAGGATTATAACTATGTTTTTTCTACGGACATCACACTGGTTGAAGCATTGGATGCCATTAGCCGTGTAACGGAATGGTGGGCATAGGACTTTGAAGGGAGTTCGCAGAAACAGGACGATGTTTTTACTGTCCATTTTGGAGAGGTTTCAGTAACTTTCAGGATTGTTGAAGTAGTGCCCGGTAAGAAAATAGTGTGGCTGGTGACCGATTGTAACTTAACCTGGCTTAAAGATATCAAGGAATGGAACGGTACCCGGATAGAATGGGAAGTATCAACTGTAAACAATTTAACGCAGATCAGTATGACTCATGTTGGTTTGGTACCGGGAATAGAATGCTACAACGATTGTGAAAATGGATGGAACTTCCATATAGGTACAAGTTTGTTTAAACTTATCACGGAAGGTGTAGGAATGCCGGATATAAGTACACGGAAATAATGCAATTTTGTATTCGATATAACCGGACTTAAAACAGGGAACGGTTTATCGATATGTAGTATAATAAACAACGTCTAAAAAATAAAACCATGGAAATTAAATGGATTATTATTGTTCTTGTTTTGATTTGTGTAGTTGGCTTGGTTGTTTACCTGATTGTGCAGAATGAGAAGGATAAAAATGATTTGATGAATGAATTAAATGAAACCGAATCGGGAGACGAACCAAAGCCTAAAGAAGAGGAAGAAGAAATCTAATGGTAGCACTTGCCTCGCATTGAAAGAAAAACTAATTAAGAATTAAGAATTAAGAATTAAGAATTAATTAAGAATTAAGAATTGCCAGGATGCTGAAATGTAGGCTGTTGCAGAATCATAAATATATCATTAACTATCTGTGATTACTTACAAGTCGCCGGATTGATCGCATTAACTGATACTGACCACCATTTAAAAGGGAACAAGGATAATTGAAAAATTATGGTTGTTCCCTTTTTCAATAAAGGTTAACCATGCAGGGATTGAATATTGTTAGTAGCATTCCAGACTGGAAATACCAGTTTAAAAATTAAATGAAACGACTGCAAATACAATTATTCTGCCCCAGGCCCCTGAACAGGCTGTGTAAAAATAGAATTTGTTGAGTTCGTTACTTACTTATTGATAGTTGATAGTTGATAGTTGATAGTTGATACTTTTTTTAATAAGGTAATAAGGTTGGGATTAATGGTTTATTGGTTTTCTACTAAGGTTTAATGCATTAAAAATAAGGTCTTTGAAGAATTAATCCTTATTTTTGTTTTAAACCTTAGTAGAAAAAGAAGCAAGTATTTCTTAACCTTATTACCTTATTTCAACTTAATGTTTCAATTTGGAAGTATTATCATTTTTAATAATAGTTTTTACACAGCCTCTAAAGGGGATGTTAAGAGTGGTACGCGAGAGTTGCTTCATTTTGAAGTAGATAGTTTAGGAGACGGTTGTAATTCACATCCCCTTTAGTGGCTTGGGGCGATTTGTTTCATGAGAGCTCCATATTCAGTTCCGTGGATTCAAAAATGATACGAAACAAATTGGAATAATGAATAAGGTTTCATAAGTATTCCAAATGGTAGAAAAAACAGGTTGAAATTAAAATCTATCTCAATTTAAACACGTAATCGTAGATATTTAATGCTCTATTTGTTAACCTGTAAGTACTTACTATTCTGTGACCTGTCAATTATGAATTATGAATTATAAATTATGAATTACTTATATGTGTGAATCATATAACTTTTATCGAGAATTCTGTAACAAAATCCATGTTAAAAACACTGACCTTTGTCTGACAAAACGGATAGAATTCTATTCGTACCTGGTTGAATTTTATTTCAATTGAAAGATGAACGTAGGACATCTGAATTCATAATTTTCAACATTAACAAATTTACAATCATGAAAACAATAAAAATTCAAAAAGTATTGATTGCCATGGATTATGATGAAACATCGCAGAAAGTGGCAGAAGTAGGTTTTTCGATGGCAAAAGCCATGAATGCTGAAACAATATTACTGCATGTTATTTCCGAACAACCGGTATATTATTCAACATATACCTATATGCGTGAATTGCGGGTTGATATTCTTGGTGACTTAAAAATATCCACGCAGAAATTTCTGGATAAAACAAAAAAATATCTTGGTGATGACTCAATTAAAACCATATTGAAAGAAGGGGAAATTGCTGAAACGATATTGAATACCGCTAAGGAATTGAAAGTAGATGTTATTGTAATGGGGTCACACAGTCGAAAATGGTTGGAAAATATCATTCTGGGAAGTGAAGCTGAAGATGTGTTGAAAAAAACAACTATTCCACTTTTTATAATCCCGACAAGAAAACAGGCAGAATAATGATTCCAGTGTATATAGACTTTTGCATTCGATATGATGAAAGTAAAAAAGCAAACATAGGTCGTTACATGTAGGAAAGTATATGAACAATGAATTTAATCAACAAAAACAAGTATAATGAAAAAAGATAAACTGGAAAAACTGGCATCAGAGAAAAATAGTCCATGCGTAACAATTTCAATGAATACTCACAGAACTTCCCCTGAGAATCAAAAAGATATGATCTTATTGAACACACTTCTTGCTGAAGCAAAGGAACGTGTCATTAAAGAATTTGGGAAACGGCCTGTAGCTGATTTATTAGAAAAAATGGATCAGGTAGTAAATGAAATTGATGTAGATTTTAATCTGGATAGTTTGCATATCTTTCTTTCAAACTCTACAAAAGAAATTATAAAGTCGACCTGGCCGTCTATGCAAAGCTCAATTCATGTGTCTGAAAGCTTTGCAGTGAAACCACTTATCAAAATGTTTAACCGTACGGTCGAATATATGATTCTGAAACTTACAAAATCAGAAGTCAGGTTGCTACTTGCCATTAATGATGGCATTGTAGGCGAAATAAACAATGATGATTTCCCTTTCATAAATAGTGTTGATGAATCAACCGACAGTGAAACAGTCACAAATGGCAAGCAGGCAGAGAATTTAACCCGTGAGTTTTTCAATAAAATAGACAAGGCTGTTGTGAGGGTGAACAATAAAACCGACATGAAATGTGTCGTAATTTCTACGGATGACAACTATAGCCGATTGTTGAAAGTTGCTGATAAACCGTCAGTTTATCTGGGATGGACAAATATTAACTATAATAATACAGCCAATCATTCCATAGCACACGATACCTGGCAGGTAGTAAATGTTCAACAAAAAAAGGGTAGGGCAGAAGACATTAAAGAAATGCAGGAAGCCGTTAATAAAGGGAATGTCATTACTGAATTATCAGAAATTTACCAGGCAGCGAAAGAGGGCAGGGGAGATTTGTTAATTGTAAATGATAATTTCCATCAAGCCGTTCGTGTTACGGGACAGTTCTCATTGGATTTAGTAACCGATGTAACATTGCCGGGTGTTATCGATGATATCACCAGCGATATTGCCTGGGATGTAATATCTAAAAAAGGACGTGCTATATTTACTACTCAGGATGAACTTAAATCATTGGGCGATATAGCATTGAAGGTACGGTATTAGTAACTTCATAAAGTAGATTCATTTTTCAACGGGAAGCGAAAACCTTGATTTTATTAGATATTAAAGTGATGCAACAGTCGCTTTTGAACAAGGGATTGTTTTTTATGAAACATCATTCTATTTTATCCGGGTTAACTGATGTAGTATTTCAATCAAATAGGTTTAGAGAATACCAAACAAAAAAACAGTTGCAATCTTGTTTTTTTGTTTGGTATTCATTGATATATTTGCTTTAACCCAAACAATAAATATCCGAATTTCATATGAAAACACATATTGAGAAAGTTTTTACTGTTTTAAAAAATGCATTTAAAAGTTGGTTTGCGAAAGATCCATTTCGTGAGAGCTCTGTGATAGCCTATTATGCTATTTTTTCATTGCCCGGATTACTTGTCGTTGTTATGACTCTGGCAGGATATTTCTTTGGCCGGGAAGCAGTGAACAACCAGGTAGCGGCTCAATTTACCTCCACCATGGGGGCCGAAACTGCAAGACAAATCCAGGATATGATTATCCAGGCCAGTAGATTGAGAAATTCGCTTATAGCGACAATAATAGGAATCATAACAATTCTTGTAGGAGCTACAGGTGTTTTTGCTGAATTCCAGTTTGCATTGAACGCGATCTGGGAGGTAAAGCTTGATACAACTAAATCGGGTATCTGGAACATTATCCGGGTACGCTTATTTTCATTCGGCCTGATAATATCAATTGCATTTTTACTGATTATATCACTTCTGGTATCAACACTTATTTCAGCTTTTGGAGCCTGGCTGACCGGTCATTTCTCCGATTCGTTTTTATTGGTCTTAAACCTGCTTAATACCGGTTTATCGGTTGGCATACTGGCTGTATTATTTGCTATCATGTTTAAGATATTGCCGGATGCAAAAATAAAATGGCGGCATGTATGGATTGGATCGTTTGTAACAGCCTCTCTGTTCGAAATTGGTAAATATGCACTGGGCTTGTATTTCGGAAAAGTAAACCCTGCAACCGGTTATGGAGCAGCCGGTTCGGTAATACTGATAATACTCTGGGTAACTTATTCATCCATGATTGTGCTGTTTGGAGCTGAGTTTACACATGCGTATGCTACTATGTTCTCAGGTAAAATAACACCAAGCGAAATTGCGAAAAAGGATATTCCTGTTAAACGCAGCTAATCAAAAATAATCTTTTGTTATTCCGTCCATAATTAGTTTTTAATTATTCAGCATTTAATGATTTATAATTGTTTCAACTATGTTAAAGGAAAAATCAAGTACGATCAATATCCCGGATAAACTTACCGGTTTAACTGAATCTCAGGTGGCTGAAAAACTACGAACGGAAGGGTATAACAGTTTACCATCATCGAAGCCAAAAAATATATTTACATTGGCTCTTGGAGTGATCAAAGAACCTATGTTTATCCTTTTGGTTGCATGTGGCAGCTTGTATTTGGTTTTGGGGCAACTACAGGAAGGCTTGATGTTATTAGGTTTTGTTTTCGTTATCATGGGCATTGAATTTTTTCAGGAAAAGAAGACTGAGAAAGCACTTGATGCGCTGAAAGATATGGCAAGTCCACGTGCTTTGGTAATTCGCAATGGTAAGGAAATCCGAATTGCAGGCGTTGAGGTGGTAACAGATGATTTGATTGTGTTGCAGGAAGGTGACCGTGTACCTGCCGATGCTACAGTAATCCAATCGGTAAACATGCTGGTAGATGAATCTTTGCTTACCGGGGAGTCAGTATCTGTACGAAAACGCGATTGGGATGGTCAGTTGGAAATTACTCAGCCAGGTGGGGACGATTTACCCTTTGTTTATTCGGGTTCTATGATTGTTCAGGGTAATGGAATAGCCCGGGTAACAAACATTGGCGTAAATACCGAAATAGGAAAAATCGGAAAAGCTTTGGAGGGAGTAAAAGATGAACCTACCAGGCTAAAAAAGGAAATGGGTTCACTGGTAAAGAAACTAACCATAATTGCTGCATTACTCTGTTTATTAGTAATTACAGGGTATACACTAACCCGTGGAGACCTGATAAATGGATTCCTTGCAGGGATAACATTGGCAATGGCTGTTTTACCGGAAGAATTTCCTGTAATACTGACTGTTTTTATGGCACTCGGGGCCTGGCGTATATCAAAAAAGAAAGTATTGACACGAAATCCTTCAGCTATCGAAACATTGGGCTCTGCCACAGTGCTCTGTACCGACAAAACCGGAACACTTACCCAAAATAAAATGACAGTTTCACAGCTTTATAATGGCAAAGATTTTTATATTGTTGAAAAAGGAAAAGAATTAAACGATGAATTTCATGAAATTATGGAGTTTGGAATTCTTTCCAGCCAAACCAATCCTTTTGACCCCATGGAACAAGCCATTACAGGTATGGGGAAAATGTATCTGAAAGGAACTGAACATATCCATAAAAGCTGGGAAATGATCAAGGAATATTCGCTTTCAAAAGAATTGCTGGCTATGTCGCGGGTATTTTCTGAAAAAAGTACACAACAAAAGATTATTGCTACTAAAGGTTCTCCCGAAGCTATTTTTGAACTGTGCCATTTAAGTACTGAAGAAAAGAAACGATTGTTACAAGCCGTTGAAAAATTGGCTGCTGGTGGTTTGCGTGTGCTTGGAGTTGCAAAAGCAGGGATAAAAGCCAACAATCTACCGGATATTCAGCACGATTTCAAGTTTGAGTTTATCGGATTGATTGGACTTTCCGATCCAATCCGTAAAGATGTGAAACAGGCAGTCAATGAATGTTATAAGGCC
>Ga0302296_1002243_pt1 | contig 13200 bp, 6 predicted proteins | sample III_Fen_N3_1_FD_194546 | JGI IMG/M metagenome (GOLD analysis project Ga0302296, IMG submission 194546) | Peat permafrost microbial communities from Stordalen Mire near Abisko, Sweden - III_Fen_N3_1 | ecosystem: Environmental > Terrestrial > Soil > Wetlands > Permafrost | place: Sweden: Abisko... | reverse complement strand
TGGGTTATTACCGGGATTCTGTGTGTAGCTGCAGGTATAAGGTTTGCATTAACCAACGGGATGAGCAAAGTTCCTGTCTTCGCTTTAATGGCTCTGATCTGCTTTGTCTTTGCGTGGGTTAGGGACAGACAAAGAAAAAAGCAGTAACTTTGAAATATGAATATCATCCTGATCATACTCCTGGCAATAATTTTATCAGCCTTCTTTTCAGGCATGGAAATAGCCTTTGTCGCCTCAAACAGACTAAGGATAGAGCTTGACAGGAAGCAGGGCGTATTTGGATCCAGGATAATCAAACTTTTTACAGATAATCCGGGTCAGTACATTGCCACCATGCTTATCGGCAACAATTTTTCGCTGGTCATTTACGGCTTGATCTTTTCGAAAATTCTTGGAGCATTTCTTACTCCGGTCATAGGGTCTGATTTGCTTGTACTCGTAATAAATACTTTTCTGTCAACTGGCATTATCCTGCTTGTTGCCGAATTCCTTCCAAAGACAATCTTTATAATATCGCCTAATTTTTTTCTAAAGTTTCTAAGTATTCCAACACTGATATTCTTCTTCCTGTTTTATCCCATAAGCAAGTTTACTCTGGCTGCATCTAATCTGTTTATCAAAGTCTTTTTTAAGATGAAGCCCGGAGAAAAGAAACAGGAGAATCTTGTATTCAGTAAGGTTGATCTTGATCATTTTGTCAATCTTAGTAACCAGAGTAAAGAGGAATCTGAACCAGATCATCATGACATTAGAATATTTCAGAACGCACTTGATTTCTCTAATGTCAAGCTGCGTGAATGTATGGTTCCGCGAACTGAGATTGAAGCAGTTGAAACATGCAGCTCAATTGAACAGCTGAAAGAGAAATTCGTTGAAACCCGTCTCTCCAGAATTCTTATTTACCAGGATACCATCGACAATATCATCGGATACTTTGAATTGAAAGATATGTTTAAAAATCCCTCTGATATTAAGTCGATGACACGAAAACTGGCAATAGTTCCAGAAACTATGCCAGCTAACAAGCTCCTAAAACTCTTTGTTGAGCGGAATAAAAATATAGCCCTGGTAGTTGATGAATTTGGCGGTACATCAGGTATGGTAACTATTGAAGATGTGCTTGAGGAGATTGTAGGAGATATTGAAGATGAACATGATACTATAGATCTTATTGAAAAGAATCCAGGGGAAAATGAATATATATTTTCAGGGCGTTTGGAAATTGATTACCTGAATGAAAAATATCATTTTAACCTCCCTGAAGAAGATGATTATGAGACTCTTGCAGGGATGATCCTCTATTATCATGGCAGTATTCCAGGTAATAACGATATTATACGGATAGGGAGTTTTATAATTAAAGTGCTAAAAGCCACGACCACAAGGCTGGAACTGGTCAATCTGAAAATAGAATAATTTAACATTGGTTCTGCTTTAACAGATCCCGTACTCATTTTGGGCAAAAGTACGTTTGGGATGATTCCGGATAGTGATAAAGATCCCTCACTCATTTTGGGCAAAAGTACGTTTGGGATGATTCCGGATAGTGATAAAGATCTCTAACTCTGTTCGGGCAAAGTTACGTTTGGGATGATACCGGATAGTGATAAAGATCCCTCACTCATTTTGGGCAAAAATACGTTTGGGATGATTCCGGATAGTGATAAAGATCCCTCACTCATTTTGGGCAAAAGTACGTTTGGGATGATTCCGGATAGTGATAAAGATCCCTCACTCATTTTGGGCAAAAGTACGTTTGGGATGATTCAGGATAGTGATGCAGATCCCTCACTCATTTTGGGCAAAAGTACGTTTGGGATGATTCCGGATAGTGATAAAGATCCCTCACTCCGTTCGGGATGACAGTAATTCTTTAGGAACACAGGGAGGGAAGGACGGCGACTTGAATAAAAAACTCCCATTAAAACTGATTTTGACCAAGTCGCCGTCCTTCCCTCCCCTTTCTTCCCCTACTGATTTTGTCATCCCGAATGTAACAAAACCTGAACTTGTCAAGGTTTTGTGTAATGAGGGATCTTCTCCGCTATTCACTCCTCCTCTTAAGTGATCTTGTAATCCCGAATGTAACAAAACCTGAACTTGTGAAGGTTTTGAGTAATGGGGGATGAAAGATTGCCATATAAAAAAGAGGCACTCAATTAAGAATGCCTCTTTAATATTATAAATAATTAATTACTTCATTGTGTACGTACCGGTTGTATTATAATCTGCGCCCCAATAAGCATTACCAGAAACTACCCATTTGATAGTTAGTTTCTTGTTCAATGGATCAATTGTGCTGCCTGCACCTACCTGCAGTGATAATGGTCCCATTTCTATAGGATCAATAAAACTGTCGCACCAGGCCTGTTTGGTAGAAGTAACTACCTTGGTTACAGGATCGTAATTTATAATAATAGGATGCGTTTTTGTATATACTGTTCCAAATCCTGCTGTTACAAATCCATCAGCAAGTGGCAGGAATATTGAAAGAGTGTTTGAAGTACCAAGTCTCTGAATCGTTACTGCACTTGAAATCGCATTCCAAAGTTCAGTAGCAGCTCCATTGAATACCGAATAATCAGGTTGCTGAATATCGGTTTTAAATGTAAATACTGCACTGGTAGATACACCACCATAAGGATCATGTGCAACAACTTTCCAGAAATAGGTAGTATTATACGCTAAAGTTGGAGAATAAGTTGCAGTAGTAAGACCTGTTGCTGCAGGTCCTGGTGTAGCTGTTGTACCGAGGTATACATCAAAGGTCAAATCATCCTGCTCAGGATCAGTAGCTGTCCATTTCAATGCAACGGTTTTGCTTACAGCGGTTGCATTATTGGCTGGAGCTGTAAGGGTAGGAACTCCAGGGTTGGAATTTACCTGGAATGACCATACAGGGCTGTCTGATTCAACGTTATTTGCGTCAACAGTAACTACTTGCCAGAAGTAGGTGCCACCTGCGGTAACGTGAGCTGTATAACTATTGGTTGTTAAACCAGTAGCAACTCTGTCAGGAGCATTGGTATCACCGAAATAAACATCCCATTTTACAGCATTGGTAGCTGTTCCAGTCCATTCAAGGTTGATTGCCTGTCCTGTGCCTGTAAATGGAACTACAGCATCAACTGCCGGGGAAGGGGCTTCAGGCATTGCTGCAAGAAATTCCTTGGGCTGAACCACAGTGTCTTTCTTACAACTCTGCATTGTAGTGAAACCGAGAACTGCCAGCAGCATTACAAAAAATAATATATTTCTTTTCATAATCGATTTTTTTATTTTCAGTTATTTATTCTGATCCTTTCCTGTTTGTCTTATCTAACAGCATTTATGCATATTAGATTCGATAAGCAAGAAGAATCAAATTAACTTATTTCCTGGTATTAATTTCATACATAATACGATTACCTGCTGCACTGACATAGAAGCAGTTAAGTACAAACTTTTTAGCTATCGGATTGTAATAATTAATGTCAGTAGGATTAGCAGGAGGAGCAGGTGTAGAAGCAACATCACCATGCCATGTATCCCACATTCCACCCTGGACAGCACCGCCGGCATCAACAACAACAGCATTCACTTTGAAACAGGTAACGCCGCCAACTACCATTGTAGCAGGAGTAACGGTAATATTAACGCTAAATGTTGAATAGTTTCCAAATCCGACTTTAGTAACTGATTTACAGTCGAGGGTTGAAAAATCCTGATCTGCTTCAATTGGTTCCGTTGCGTTACCAGGACGAATACGGTAACCTATGGTATGATAGGTTGCGGCATAAGGATTGGAGATTGGCAGAGCCATTAACCTTGATCCGTTATTTATTGCATCCGAAACTATAACTCCGCCAGTTGCATCCATAATAGATATAGGAGCCATGAAGTTAGCACATGCATCCAACAGATGAGCATTCCATACAGTAACATGTACATAAGCATTTCTTGTACCTGCTTTGATAGTAACTGTAGGGTCTAGTACTTTAATATAAGGATATAGCTGATAAGCTGTACCTTTTAAAGCATTATACCTTACTCTTGCATCGTCATTGACAGCAATAGTAAGAGTAATATCACTTGTAGGAAGCGCATCCGTGGCAATATTTACCAGGAATTTGAAAGTAACAGAATCAGGAACTGGCTGTAAGCCCTGTGCTTTAAAGCCGGCATTCCAGACTTCAGCGTACATTTTCCCTTTGAGAGAAGATGTCCAATCCTCGCCTACCTTATCTTTCAGGCAGGAACTCAGAAGAACAACTGCTGCCAGAAAGAATGTAATCTTGAATATTTTGTTTCTCATATTCTTTTTTTTTAAATATTTTTAATTTATGGCTGTTTCAGATTCTAACGGTTCTGCCAGAATATTTTTGAGGTGAATAAATTAATATCGCCCTGAGCCACAACGTTATCGTTATTAAGACTTAATTCTGTCTGTGGATAAAGCAAGCGTACAGGAGGAGTATCATTTTTCCTTGCAGCGTCAGCTGAAAAATGAAGGAAATCGGGGAAGCCTGTTCTCCTGTAATCTGTCCAAGCTGGCAGAGGATTTAAACCATCCATTGCAATCCATTTCTGTGTAATGATCGTCTGCACTTTATTTCCAGCAACATCGATGTTTACAAGAGGTCTGTTCTGTGCCAGATAAACACCAGCAGCAGCAGCATTTCCACCTTCCCAGATAATTGACTGGGTAACACCAGCTTCATAAAGAGCTTTCACATCACCTGAAATTAAACCTCTTGCAGCAGCTTCAGCCTGAATAAAGAGACCTTCGAAGTCTGGCATCAGAGGAGATGGCTGATCAAATTTCTTAAGCATACCAGGGCCCAATTTTGATGTAGTTGGAACCGGTTCAAGTAAAAGAGCTCCGAAGTAGTTGCCTCTGATTGTTGTACCTCCAGCAGTACTAGGCTGGAAGAGCAGAAGTTTCCTCGGGTCATTGTTACTGGTAAGAAAATCTGCTGCATCCTGTCCGCATACATAGTATCCGAGTCCGTCAGCCTGCTGTGAACCATCCTGTTTATAGAAGTTCTCCCAGAACGGATTCATTTTATTCGCAGAATTCAGGTAACCTGGGTTTGCCAGAGCACCGTCACCTACACCCATATAATCAGCAGCTGTACTTGGGGTTGTTGCCAAAGCACCAGTAATGTAAGCTGTTCTTCCTGACATATCTGCCTGGTTGACAAGTATTCTTAGCTTCAGTGTATTTGCAAATTTAAGCCACTTGCCCATGTCACCTTGATAAACTATGTCATAAGCACCAACCGGATCAGCATCAGCCGGAGTTGAAGTAATAAGAGTCATAGCAGCGTCTAGCTGAACTACAAGGTCTTCATAGATGGTCTGCTGAGCATCATATTTTGGTTTCAAAATACCTTTGTCAGTTTGCAGAGCTTCACTATAAGGTATGTTGCCATATACATCAACAAGGGTCTGGTAAATATAAACCTTCATGATTTTTGCTATGGCTTTGAAAGATTGCTGGTTTACTGTTGAAGCAGCTTTCTCTATGTAGTCATAGTTGAGAAGGTTCTCATAGTGGTTTCTCCAGTTGTTCTGATAATCACTTGCCAGCAAATTATACTGTGTTAAGTTTGTCGGCTGTGAATAACCACCACTGATTGACATTAAACCATACCAGAAAGATATAAATTGATAGTTATCAGGCTGGGTGAAGTCCCTGGCAGTGTTATTTAATGCTGCAGGGAGGACAAGGTTCGCAGGAACGGCAGAGGCGCTATTGGGGTTGAATTCATCTACCGAAAGAAAGTCTTTCTTGCAGGAAGTTCCCAATACGAGCAGTACAGTTAATAATATTAATAGTTTCTTCATATCTTTTAATTTTTTCTACTTAGAAAGTAAGTTTAACACTAAACCCGTAAATTCTCGTAGGAGGTGTCTGATCTACTGTAGTATAACCTATAGCATTGCTGTTTCCATTCTGAGCATTAAATTCAGGATCTGTCCAGATGTTTGTTCTTGGACGAAGCATAATTAGGTTCCTACCTACAATACCAATTTCGGCAGCCTGAATTGCACCACCAAGGATGTTTTTAACAGGCACACTGTAAGACAATGACAATTCCCTTAGTTTCCAGAATGCGGCACTTGTCAGGTATGTACTCTGTACAGACTGATAATCAGCACCTGTCCAGAATAAACGGCCAGCGTTACGGGTAATTATATTTGTATTGGCAACATATACGGGAGCATCTGCTGTTCCTGTATTAATAACTGAACCCGGAATAACGAAGTTCTGACGTCCGTTTTGAGCTGAGTGCCATGATGTTCCGGTGAAATCGAGTGAGTTTCCAACCCAGTTATCAATTACGTTTCCACCCCTGTATTCAGCAACAGCATTCAGATTTAAGCCTTTAAAGCTGAAGGAGTTGGTTATACCCAGGATGTGGTTCGGGTTACCATGTCCCATATTTTTAAGTGCAGGGTCTTTAATTGGGTACCCTGTTGCTGCATCAACAATGATGTGTCCCTGAGGATCTCTTTTTACATCACTTACTTTGATAGTTGGAAATTGCTGACCAACAACTGCATAAGATACGTCTGCAATATTCAGTTCATTTAATCCCGGAAGGATCGACAGAACTTTGCTGGTTGCGTAAGTGTAGTTAACTACTACGTTCCAGTCAAAATCACCCAGACTAAGAAGAGGAGTCAGTTTAAACTGAGTTTCAATACCTGAGGTCTGGAGTTCACCTGCGTTAATGTAAGCACTCTCATAACCTGTTGAATAGGATATTCTTGCAGGAATAGTCTGATCTTTTGTATTTGACTGGTAGAAGTTAGCTTCAAGATGGAATCTGTTTCTTATAAAGCTTAATTCGAAACCAGCTTCAATCTCCCTTGTTATTTCAGGTTTAAGCAACGGATTGCTTAATGTTGTAGCAAGTGAATAACCTCCTAGGCTTCCGTATGGGAATCCGGTGGCTGCATTGTTACCAAGACCTGAATTGAATGAAGGTAATGTTGCATACCAGTTATCAAGTGATATAAGACCTGTTTTTGACCAACCGCCGCGGATTTTTGCGAAGCTAAGGAATGCATTGTCCTTAAGAGCAGGAATAGCATCTGAAAGGATTAAACTTGCATCAACTCCCGGATAGAAGAAACTGCGGTTTACTTTAGCTAATCTTGAATCCCAGTCATTACGTGCCGAAGCATGAATGAAAGCAAAGTCTTTGTAACCTAATGTAAAGTCAGCAAATACTCCGATTGAATTACGGCCGCGTACTTCTTCCTCAACACCGGGTTCACCAAGACGGTTTGTTATATTATATAATAAAGGTATAACCAGTGAATTGTTAAATTCTCTTAGTCTCTGGTATTTATTGTTATACATTGAATTACCAAGGATCATTTTACCGGAGAAATTTCCGATTTTATGGTTTAACTGAACAAGGAAGTCACCTGTAAGAATGATCTGGTTTCTAATCTGATCTGTTGAAACTCCGACAAAAGGAGAGCCTGTAGCCATATGGCCGGCTTCCCATGGGTCAGCTTTCAGATAATCATTATAAGTTACACCATTTCTGTAGGTGTTAAAGTTATTCGAATTGTATGTTAAACCTGCACGATATGAAATGTCGATCCATGGGGCAGGATTCAATGAAATAACTGCTGATCCAAGAACGTTTTCTGCACGTGTTACCTGGCGTGAGTTATCAATCGCCCAGTAAGGGTTAGGATAATACGCGTTAAAATAACCGTTTGGATTGGCAAATTTATTATTTGTCAGATCTTTATAGGCAGTAAGATCTACCTGAGCCGGAGTGTTAAGCACGTTCCAGTATACAGGCCTCTGCTGGAAATATTCACCACCTGATATATTGGTGTTTGTCTGAGAGAAGCCAAGGGTATAATCAGCATGGAATATACCTGAAGTCCTTGAACCTGCTAAACGAACGCCTGTTCTTCTGTTCTTATCACCAGGTATTGTACCTGTTGTGTTTACATCCTGAGCTGAGAGATAAAAACTGTTTTTATCATCACCAACTGAATAGGAAATATCGTTTTGTGTTGTTACTCCTGTGTTGAAGAATTTTTTCTTGCCATTAGGTACGGCTGAATAAGGAACCATTTGATATGATCCGTCAATCAGCTTACCACCAAGAATTACCATCTGTCCATTAAACTCAGGGCCGTAGCTCTGGTTTTCATATGATGTGTAAGGGTCTGTGTTTCTGTCACGGCCTACCCAGAATGTGTAATTACCCAGAGCGTTGGCTGTATCTTCACCTGAACCTGAACCGAAACGGGTCTGAAGTTTTGGCATGTAAGATACACTTTCAAATGTAGTAGTATTACTTATCTTGATAACAGGTTTTTCACCGCTACCTCTTTTGGTTGTTACAACCAAAACCCCGTTGGAAGCATCATTTCCGTAAAGAGCTGCAGCACTTGCACCTTTCAGTACGTTAACATTACCAATGTCGTTAGGGTTTATTGAGTTAAGAAAGTCGGCGCTTACAGGTACTCCATCGAGTACGATAAGAGCCTGGTTACTTGCCAGGAAGTGGCGGTTTCCTCTAAGGGTTATTCTTGTATCAGGGTTAACACCATTATTAACTGTGTTAATCTGCAAGCCCGAAACTTTACCAGCCAATCCGTTCACCACGTTGCTGACGCCAGCTTGTGTAAGCTGTTTATCAGATACCTGAGCAGTAGCAACTCCTAGTTCTTTAGCCTGCCTTTTAATACCAAAGGCCGTTACAACAACTTCATTCAAACCCAACAGGTCGGGTTCCATAATCACATCAATTACTTTACGGCCTCCGATTTGAACCTCCTGTCTTTTCATCCCGATATAGGAGAAAACGAGGGTGGTAGCATTCTGTGGAGCTGTAACTGAAAATTTTCCGTTAACATCTGTTATTGCACCAACAGTTGTTCCCTTAACGGTAACTGTTACACCAGGAATTGCACCTTCCCCTTGAACTGAAGAGGTAACCGTACCTGTAATGACTATTGTCTGTGCCAACAAGGTGTAGCCACCTATAAACACAAACAAAACAATCAGCAGAAATAGTTTCTTCATACGAAATTAGTTTTAGGTTTTAATTTAACAGCCAAATATATGGGAACTTTATTAAATCTCCAAAATAAACAATTTTATTTTGAAAATATTTGGAAGGCTGTCACGATAACGGAGAGTAATCAGATGAAAACTGCAGGAAATGCCGAAGAAATGCCCAATGTAGAGAAAGTATGCATCCTGTCCCTACAGAATTGTTAAATTAATAATTTCTATAGAGAACCAATTCATCTTGTTATAATTTGAAACTTATTCTGATATTTTCAGGTATCGGATATTGTATATATATATTAAAGGTATAATATTTATATTTTGTTTATCATTAGTTAAACGTTATATTAAAAACAGAAAGAGACCTCAATAAAAAATAAATAGAGACGCGATGCATCGCGTCTCTACTACCAATAATTGTGAATATCATCAAAATTTATCCCAGAAGATCCTAGTTGACTGTAAATCACCTCCAATAGCTGATGAAGCCGATGCATAATTTGTTTTATTAAGTGTCTGCTCATTTACAGGGTATGTGAATCTTTTAGGGATCTGACTATAATCTGTGATCGAAGGTGGCATATTAAAAATCGGGAAGTCAAGCCTCCTCCATTCCGTCCAGCCCTCCAGACCCCTGTTATAAAGTGCAATATAAGCCTGGGTTCCGATTTTTTGCTGCCATGTCCCAGTGGCTGTTGCATAAGCTACACTGGGTTGAGCAATGTAAGCAGCCGCCTGATCAGGTGTACCACCCCATGATAGAATTGAAGCAGTAATTGCTGCATCATAAAAGTCTCTCTGCGTCCCACCCACTGAAAATGAACGGGCGGAGGCTTCCGCTTCATAAAACAGGACCTCTTCATAAGACAGGAGGGTTCCTGGAAATGTGGGCGAAGAGATTAACGGATTAATATGTGAATATTTTGTAAATGGATTGCTTTTGCCATAAATGCCACCTGAAAAAGCCAACTTCACAACCCCCTGTTCTGAGGAAGTATCCACAAGTGTAAAATAAAAACTGCGGCGTGGATCTGAAAGTGAGTTCATCAGATCAATTACAGTATTTGCCGGAACAAAATCATCTCTTCCATTCTGTACTACCAGCGACCATATTGGATTTGAATGAATTCCTCCAGGATATAGCAGTACGGCATCGTCGTCACTGGATGTAAAAACCCCTCCACTGACAGCAGCCTGAACAGTTGACTGTGCAAGCGTAGGATTTACATCGGATAGTGTGATCCCTATTTTAAGCTTCAAAGAGTTGGCAAATTTTATCCACTTGGAGACATCTCCGCCATATATTATATCAGCCGACCCAAAGCTTGCAGAAGTAGCATCAAGATTGCCAAGAGCAGCATCAATTCTGGTCAAAAGGTCCTGGTAAATTGTTGCTGCATCATCGTATACAGGGGCAATTTTGGTTATATCGAGTGCCTGAGAATACGGAACATTGCCGAAAATATCCACCAGGTTCTGAAATGAGTACACATTCAGAAGTTCGATTATGGCAAGTTTATTTGTTTTAGCTGCATCATCTGCAGGAGTCGGGGGATTTTCAAGTCCTATAAGCCTGGCTGCTTCCTTAAAGTCCTCCAGGAAACCACCCTGTTTTGATACATTCCCTACAAAATATTGCTGGAATATATCGTCAGGAATAGTACGGTTAACAATATTATAATTTGCTTCATCCGTATAAGTTGTTTCTGTCCAGTACTGAGATATGAGCTTGAATACGTTTAAATTTACATCTGGTGTAACAGTCTGATCTACAAGTGACATCTCGGCTTTGCTGAACAATGCCTCTCCTGGTACAGCTGCAGGATTCTTGACATCTGTATTAAATTCCTCAAATTTTTTCGTGCAGGAAACAAGAGATGCAAAGAAGAGTATTAGTATTAAATATTTTGCTTTCATAATTTACAGTATTAGAATTGAACTTTCAGGCTGAAACCATAATTCCTGACTGCAGGTAATGTACCTGTCTGCCAGCCCTGGATGTTACCACCGCTCTGACTTGCTTCAGGATCGGCATAAGGGAGATTCTTGTGTAAAATCCAGAGATTTGAACCTACGAAGCTCAAAGAGGCTCCTGCTATAGAAGCTCTGGCAATCAGTGCTTTAGGAAAATTATAGGTTAATACAACTTCCCTCAGCTTTACGTAAGAGGCATCATAAACAAATGCAGAGTTGGGATTAGCATAATATCCGAAGAGTCTGTAATCATTTGCCGCAACCCTAATGTTATTTGGAGTGCCATCTGCGAAAACGCCTTTAAGAATAACTCCGCCACTTGCAGGATCATATCCATCTGTGGGATTTCCAATAACTGGATTTCTTACCGGATTTCCAAGATCATTGGTAAAAACAGTCGTTGGATAGATCCCGGTTGCCTGGCCATAATACTGGTCGAGTGAGAATATTGACCCCCCTTTTTGAGCATCAATAAGGAAACTCAGACTAACATTTTTATAACTGAATACGTTCTGAATACCTCCTTTCCATTTCGGATTAATATTACCTAGAACTACATCCGAGGTAGGTGATTGCAAATAATATCCATCTGGTCCAACTACGCGCTGGCCATTAAGAAATACATAATCAGTCCCCTGTATGGTTCCATATGGTTCACCGACCCTTGCGTTAATTGTAACCCCACCCTGCAATGAAGCCAGTTGAAGATTCTCAATTCCCTGTTCCAGTGAAACAACTTCATTCCTGTTCCTTGTCCAGTTGGCAGTAAGATCCCATTGAAATCCTGAGAATTTTAAAGGTGTAACGGTAAATTTTAGTTCAACTCCCTTATTCTGGATCTCACCTGCATTGACAAACTTAGCAGCATATCCAGTTGCATATGAGACCGTTACTGGCAAGATCTGGTCAACCGTATTTGATTTATAGAGAGCCAGATCAAATCCAAGTCTGTTTTTGAAAAAATTCATTTCCAGTCCGGCTTCAACACTTTTTGTACGTTCGGGCTTCAGATTTGCATTATTTTTAGTGTTTGGCACAGTTACCAAAGGATTCCCTGTAAACGGAGCGACAGGAACATACGTATCCAGAACGCTCGCGAAAGGTGCGTCATTACCTACTTCAGCATAGTTCAACCTCAGCTTGCCCAGAGACAACCAGTTTTGTTTAACCAATTCCGAAAAGAGGAAGCTACCTGATACAGATGGATACTGATAAGTCCAACTGTTTTTGGGAAGGGTTGATGACTGGTCAACGCGATATGTACCATCGAGATAAAGCATGTTATGATAGCCAAGTGAAACACTTGCGAAATATCCGTTCAGTCCAATTTTGGAGAGAAGTTCCTCGGGCGGAGCCATAGGATCTACACTATTACTGAGTGCATATACATCCGGTACGCTCAGACCATTATTTGTTGATTCGAAAACCTGATCTATTTTCTGTCGTCTTACATTGGATCCAAGCAAACCATTAATATTTAAGTTTGAAGTGATATCCTTCTTGAAAGTGGCCATAAAATCTGCATTCGTTTCAAGATAGTTTCTTGTAAGTCTTGAATACCCTGAAGTGACAGTCGGACGACCGACTCCAAATTCACCAGCAACTGATCCAACAGCTTTCCTTTCCTCCTGAAGTTCTGAATATTCGTCAACCGAGACGCGTCCCATAAGACTAAACCAGTCAGTCACCTTATAATCGGCCTGAGTATATCCGATAAGACGGTTTCTTCCATCTGTTTCGTAGTTTTTATATCTCACCCAATATGGACTGTCCCAATAATTAGGAGTTGGATTGTTGTATGTTTTTCTGTTCCATGTAACATTCTGGCCGGTTTGATTAAAAAGATACTTGAGCATATTTATGTCAACATTGACCTCAAACCACTGCCGGAATGAACCCATGACATTGTCGTTATATCCTGTCTGGTTACGTCCTTTCCCAGTATCATTAATGTAATTGGCAAAGGCAGTTACTTTAAGATTTTTAAGAATATTATATGTACCATTTAATGTGACGCTGTTTTTTGTAAGCAAGCTGTTAGGCAATATCCCCGTCTGATTCAGATTTGTATAGCCTACCCGGAAGGTTGTTTTTTCGCTTCCCCCGGTTATGTCGATGCTATTTGTGGTCGAAACCGCAGTCTGAAAAAATGAACCGGGACCATTTGCGCCCGCCACCCAGGGGGTTGC
>Ga0302296_1002241_pt1 | contig 13208 bp, 18 predicted proteins | sample III_Fen_N3_1_FD_194546 | JGI IMG/M metagenome (GOLD analysis project Ga0302296, IMG submission 194546) | Peat permafrost microbial communities from Stordalen Mire near Abisko, Sweden - III_Fen_N3_1 | ecosystem: Environmental > Terrestrial > Soil > Wetlands > Permafrost | place: Sweden: Abisko... | reverse complement strand
AAAAGTATGGAACTTATCCAGCTTTTCATTGATGGAAGATCCGCACAAGCAATAATTGATTTTCAGTCCATCAATTTCGCCATGTATCAATCCCATATCCCGCAATTCTTTTAAATGTTGCGAAACGGTAGTTCGACTTAACGGCAGCTTATCCGAAATGTCACCCGAGATACAGGTTTTGGTTTCGGCAAGGTATTTCAAAATAGCCAAACGGGCTGGATGCGAAATTACTTTGGCAAAGCTTGCCAATTCTTGTAGTTCATTATCAAATATGTCTGATTTTGTCATTGTTTTTTTATTATCATAAATACTGTTTACAAACCATTGCAGTGTGTCAATCAATCATGATTAGCATTTTAATCTATGTCTCTTTCATTTTTGGTGAAATTTTCTGTATTCTCGGAATCATTCAAAGATTCAATCACGTCGTTTTTGTCTTTTTTATTCCTTATTACCAGAAAAATAATCAAAGCAATTGCACAGATAAAAACCAAGGCTATAATAATCCAATTCGTTTCCATTGTGTTTGATTTTAAAGGTTTATTAGGTGTTGTTTATTTATGTCGCAAACATACGACATAGTTTTATGTAATCCAAATTTTAGGTATTAAATTTCTATTACAAAATAATAATTCAAAGCATTTTTCCGTATTTGCTTTTTTATTACTTTTGACGGAAACAAATTTGTACCGTTCATAAAACTCAGGAGTTATGGAAAATTATGTAAACCAACTAATTGATGATATAATAGATGCAGCAAAATGGGCTCCCGAACATTTCGAGTTTTCCACCAACGATGAAGAATTTATGGGTCAAATTGTGGAAGCCGAAAGTGCACCTCCTGTCAGTTCCGAAAAACTTATGGGATTGATGTATATCCAGTTTCCTCCTGCCGAAAGGCTCACTATCAGGCAAATGATGGATATAAACAAAGCCATCAAAAGAACATTTGCTGCTTTCAGAATGTACATTGAATTACCTGAAGCAGTTCCCATTCCACTTCGGTACGAATTGATTCGCGATTTATTCAAAGAGAAATTTCACCTTATCAAAGGGATGAATCACCATTTTGATTTTTGCTCGGGTAATTGTGAACCTTGTGCCATTGCCGATTACTGTAAAATTAATATCGAAAATAAAAAGAAAAATGGCTGAACTAAATGCCCTTGCATTGCACCAGAAGTCGGCGATTCTGCATTGTGCCTATCAGATCATTGCATCGGCCGATGGAGGAGTGGATGAGCTGCGTGATGGGGAAGTTATTGAATATTTGCTCACTCAACTTCAACTTACCGGTATTTATGCTTGGGATGCTGCTATCCGACTTAGTCCGCACGATTGTTTTTTGCACATTGCCGGTTTATCCGAACCGGAAAAGGAGTCTTTTAAAGCTTTGATGCTGGACATTTCGCAACTCGGTGGAAATGCTTCATTGCGTCGGGTCTGTGCCGAATCAATTTTCGTACTTTGTCATATTTAATTTTTTTATCTCTCCTTGTTTGTCCCTATATGCCATAAAAATCAGGCATTTAAATTTACATGCATGTTTTATGCTAGTTAATTATAAAAAATAATAGAGGACGATGTTATGTTTCCAATTTTCAATCGTCATAGTTATAAATGAGTCAGGAACGATTTAAGGCAGAGATACTGCCTTTACGCCAAAAGCTATTCCACATAGCGCAACACATACTTGTGGAAGAAGATGAAGCAGAAGATGCCGTGCAGGAAGTTCTTCTCAAGCTTTGGCATACGCGAGACTCTCTGAATAAATACGATAGTGCGGCGGCCTATGCAACAACGGTTACTAAGAATCATTGCCTGGACAGGTTGAAAGTAAAAAGCCGTACCGATTTACTGGACGATAGTTACAATACAAGAGCCGGAACGGACAATCCGCATTTACAACTGGAACGAAAGAACACGGAAGATATTCTGAAACAAATTATTGAAAAGCTCCCGCCGTTGCAGCAAGCCATTATCCGAATGAAGGATATGGAAGAATATGAAGTTGACGAAATTGCCGAAATAACAGGAACAACAGTCGAAGCGGTACGCGTAAACTTGTCGAGGGCAAGAAAGAAGGTACGGGAAGATTATTTAAAATGGACCAATGTATGAATTACAAGATAAAATATAAACTAACTGCCGATCAGGCTGATAAGCTGATTGAAAAGTACTACGAAGGTTTTACTTCCGTGGAAGAGGAGCGGCAACTGAAAGCTTTTTTGGCACAGGCAGATTTGCCCGAACGCTTCAAAGCTGAACAAGCTATCTTCGGATATTTTGAAACAAAACAATCAAAGCCTTCATTCAGCATTCGTCCGTATCTGCGTTGGGCAGGTGTAGCTGTTATAATATTTGTGATTGGATTAGGTGCACAAATATTTAAACAACAAAATTTATCGGATTATGCTTATGTAAATGGCGTGAAAATTACTGACAAACAAACGGTAAGATGTGTTGCTGAAAAAACAATGAAAGAAATTTCAAAAGATACAGACGGAAAATCACAAAAATTAGATGCAAAAGAAATGATGAGACAGCAACTAAGTACATTCTCTGAGTAATGGAGATAAATTTCCTCATAAGAAAACTGACAAAAGAAATGATATATTATGAACTCAATTAAAAAGTACATACTGTTTGTAATACTGGTAGCTTTGACATCCGGTTTCGGATTACAAGCTCAGAATGGATTGAAAATCAAAAAGATTTTTGATGAGTATGCCAGTGGAAAAGATGTTGTTATGGTTCAGCTAACCAATGAGTCAATGGACGGATTTTATTTTTCGCTATACAAAAGTATCTTGATAAAAGGCAATCCGGAATTAATTGATATTGTGCAAAAATGCGTTGACCAAGATGAAAATCGGTCAACCAAGGTAAAAAAAATGGAAAGTGGCAGAGGGGGTGAAAGAAAGAGCACTACATTTTTACAATTACCCAAACAAAATAACCTCTTCAGATTAATCTTGTATAAAAACGATGTCAATAAACAGTCAGAACAGACTTCGCTGCTTATTTATATTGAAACAACAAGTAATCCGGATGACATGTTAAACTTCATATTAAAAAAGAAATAATTAAATCAGAAACAGAATGAGAAAAATCTTAACGTTAGTGGTTGTAGCTACTTTGTCGACAATGATTTGTGCGCAAAAGTATAAATTGGAGCTAAATTTAAAAATGGGTGCTGTTTATACTCAGAATATAACTTCAAAAGCCGTTATGGAACAGACTTCCAATGGAAAAACGCAAAATTCAGACATATCAACGACAGGCAAGATTACTTATAAAGTTGTTGGAGTTAAAGATTCAATATATGATTTGGAGACCCGTTATGAGAGCCTATCGATAAAGGTCAAAGTTAATTCAGATAATAGTTATCTTGCAATTAGCTCAGAAAAGAAAGATAAAGCTGATATGCTGTCGACAGCCTTGAGTGGTATCACCAATAAACCATTTAAAATTATGATGTCAAAGTCAGGAAAGGTCGTTGATATGCAAAATATTGAATCTTTTTTTTCGACCATTTTTAATGATCTAAATCTGGATAAGGATTTTAAAAATCAGCAAATTATGGATCAACTAGATAAATCATTTGGAAATAAAACATTGAAAGCTAACTTGGAGAAAAACTTCGCAATTTTTCCAAAACTTCCAGTTTCTGTTGGAGATAGCTGGACTTCAACGAGTAACTATGATTTAGGATTATCTGCCAGATCTGAAACAACCTATGAATTACTAGGAATCGTTGATAATTGCTATCTAATTAAAGGGACATTAAAAATAAATTCTGAAAACAAGGACGAATATAAAGACTTAAATGGCATACAAGCTAAATCTGATATTTCGGGATTATATACAAGTACAACGAGAATAGATAAAAAAACAGGATGGATAAATGAGCAGTCAATAAAGTATGATATGACAAGCAAGATCAAAGTAAAAGAAATGCCTCAACTCCCGGACGGTTTGACGATGGATATGAAAATGACTATGGATATGCTTGTTAATGCAAAGTAGGCGCAAATTATTAATAAAAAATATTTAAACACATGAAAAAAATTATTCTATTTTTTATAGGCATCAACCTGGGAACATTACCCCTGCGGGCGGTTGATAAAGTGCAAAGTGATACTACTATTCACTTTAATAAAAAAACAATCCAACTGGTTGATAGTGTCGGACAAATCAAAGTGTCGGTTTACGATCAGGACTCGTCACCTTACAAAAAAATTTACGAAGGTATTTTCAGCGAAGGAAAAAGTTATGAGAAATGGACGGTAGCCGAGCAAATCGGAATTCAGATTCCTTTCTTCAGCAAGGCACGTCATCGTAAAAATTATAGCATGGAGCCTCATTGGGCGGGTATTGGCTGGGGCTTTGCAAATATCTCCGACCGGAATCTTCATTTGAATAACCTGCACGGTATTTCTCTTAAAGCGGAATCGTCCAACGAGTTCTTTTGGAATATCATTGAAAAAATCCTTCCCATCTATCGAAACAATCTCGGGTTAACCACCGGATTCGGACTGGATTGGCGGAATTATTTTCTGGATATGAATTCGCACCTGTTTGAAGTTAACGGAATTACCTATGTATATCCGGCGCCTTCCGGCATTGATTATGAGTCCAGCCGCTTACGCACCTTTCATCTCACCGTACCGCTTTTGCTGGAATGGCAACCAACACTTGGAAACAATCATAAGCTTTTCGTTTCCGCGGGAGTGGTAGCCGGTATCAATACTTTTAGCTCGTACAGAGTCAAATTTAAAGATACTTACGGAAAATCAATCAGCATCGTTGAGAGTCACGGGTTAAACGTCAATCCGATATCACTCGATTTTATGGGTCAGGTAGGATACAACAAATTAAGCGTTTATGCAAAGTATTCTCCGTGTAGCATTTTCCAATCGCAAAAGGGTCCTGATGTCAGATCGGTATCATTAGGTGTTTTATTGCATTTTTAAATAAAGTAGATTTTTTGTGAAACCTGCAATTGGAAGATAAATAAAGGCTTCTATTGCAGGTTTTATTATAAAATGGCGTTAAACAAAAATCCCACCGCCATAATTCCACAACCTACCACGGCTATAAAAGTCAATATCAACGGCAATTTCAATACTTTGCGCAGTATAATCATTTCAGGCAACGATAGGGCAATGACGGACATCATAAAAGCCAGAGCGGTGCCAAGCGAGGCTCCTTTCTCAATTAGTACCGAAACAATCGGAACAATCCCGGCTGCGTTGGAGTACAACGGGATACCAATCAGTACGGAGAGTGGTACGGAATACCAGGCGGATTTTCCCATCAATGAAACCATAAATTCTTGGGGAACATAACCGTGAACACCTGCCCCAACCAATATTCCTAAAGCGACATAGAGCCATACTTTCCCGACTATTTCTTTTACCGCCGCATATCCCAGGTTTATTCGTTGTGTGAAAGTGATGGTTTCTTCTTCCGGATCCTCATTCCCGAGTTGCGTTGCATATACCCATTCTTCCACCCATTTTTCGAGTTTCAGTTTGCCGATAATCCAACCCGCCAAAATTGAAATAGTTAAGCCGGAACCGATATAAATGGCGGTCACTTTCCAACCAAACATTCCATAAAGCAATACCACAGCCACTTCGTTTATCATGGGCGAGGCAATCAGAAATGAAAAAGTAACGCCCAACGGAACCCCCGATTCCACAAATCCCAGAAAAAGCGGAATAGCCGAACAGGAACAAAACGGAGTTACAATTCCCAACGTACCGGCCATGATATTACCCATAAAAGTGGATTTTCCTTCCAGCGCTTTTCGGGTTCGCTCGGCAGTGAAGAAGCTGCGAAGAATTCCGACAAAGAAAATAATCAAAACTAACAACATCAATACTTTGGGAAATTCAAAGATGAAAAATCGCAGACTTTCAGCAAGATGATCGCCTTTGTTTAATCCCAAGGCACTATCAACCAGCCAATCGGTGGCAGGTTGAAGATTTGTATAAATCAAATACCAGATGGGCAATAATATTAATGCAATTTGAAAATTGCGCGATTTGAAAATTGGAAAATTCATATCTTTAATTTGATAATGTCACGATTTGAAAATTTGAAAATGACTGTTCCGAATTGAGTAGGATAGGGGCGGGTTTTAGGATATAAAAGAGATAATGATATAGTAAATTCCTACACCTATAAACACAACTGAAACTATACGTCTGAACCACAATTCAAAATTTTTAATCTGGTTGTATAACTTTCCGACATTTCCAACGGCATAAGCTAGCAGCCAAGCAAATAGAATTACAGGTAAGCCGGTGGCAATAGCAAATAATACAGGAAGATACAACCCACTTGCACTGGCTACAGTCATAGGAATAAGCATTACAAAATAAAGAACGCCGCTATACGGACAAAATGCTAGGGCGAAAACCATTCCTAATAGCAATGTGCTCCAATAGCTATTTTTACTTTTTTCCCCAATTCTGTCGGTTAAATACGAAAATCCGGGAAACTTTATTTTGATAATATCAAGCATAAACAGTCCAATAAGAATGAGAACAGGTCCCAGCAGTTTTTCACCCCAGCCCTGAAAGAGCAGGGAGATATGCATTTTACTCGCTCCCAGAAAAATGATGAGTGCCAATCCTGTGTAGCTAATGGCTCTGCCAAGCGTATAAATTAATCCATTTATAAATACACGCCGACGATTTTCAATATTGCGACTGATAAAGCCAATTGCTGAAATATTGGTAGCAAAAGGACAAGGACTGATAGCTGTCATCAGTCCTAACAAAATGGCAGTTATAAATGCGTATTGCGAATTTTCTAACAGACTTTGTAAAAATTGCATAAGACTAATTTGAAAATTTGTGAATTTTAAAATGGATTGATAATTAGGATTTTGATGTACTAATTATCTTTGATAGAATTCTCATTAATTCCTTTACCTTCTCAATTAAATCCAGATTTGTCGGATACGATTCGACATTTTTACAGATTAAAAGCCAATATTCAGTTTCATCAGCTTCCTTTGCTGCAATTTTCATTTTATGAATAAAGTCTGCTTTACTTTCTGCATTTTGAGCTTCCCGTATGTTTGCTCCAATTGATGTTCCGGATTTTAATAGTTGCTGTCCGATTACGAATTTCTTCTGTTCATAAAGCAAATCGCAAAATTCAACTATTTCAATAGCAAACTGAAATGATTTATCAACTATTGGATTTTCTTTGTCGCTTCTCATACTCTCTTAATTTTCAAATTACGAAATTTTCAAATTAAAATAAAGGATCAATAACTTTTTTCAATCCGGCTTTCAATTTGTCCGGCTGATCTTTAGCATACATAAATCCCTGTTCGGTTAAGTCTGTGCGTTTATTATTGCTTATTACCAGTAACGCCTGACCTTCTGCTTTGCATTGATTCGCAAGGGTTTTATTCTTTTTTTCATCCAAATTTACCGATTTGAATGTAATTAACCCCTTTTTGAATTGCTCAGGAAAAAGTTGTTTGACGGATTTAAGTGTTTCACTTTCAACTGCCTGACAAGTTTCGCAGCGACGGGTGTAATGAAAATAATACACTTCAACTTTGGAGACAGCCTGAATCGAAACGATTACAAAAGTCATTAATAATAAAGAAATTGCTTTTTTCATATTCTGTAAATTTTATTGGTTAATATTTGTTTTAATTCATCGTTGGATGGTACACGTCCTTTTACAACCACTTTTCCATCCACAACTAATGCGGGTGTTGTCATTACGTTGAATTTCATAATTTCAACGATGTCTTCCACTTTCCGGATGCCGGCATCTATTCCATTTTGAGATACTACTTCGCGAACGGCTTTTTCAAGTGATTTACACTTAGGGCAACCCGTACCCAACACTTCTATTATCATAATGTTTTATTTAGTAATGACCCCCAGCCCCTAAAGGGGAGTAAAGGTTAGTATTATTTATTTGTAATTTGTTAGGTCTTTTTATTTGTTTCAAAAAATGAATTTATAAAGCTTGACCTGAATAATTATTTTCCGCTGGTCGATGACCTTGGTTCCCCTTTAGGGGTTAGGGGTACAACAGCTTGTTTTTCCTTTTTTCAATGCAAAAAATTCATTGAAGTATTGCTGGGCTTTCTCCCAATTGTCTGTGTTGATACAGTACTTTACTTTGGGAGTTTCAATTTCTCCCTGAATGAGCCCCGCATCTTTCAGTTCCTTTAAATGTTGCGAAACTGTGGCTTTGGCGATAGGCAATTCATTGTGTATATCGCCAAAATAACAACTGTCCAGCGAAGCCAGAAACTGTAGAATGGTGATGCGTGCCGGATGTCCCATCGCTTTGGCAAAGCGGGCTAATTGCTCATTGTCAATTGTATAATCTTTATTCTTTTGATTTTCCATTATAAAATTAATTGCTTGTTCGTAGTTCGCAAAATTACGAACAATATTTAGATAAACAATATTTTGTGGTGAATTTGAAAGATATTTAACTTGGTGTGATTTTTGGTAAGCCGTGGGTATTGATATGTTTGAAACAAAAACGCCTGAAAGTAAATCTCTCAGGCATTTCCAATTTACCAGTTTATCTCGTGCTGGTTCGTTTCCTTAAGGTATTTGTTTGCCAATGAAAAATGATTGTTTCCAATAAAACCCCGATAAGCGGAGAGGGGAGAAGGATGTACGGATTTCAATACCAGATGGCGGTTGGAGTCAATGAAATCGCATTTTTTTTGAGCATATGATCCCCAAAGCATAAAAACCAGATGTTCCTTTTCGGTTGCTAGGTTACGGATAACAGCATCGGTGAACAATTCCCAACCTTTTCCCTGATGCGATCCGGCCATGTGAGCCTGCACGGTGAGTGTTGCGTTGAGTAGCAACACGCCTTGTTGTGCCCAACGGGCAAGATTTCCGCTCGATGGCATGGGTTTTCCCAGATCGCGTTCTATTTCTTTGAAGATATTCAGCAACGAAGGTGGAAATGCTACACCGTCATTCACAGAGAAACATAATCCGTGAGCCTGCCCATCACCGTGATACGGGTCCTGGCCGATAATCACCACTTTTACGTTTGCCAGCGGGCATTGATCGAAAGCATTGAAAATAAGCGAAGCTGGTGGAAAGGTCGGCTTGGTTTTGTATTCGTTACGCACAAAGTCGGTGAGCTTGATAAAATAATCTTTATCAAATTCAGGCTGAAGAGCTTGTTTCCACGATGGTTCAATTTTTACGTCCATTAATGCCAATTTTACGAATTATAACGAATTATACGAATTTTAATATTTTGCTTACCGCTTACTGTTTATGGAGTATTTCGACATCCCGTTTTCGGGACCGCTTACCGCTTCCTCGAGTTGCTTCATTGCCTTTTCCAGCACGCTTCGCGGGCAAGCCACGTTTAGTCTTAAATGGTATTCGCCGCCTGGTCCAAATATAGTTCCTTTGTTGAGACCAAGTCCGGCTTTGAGTGAGAAGAAACGGTGCAACTCGTCAGTTTCCATGCCTAACTCTTTGCAATCGAGCCATAGCAGGAATGATGCTTCGGGAATCATGGGTTTTATCTGTGGGATATTTTTGCTCAGAAAATCAACCACATAATCGATATTTCCTTTCACATAGTCCAGCATTTGCAATCGCCATTCCTCTCCGTGTTCGTAGGCAGCTACTGCTCCAATGTAAGCGAAGATATTACCGGCATTCATTTCGGAAGCTTCCAGAAACGAAGCAAATTTATGACGCAGCTCGTCGTTGGCAATGATATAGGCCGAACTAATCAATCCGGGCATGTTAAACACCTTGGTGGGTGCCATAAAAGTCACCGTATTCTGTTCAGCCCATTCCGAAACCGTTGCCAAAGGGGTGTGCTTCAACTCCTTTGATAAAATCATATCGGCATGTATTTCGTCCGATACGATGGTAACCTTGTATTTGGAACAAATGGAGGCAAATTGTTCCAACTCTTCGCGGGACCAAACTCTTCCACCGGGGTTGTGCGGATTGCAAAGGATAAATAGTTTGGTTTTTGGAGTGAATTTTTTCTCCAAATCCTCGAAATTCATCACGTATTTTCCGTCAACTTCCTTCAATTGATTATTGACCAACACTCGCTGATTGTTTTCAATTACGTGGAAAAAGGGATAATAAACCGGTGGCTGAACGATGATTTCGTCGCCAACGTTGGTCAGGCTCTGAACAGCAAATGCCAGTCCGGGAACAATGCCTGGCAGAAAACCTACCCAGTCGCGCTTCACATTCCAGTTGTGATGCTCGGTTATCCATTTTACTGTCAGCGGATAATAGTCCTTGGGAGGCATGGTATAACCCAGAATGGGATGTTCCAATCTTTTCTGAATGGCATTCAAAATAAAATCGGGCGTTCTGAAATCCATATCGGCTACCCACAGAGGTAGTATATTCTCAGTTCCAAAAAGGGTTTTGCAACGCTCCAACTTGATGGCACCCGTGTTTCGTCTGTCGATTATTTCGTCAAAATTATAATTACCCCTAACCCCTAAAGGGGAACTGGGTTTACTTTCATTGCCAATGTTTCTATTAATATTTTGCATTTTTAACCTGAAAATTAAAATGGTGTTTTTTCTCCCCTTTAGGGGTTGGGGGTTCTTCTTTTTATGGATTTACTTCAACTATCGGTTTACCAATACTGGCGTTGGGCATGGGAATTTCAAGAATTCGCGAGATCGTTGGCGCAATGTCGGTTGTTTGGTATGAAGTTGAGATTGTTTGTGGCTTGATTTTCCAACCGTAAAAATAGACAGGAGTGTATGAAACAACGGCATTTGATTCGCCAATCATATTGTTTTTATTATCTACTTCTTGCCAACCTGGCATCAAGGTGATAATAACATCGCCCACACAGTTTTTATGAGTTGAATTCCGAAGACGGACTGTTTCCGAATCGGCGTTACCGCTTGCATTCAAAACCTGTGAGGATGGAACGGCCGATTGAATTCCTTCAAAATCCAACATAAATTCGGCAACTGTTTTCTGAAACTCGCTGAAATTCAATTTCTTTTCCTGTATTTTGTTCTTGTTCAAAAAAATGTTTTTTCCATAATATCCTGAAATCCATTTTTCCTGTCCGTAAATTGCCATCAGATACGTGCTCAACAGTGCCAACGACCGATCGGCGTTAAAATATCCAGCAGGTATTTTATTTTCTCCCAATTCGGAAGGCGAATGAACGGCGGTTTGATTTCCAAAAACAAAAACCAATGTTTTGTCCAGACCGATATTTACATCAATTTTTTGCAAAATGGTTTGAATCTCTTTGTCGAGTCGGAGATAAATATCTTCTTTCTCAGCCGATTGCAAGGCATACGTTTTTTCATGCGGAGTTTTAACGGTGAATTGCAACATCAGTATGTCCGTATTGCTGTCTTTCCCCAATTGCTCTTGTTCAAGAATTTTGAGTCCCAATTCTGTAACCAACCCATTCGCTGAAGGAGTTGTTTTCAGGATGGATGCTTGTGAATTTTTGCTTTGCTTGGTGGCGGGGTCGTAAAAGAATCCGTATTTTTTATCTTCGCGGTTGGGTTTTGATAAATAGGTGTTTATGCTGAAAAGGGGACCCCAGGTACGGGCAACATAGTTCTTAAATGCTCCGTTCACATTCATTTCATCCGCCCAGTGCGAAAGTCCGTCCGCATAATAACCGGTAGTAATCCATTTCATGTTCACGTCGTCCATCCATGCCACGCTTTTTGCCGTGTGTCCGCCCAGCATAATGGCTTCTTCGGCATTCAAAGCCACCGCATAGCTTTTCGATTTTCCGGGATTAGCCAACATAATTTCGTCACCGATGGTGCTGGTCATGAGTTTGTGAGCAGAGAGGGTCTGTTGCGTTCCAATTCCCACCTGATTGTCATCCTGCAAAATGGACTGGATTTCATCTTCCGCACGATTGTAAAAGTGATTTCCTGTAATTCCGCTGTAGTAAGGCGTGGTTCCGGTCATAACGGTGGCAATATCCGAAGCATTTCCTGCCGAAACTATATTGTACGAAACGTTTTTTAGATTAGCACCTTGTCCAATTAATTTCTTAAAACCGTTCGGGTCAAAGTAGTTCCAAAGCAAATCGATGTGTTTCTGTTGCAAGCCGTCAATCATTATCCCAACCACCAAACGGGGGTGCTCGGTAGATGCAGGTTGTGCTGAAAGGCTCAGGCAAAGAATTGAAAAAATGAAAGATATGAAAATATTTCGAGATGAAAACATGTTTTCAATCGTAAATCGTAAATGAATAAATCGTAAATTAAAGAACGCCCTTGGTACTTGGCAATTCAAACTGATAAATGTCGCGCTTCACCGCTATTTTAATTGATTTTGCCAACGCTTTAAAAATGCCTTCAATTTTGTGGTGTTCGTTTTCGCCTTCTGCTTTGATATTCAGATTCATTTTGGCTGCGTCGCTGAACGATTTGAAGAAATGCAGAATCATTTCCGTGGGTAAATCGCCCACATATTCGCGCTTAAATTCCACATCGTAAACCAACCAGGCGCGTCCTCCAAAGTCGAGTGCCACCGAGCATAAGCAATCATCCATGGGTAAATAAAAACCGTAGCGTTCAATGCCGCGCTTGTTGCCCAATGCTTTACCAAAAGCTTCGCCCAGCGCGATTGCCGTATCTTCGATGGTGTGGTGTTCGTCCACTTCCAAATCGCCTTTTACATGAATAGTCAAATCAGAACCGGAATGTTTGCCGATTTGTTCCAACATGTGGTCGAAAAATTTCAATCCGGTATCGATGCTACACTTTCCCGAACCGTCTAAATTGAGTTCTATCAGGATGTCGGTTTCTTTGGTGGTACGTTTTACTGTGGCGGTGCGCTCTCCGGCAAAAAGAAATTCAGTAATTCTGTTCCAGTTTGTTGTTTGCAACGCACAGAATTCAGTCAGATTTTTTTCGTTTAAAATCTCAGCATCATCACTGATGAAAATAGCTTTGCAGCCGAGGTTTTTAGCCAATTCCACGTCGGTTGCGCGGTCACCAATAACAAACGAGCCTGCTAAGTCGTATTCGTCAGTGAAATATTCGGTGAGCATAGCAATTCCCGGTTTGCGCGTTGGCAGATTGTCTTCGGGAAACGATTTGTCAATAAAAATTTTATCGAAAGTGACTCCTTCATTTTCCAGTGTTTGGAGAAATTTGGCCTGTATAATATCGAAATTTTCTTGTGGATGAACAGGTG
>Ga0302296_1002237_pt1 | contig 13211 bp, 12 predicted proteins | sample III_Fen_N3_1_FD_194546 | JGI IMG/M metagenome (GOLD analysis project Ga0302296, IMG submission 194546) | Peat permafrost microbial communities from Stordalen Mire near Abisko, Sweden - III_Fen_N3_1 | ecosystem: Environmental > Terrestrial > Soil > Wetlands > Permafrost | place: Sweden: Abisko... | reverse complement strand
GATTTCTTTCTCATAGGGAAAACTTTTTAAATTAGTAATCCCGGAAAGTTCTGAAATCATACTTTATGTTTATATTAGTGGAGCTGAAAAAAGCTATCCGCCTTTTGGCGGATTTAGTTCAACATCAACTATCTGGCAAGTCCAGCATCTGTGGTTTTCGTTGGGTATCTTTTCGCCAAGGCAGCTTATCGACTTGGAAGGAAATCGTCCGCAATATGGCTCTGAGAGTAGATTCCTACGTTATTCATAAGCTTTAAAAAATAAGAAACAACGTTTCAGGGTGATTATGGAATCGTTGACAAAAGAACAAATAAAGGAAATTGCCGAACAGCTTAATTGTGGATTTAGATGCTTTTGGCACAAAACGAACAGGGATTTTGTGTTCGTTCCTGACACATTGCGATATCCGGACATTGACATCGACGCATGGAATGATGAAATGGAAAAGCTGGATAATAATTTTAATGACTATAGAGAAATTGCCCAGTTGGGATCAAGCGACTCGTTTGAGATAATGGCTGACTTTGTTGGGACTTTGTCAGATTCAAATCGACTTAAAGTCAAACTAATTGATGCATTAAATAAGAAGAAACCATTCCTAGAATTCAAGTTTGTAATTGACAATTCAGGTGAATTTAGACAAAGATGGTTTGACTTTAAAAATTTGAGAATACAACAATGGGTAAAGGACAGATTTGTGGATATTTCCTCCCTTGAAGAATAGAAAGCCTGTGAACAACAACAGCAGCAACCTTTTCGGCAGCCATGGGTTTCAAACATTTTCTGATTTTTTCATAGTAACTAATCTATGAACGAAGATGGATGTAATTTATCCGGTTTTTCTTTTTGAATTCTTTTCAACCTTCAATTTATCCCTTAAAAGCTTCATGTCGTCACTCACTTTTTGTTCGATCACTTTGGCATAAATTTGAGTTGTTTTGATACTGGAATGCCCAAGAAGTTTTGATACCGTTTCCATCGGGACTCCATTACATAGAGTTACAGTTGTTGCAAAAGTATGACGTGCAATATGAGAAGTTAAATGTTTTTCAATTTCACACAGGTCTGCAATTTCACTTAAGTATGAATTCAGTTTCTGATTAGAATATGTGGGTAATAATTTATTCGAAGCTAATACCCTTGGATTGTTTTTATATTTTTCTATGATCGCTAAAGGCTCCGCTAATAGAGGAATATGTACTGAAGCATCAGTTTTTTTTCGATTTGTGTATAACCAGTAATCTCCATCAATTCCCCTGACTATATTATTTTGCTGAAGATTAAATACATCAATATAGGCAAGTCCGGTATAGCAACTAAAGACAAAAATATCACGTGCATATTTTAATCGTTCAATTCTGAATTCCTTTTTTTCGATTTCGAATAACTCATCTTTGGTTAAAAACTGCCGACTTGTTTTGGTAAAACTTGGTTTAAATTTCATGAAAGGATCCCGTTCAAGCCATTCATTCCGAATGGCCATATTTATTACCTTTCTAAGTCGCTCAATATGTTTCATGATTGTATTTTGACCGCATGGACGTTTTTGATCTTTTTGTTTATATGTTCTCATAAAATGATCAAAATCAGCAAGGAATCGATAATTTAACTGTGGTAGATAAAAATCTTTAGTATGGTACACAGACAAAATGAATTCTTCCATGTAGCGTTTCGTGGTGAAATAATTCTTTAAAGTTCCCCATTCCAGCGTTGCATCCATAACCTTGTTGTGGTAATCAAATAATGAAATAAGGGTATATTCCTTATCTACAATTCCGCAAAACATTTCTTTAATCAGCTCGGATGTAATTATTTTCTTTTTAAGTTGAAGTTCATGGTAACATTCCATCAACCGATTTCTGACTTTTTCAAGGAAGGCGTTTAATGAGCGGATTTCTTCACTTTTACCTTTTGCCATACCCTTGATGTTATTCCACTTATCTATTTCGATGTCTATTTTCAGGGCAATGTCAGTGCGTTTACCATCCACCGTAATTCGCACATAAATAGGAGCCTTCCCATCTTTGATTTTATACCTTCTTAAATAAAATACAATTCCGAATGTGTTAGTTGTCTTCATATCAATCAATTTTAGCCGTAAATGATCTATTTTGAACAATAATCAAAAAAGGGGCCCAAAAAATGCCGTCGAAATGCTACAAAAGCAATCAAATTTAACTGAGAATATTCCTTGTAAGCATTTAATAAATAGGCTCTTGTAATGAGATAGGTGCCCCAAATATAATATTAAAAAAAGGGCACCGAATAGGGCACATTTAGATTGATTTGAATTGATATAATTTGCTATGAGAAAAATAAAAAAGCTCTCAAATCCAATGACTTAAGAGCTTCTTGTTTAAGCTTGATTCCCATTTTTGTCGGGGTAGCCGGATTTGAACCGACGACCTCGTCGTCCCGAACGACGCGCGCTACCAAGCTGCGCTACACCCCGTAGAATTTATAAAACATTAATTCGCCTTAAAAAAATCTTTTGAAATGCTTAATCTTGAACTTAAAATTGCGTTTCAAATCTATAATTTTCTGTGCAAAATCATCCGTTTGTATTAATAAAATTGCTTTGATAAATTTATTTTTTGAAGAATATTCATGCTTTATGGGGTAAAATAAGAAACCGTTTCAAATTATAACTTGAAACGGTTCTTCTAATCCACCAATCAATCCACACTAAAAAACCAATCACCACTATATTAGTCGAAAAATATATTTTCAACCAAATCCAATATGCAAATAATTGAAATTCATAAATCAGTTTTCTTTTGAGTCAATCTAATTCAGATTCAATGAGTTTTGTAGTTTGAAATTCAGATATATAAACGTAAATCAATTAAAAAAGTTTAGAATTTTAAGGACTTGTTTTCCATACAGTTTATTTACTTTTCAAATCGGTATTCAGGGAAATTGACAGATTTTTTAGTAGTGATAGCATAAAAAAATCCGACTCAATTTTGAGCCGGATTCATCTCGTTAGTATTATGTGTTTTAATCTTCTTTCAGGCTTAAACGAGTGCCGCGAGCCATTGAAATCAGATTGGGATTGGTAATCAGAACCTGGCTTACTCCATTTCTCATGGCATTAAAACCATTATCGAGTTTTGGAATCATTCCTTCTTTTATCGCTCCTTCTTCCCGAAGTAATTTAAAACGATCGAAACTCAATTCTGAAATAACTGAATTCTCATCTTCTGAATTAAGCAATACACCTTTTTTCTCGAAGCAATAAAAGAGATTAACGGTAAAATAATTTGACAATTCAATGGCCAAATCTGCCGCAATTGTATCTGCATTAGTGTTGAGCAATTGTCCATGTCCATCATGGGTAATTGGAGCCATAACTGGCACAACTTCCTCATTAAGCAGCAATCTTAATTCAGAAGTATTCACTCCTAAAATATCACCGACAAACCCATAATCAATGGTTTTTACCGGACGTTTTTTTGCCCTGATCACATCCAGATCAGCACCTGACAAACCAATAGCGTTGCATCCACGAGCTTGCAACCCGGCTACAATATTTTTATTTACCAACCCTGCATAAACCATTGTAACGACTTCCAGAGTAGCTTCATCGGTAATTCGGCGGCCGTCAACCATTTGGGTTTCAATACCCAATTTTTCAGCCAAATTTGTTGCAAGTCTGCCACCACCATGAACTAGTATTCGCTTTCCTCTGATCTGAGAAAACTGATTTAGCAGAAGATCAAGCGATTCTTTTTCTTCGACAACCTTTCCACCAACTTTTACAATGGTTAATCTTTCCATAACAATGCCTAAAGTATTTAGATCCTCAGAACTATTTTATTTCGTCTAAAATCAATTTCAAAACAGCTTGTGCTGAGAATAATCGGTTTTCTGCTTCCGGAATAATGATCGAATTTGGACTATCAATAACCTCGTCGGTCACAATCATATTGCGACGAACTGGCAGACAATGCATAAATTTAGCATTATTGGTAACGGCCATCTGGCGTTTAGAAATCGTCCAGGTGCGATCTTTTGATAATATATGACCATACTCAGTAAATGATGCCCAGTTTTTTGCATAGATAAAATCTGCACCTTCAAATGCTTTCATCTGATCGTATTCTGGCTTCAGATCGCCCATAAATTCAGGCGCTAATTCATAGCCTTCAGGATGGGTAACTACTAATTCGTAATCGGTTTGGCGAATCCATTCCACAAAGGAGTTTGGAACTGCCTGAGGCAACGCTCGTGGGTGAGGTGCCCAACTTAGCACAACTTTTGGACGTTCTTTTGTTTTGAACTCTTCAATAGTTAAATGATCGGCAAAGGATTGAAGAGGATGGCGGGTTGCAGCTTCCATGCTTACAACCGGAACTCCTGAATAATCAATAAACTGTTGAATAATTCGCTCTTCATAATCTTCAGCCTTGTTTTCGAATTTGGCGAATGAGCGAACACCAATAATGTCGCAATAACTGCCAATAACTGGCACTGCTTCACGAATATGTTCTGGTTTATCGCCGTCCATAATTACACCCAATTCAGTTTCCAGTTTCCACCCACCTTCGTTAATGTCGAAAACAATCACATTCATCCCGAGATTTAATCCGGCTTTTTGTGTGCTTAAACGGGTGCGTAGACTTGAGTTGAAGAAAACGAGTAAAAGCGTTTTATTTTTACCTAAGTCCTGATATTTGTAAGGTGATTTTTTAAGCTCGAATGCAAGTTTTAAAGCTTCGTCCAGATTTGCTAAGTCATGGACTGATGTGAAATGTCTCATTTTTGTTGATTTGTATTCTGAAGGTGTTGTTTACTAATGGTTTATGTGATAAAGCTATGTTGCATAAATATACAGCTATTTTTTACTTTTGCCTTTTTACTTTTACCTTTTTACTCAATTATTTCGGTCTAATTTGGCCGTCCCCATCAATAATCCATTTGTAGCTGGTCAGTTCTTCGAGCGCCATTGGTCCACGGGCATGAAGTTTTTGCGTGGAAATACCTATTTCGGCGCCTAGTCCAAATTGGGCCCCATCGGTGAATGCGGTAGAAACATTGCAGTAAACTGCTGCTGCATCCACTGCTTTTCGAAATATTTCAAGGGTTTCCTGATTTTCCGAAACAATTGCTTCTGAATGTTTCGAACTGTATTCCGCAATATGATCTAACGCTTCATCAACGTCAGCAACTGTTTTTACCGCCATTTTATATGAAAGAAATTCGGTTCCGAAAGATTCCTCAGTCGCATGTTCGAGCAATTCTGATGGATATTTGCCATTAAGTACCTGAAATGCTTTTTCGTCGGCATAAATAACAACCCGGCTTTGTGGAAGAAGTTCGGTAAGCATTGGTAAATCATTCAACCGGTTTTCATGAACAATCAGACAATCGAGCGCATTACAAACACTTGGACGTCGGGTTTTTGCGTTGTAAACAATGTCTTTGCCCTTTGCAAGATCACCAAATTCATCAAAATAAGTATGACAGATTCCGGCACCGGTTTCAATTACCGGAATTGATGAATTTTCCCGCACAAAATTAATCAGACTTTGAGATCCGCGTGGAATAATCAAATCGACTAATCCATGAGCATGCAAAAGTTCGGCGGTGGCTTCGCGATCGACTGGAAGCAATGAAAGTATATTTTCATCCAACTTATGTTTTCGAAGCACTTCCTGAATAACTTTCACAATTGCAACATTCGAATCATTGGCGTCGCTTCCTCCCTTAAGAACGCAGGCATTTCCCGATTTCAGGCACAATGAAAAAACATCGAAAGTTACGTTTGGACGAGCTTCGTAAATAATCCCAATGACGCCAAAAGGAACAGTTATTTTTTTGATTCGTAATCCGTTCGGACGGCTGGTTTCACTTAAAACACGTCCAAGAGGAGAGGGTAGTTTGGCAACATTGCTTATATCTGCAGAGATTCCTTTTATTCGATCTGCTGTCAACATCAAGCGGTCATATTTAGGATCTGCAGGATCCATGCGGCTTAAATCTTTTGCATTTTCCTGAAGGATAAAAGCTGTGTTTTCGATTGCAGAAGCTGCTACATCCTGTAAAACCTGGTTTATTTTCTCAACTGAAACAAGGTTCAGTTTTCTGCTGGCTTTTAAAACCAGTGTAAGTTGCTCTTTTACTGTCATAGTTTTAAAATATAAAGCCCCCTTCCAGGGGGAGGAAGGGGGGGTATAACTCAGGAATTGGTTGCCATTAGGAGGCATTAATTAAAGGGGTCTATGAAAAGGGTATCAGTACACAAATCCCGAGTCAATATTTTTATTATTCCATTAAGTATAAATAATCGTAATGAACTATCGCTTTTTCCTTTTTATTTCCTTTGTATTTTTCAGCCTTCTCCGAATTGTATTCCGATTTTCCAATTCCGATCAGCTTTCCGCTCTCGTTCTTAATTTTCACCAAATCGCCTTTTTCAAAAGTGCCTTCAATTGAAATGACTCCAACTGGCAGCAAACTGGTTGCCTGGTTTGAAAGAAGCGCGTCACTTGCACCTCTATTTATTATTAATGCACCTTTGGCAAAGCTTTCCGAATAAGATATCCATTTTTTTACATTGGAGGACTTCTTATTTTCAGAAATGAACATAGTGTGAATAAAATCTTCTGAGGTATCCATTATTTTCAGAAGCGTATTTTCTTTCAACCCATTCGCGATATGAACATTAATACCACCTTTGGCTACTTTCTTTGCAATGTGGTATTTGGTAAGCATTCCACCACGTCCGAAACTTGACTTGCTCGTAGAAATTGCTTCGTTGAGCGGTTTGCTTTTGGAGGTAATTTCGGGAATTACTTTCGATTCGGACAAATCCGGTGAACCATCATAAATTCCGTCAATATTGCTCAGTATAATCAAAGCTTCAGAGCTTTCCATTGAGGCGATTAATCCTGAAAGTTCATCGTTGTCAGTAAACATCAGTTCAGTGACTGAAATGGTATCATTCTCATTTACAATTGGAATGACCTTGTTATCAATCAGGGTCGAGATGCAGTTTTTCATGTTCAGGTAATGAACCCGGTCGCTGAAATTCTCTTTTGTGGTAAGGACCTGTGCACAGGAAATCCCATATTTTCGGAATGCTTCGGCATAACTGTTAATCATTTTTACCTGACCAACTGCTGACCACAATTGTCGAGCCGAAACTGTATCAAGTTTTCGGCCATTTCCGATTTCACCCCTTCCTGCTGCAACAGCTCCGGAAGAAACCAAAACAATCTCAACGCCTTTCTGATGCAAAAAAGCAATTTGATCGACTAAATGTGAAATATTGGCACTATTCAAAGTGCCGTCAGACTTAGTTAGAACGTTGCTGCCTACTTTGACAGTGATTTTTTTATAGCGCAAATTTGTTTTCAAAATCAACATTTATTGAAAGAGGCGATCAGTCCTTGAATCAACGACGAACTGAAACCTTGATGCTCCATTTCATTCAGCCCGGTAATGGTGATTCCACGAGGGGTGGTTACTTTATCAATTTCCTGTTCCGGATGTCTGCCTGATTCAAGAATTAACCCAGTTGCACCTTTTACAGTTTGAGCAGTAATAAATTGGGCCATTTCAGCGCTAAATCCCATTTGGATTCCACCTTGCATGGCTGCTCTAATGTAACGGAGTGCAAATGCAATTCCGCAAGAACCTAGTACTGTTGCGGCGGCCATTAAATCTTCAGTGATAATTAATGCTTTGCCTAATTGGTCAAAAATATGAACAACAAGATTGCGTAGTTCTTCCGATTTTACATTGGTCGAAATTAATGTCATAGATTCCTGAATAGCAATTGCTGTATTCGGCATTATTCTGAAAGCCTGTACTCCAGATCCGCTAATTGCCTCTTCAAGCTTAAGTAAACTTAATCCAGCAACAGCAGAAATGAGAATTTGATTCGAATTTAAAACAGGTTTGATTTCTGCAAGGATTTCATCAGCCTGATATGGCTTTATAGCCAAAATAATAATGTCAGCATTTCGTACAGCTTCAATATTATTATCAGTAGTTGTTGCTCCTTGCTCCTGAAACTTTTTCAGCACATTGATGTATCGGTCAGAAACAGTTAAGGCAGATGGCTCTATTTGCTGAGATTTGATTAACCCAAAAGCAACAGCACCTCCGAGGTTTCCTCCGCCAATAATGGTAATTTTCTGATCAATCATCTTCTTTTATTTGTTATCCAATCGTTTCAGTTAAAGCTTTAACAAAAACATCGGCTTGTTGTTTCGTCAAAGTTAATGGAGAAAGTAACCTAATGGTATTAGCTCCACTTACGCCGGTAAAAATATGATGTTTTTTTAATAAAACATGACGAATATCATTAATTTGTTGATCGAATTCGAGCCCAATCATCAAACCTTGTCCTCTGACCTCTTTAATCTGAGTAAATACTTTTAGCTTATTGATCAGATATTCACCTACTTCAGCAGCATTTTCAACCAGTTTTTCGTTCTCCATAATTTCCAGAACAGCTAAACTTGCGGCACATGCAAGGTAATTTCCGCCAAAAGTGGTTCCCAACATGCCGTGCCAGGGTTTGATTTCGGGAGCTATCAGCAAGGCGCCGACCGGAAATCCATTGCCCATTCCTTTAGCTACAGTAATTAAATCAGGTTTTACGCTGGTGTACTGATGAGCGAAGAATTTTCCGCTGCGTCCGTATCCCGATTGTATTTCGTCCAGAATCAGCAAAGTTCCGTATTGTTTGCACAATTTTTCGGCCTGAACCAAAAAGCCTTCGGCTGGAATATGAATACCGCCAATTCCCTGAATGCCTTCAATGATCACACCGGCAATTTCATTTGTTTTTAGCTGTTCTTCCAGTAATTCCAAGTTGTTGAATGGAATAATAAGTGCGTTGGATGTTTCGTTGATCGGAGCAATGAGTTTTGGATTGTCAGTTACTGCCACTGCAGCCGAAGTACGTCCGTGGAATCCTTTTTTGAAGCTCACAATTTTTTTGCGACCAGTCACAAAGGAGGCTAGTTTCAGCGCGTTTTCGTTGGCTTCGGCTCCTGAATTAACCAGAAATAATTGGTAATCTGGGTATCCTGAAACTTTCCCGAGCTTTTCAGCCAGTTCTTTTTGCTGGGGAACTTGCACCGAATTGGAGTAAAAGCCAATTTGGTTTAATTGGTTGGTCAGTCTTTTGATGTAATGCGGATGAGAATGGCCAACTGAAATAACAGCGTGACCGCCATATAAATCAAGGTATTTGTTTCCGTTTTCGTCCCACATGTAACAACCTTCTCCCTTAACAGGAGTTATGTCTTGTAATGGATATACGTCGAATAAATTCATTGTCAAAGAGTTTCAAATTAAAATATAGTGTGTTGCGATCGTAAGGACACGAGATCTCGTGTCCTTACATTTCTCCCTTCCTTAAAAAGCCACCGCTTTCAAATTCAGGCCAAGTGTTTCTTCCAGCCCAAAAATCAGGTTCATGTTTTGAACGGCCTGTCCAGAAGCGCCTTTCAGTAAATTATCGGTTACCGAAAGGATCATCAATTTAGTACCATGTTTTTCAAGGTAAACAATCGCTTTGTTGGTGTTTACCACTTGTTTCAGATCGGGATTAGACTTGCTCACAAACACAAAAGGATGTGATGCATAATAATCCTCATATATCTTGACAGCTTCTTCTAAAGAACCGTCAAATTGGGTATAAACTGAGGCAAAGATGCCTCGTGTATGATTTCCTCTGACCGGAATGAAATTTATATCGTAACTGAAATTCGGCTGAAGTTGTTTGAAGCTTTGCCCAATTTCGCCCAAATGCTGATGCTCAAAAGCTTTGTAAACCGACACGTTATTGTTTCTCCAACTGAAATGAGAAGTTTCGCTTGGGGCTTGTCCTGCACCAGTTGAGCCAGTTATGGCATTCACATGCAGTTCGTCCTTGATCAATCCGGCAGATGCCAAAGGCAAAACGGCCAGTTGAATTCCCGTAGCAAAGCATCCTGGATTAGCAATAAGGTTTGACTTCCTGATAATCTCACGGTTCAATTCAGGCAAACCATAAACAAAGTCGTTTCCTTCTCGTTTTAACCTGAAATCGTGGCTCAAGTCAATGATTTTTACGCTTTCAGGAACTGTGTTTTTCTGAAGAAATTCTTTCGATTTTCCATGTCCCATGCAGAAAAAAGCTACATCGATGAGCGAAAAATCGGCTTCGGCCACAAACCGAATATCGGTGTCACCTAACAAATCGGTGTGAACATCAGACAATAAATTGCCTCCATTGCTACCACTCTGTACAAAAGTCAGTTCAGCTTGCGGATGGTTCAGCAAAATCCGGATCAATTCACCTGCTGTATATCCGGCGCCTCCTATAATTCCAACTTTTATCATTTTCTTTAATTATTATTTAAAAAACTTGATCGAAGCGTCTTGCTGAACTTGTTTCAGCATCTCAATCCTGATCAGACCTTGAAACAAGTTCAGGGTGACTTTCTTACTAATTTTAAAATGTCTTGTTTACTGAATTGTGTATTTTCAGTGAGGTTGAAAGCACTTTGGTAAATCCTTTCACATCGTCGGCTGTCCAGGCCGAGTTTTTCTCGCCGTATTCGCCAAATTCAGAACGCATTAAATCGTGATCAGATTCAACACCAACCAGAACGAAGTTGTATGGTTTAAGTTTTACAATTACTTTACCTGTAACGGTTAGCTGTGAATGTTCGAGAAATTTCTCGATGTCGCGCATAACCGGTTCGAAATACAAAGCTTCGTGAAGGAACATTCCGTACCAATTGCCCAGTTGTTCTTTCCAGTATTGCTGCCATTTGGTGAGCGTGTGTTTTTCGAGCATCTGGTGTGCTTTTATCGCAATAATTGGCGCAGCAGCTTCAAAACCTACGCGGCCTTTGATACCAATGATGGTGTCGCCAATGTGCATGTCTCGGCCAATTGCATATGGAGACGCTAAAGCATCGAGAGCCCGAATCGCATTTACCGGATTTTCGAAAATTTCACCATTCACACCTTTTAATTCGCCTGCAATAAAATCGAGCGTAATTTCTTTTTCTTCGGTTTCGGTCAGTTGCGACGGATATGCTTCTTCAGGTAATGTTTTGTTCGATTTCAAGGTTTCTTTTCCGCCAATGCTGGTTCCCCAAAGTCCTTTGTTGATGGAATAATCCATCTTTTTCCAGTCAGCTTCCACGCCGTGAGCTTTCAGGTAGTCAATTTCTTCATGACGGCTAAGCTCGAGGTCGCGGGTAGGAGTGAGGATGCCAATTTCAGGAGCCAAAATCTGGAAAGTGAGGTCGAAACGAACCTGATCATTGCCGGCACCGGTACTTCCGTGGGCCACATATTTGGCTCCAATTTGCTTGGCATATTCAATAATAGCAATGGCCTGAAAAACGCGCTCAGAACTTACTGAAATAGGATAGGTATTGTTCCGGAGTATGTTACCGAAAACCATATATTTGATGCTCTTTTCGTAATAAGTGTCGGTTACGTCGAGTGTAACATGTTTGACTGCGCCCAAATTATAGGCCTTTTTCTCCACTGCATCCAGTTCTGCCTGATTAAAACCACCGGTATTGGCAATGGCTGTGTAAACTTCCAGATTTTTTTCTACCGACAGGTATTTGGCGCAATACGAAGTATCTAAACCTCCGCTGAACGCTAAAACTACTTTATCTTTCATGATGATTTAATTATGCATTTTAAAATTGAAGAACTTACCGCTCTTTTTCGCCTGAGTTCCGTTTTTGTTGGGTTTCAGTTTATTGATAATGTCGAGCAACGTGCCTTTTATTGCCCATCCATTTTGCTTTTTTTCTTCTACCTTTTCTTCTACTTTCTTTGCCTGTTCCCATGCCGGATCGAATAACATTCCTGTACAAAGACATTTACTTCTGCCCGTACGCTCCAAAATATCGTGATTCACGCAACTTTTGCATCCATTCCAGAAAACATCATCGTCAGTTAATTCTGAAAAAGTAACCGGTCGGTAGCCCAATTCGTGGTTGATTTTCATAACGGCCAAGCCAGTAGTCAACCCAAAGATTTTGGATGTAGGAAAAAGCTTTCTTGAAAGGTTAAATGCCTTGCGCTTGATTTCAGTAGCAAGACCGATTCCACGGTAATCTTTCACTACGATTAAACCGGAGTTGGCCACAAAACTCTTGGCTCCCCAAGTTTCCACGTAGCAGAATCCGGCGAAAGTTTCACCATTTTCGAGAGCAATAATCGCCTTTCCCTGAAGCATTTTGTCGGCAATGTATTCGTGGGTACGACGGGCAATACCGGTTCCACGTTCTTTTGATGCGATGTCGATGGCATCGTTCACCTCGTCCACGTATTTCAGGTGTTCTTCCGTGGCGACAAAAATTTGAATATCTTTTAAATCTTTCATTTCTATTTAATCTCTTTTGATCGTTATTTCATTTCCGTCCGAAATTCCACTGTCACTCTTATTATCGCTTTCTTGCGGACGGTTTTTCTTCTTTTCTTTTATCCCCCGGGTTTAAAACCATGGGCTACAAATATTTTGCTCCTACGGAGCTATTTTATCCTCATTCCCGTTGGCTAAAGCCGAACACAAAGGATATTGTCTCATTTCAAAATTGCAATAGGTTTGCTAACTGTGACTGAATACTGATCACTTCTTATCCCAGTTTATCTTCAAGTTTTGGCATTATCAAAATCAGACTGTTGATCATGTCGCTTTGGGTAACTCCTTCGCGCATAATGAGCAAAATGGTATCGTCGCCGGCAATTGTTCCAATAATTTCGTATGGTTCGTCATTGTCAATTATAACAGCAATGCTACTTGCGTAACCAGGCATCGTTTTAATAACCGCCATATTCCCGGAGAACTGTAAATCGCGAAACCCGTCGGCCAGAAAATTAATCCGTGAATTTTCGCGTTGATTTTCCGTATTCACACCTTCAGGAATAACATAGACATAACCCAATGCCTGATCAGAAACTTTTGCAACTTTCAAAATTTTTAAATCGCGCGACAAGGTAGCCTGCGTCAATTCAAAGCCCTGATCTTTCATGATGTGCAAAAGCTCATCCTGACTGCTGATCCGGCCACTGAGAATTGCCTGTTTGATTGCAAGCTGTCTTTTGGTGCGATTCTTCATTTTGTATATTTATACATTTTCGATGCAAATTTATGCAAAAATATTAATTGCAAGCTTTTTTTTCAGAAAATAATATCTATTTTTGTGGCAGAATTAAAACACACCAACAAATTG
>Ga0302296_1002236_pt1 | contig 13211 bp, 11 predicted proteins | sample III_Fen_N3_1_FD_194546 | JGI IMG/M metagenome (GOLD analysis project Ga0302296, IMG submission 194546) | Peat permafrost microbial communities from Stordalen Mire near Abisko, Sweden - III_Fen_N3_1 | ecosystem: Environmental > Terrestrial > Soil > Wetlands > Permafrost | place: Sweden: Abisko... | reverse complement strand
TACAATAATTGCCTATTTGTATCTTTATGTTTTTCTGCCACATTTGAAGAAACTAATCAGGAATCAACATGAAAACAATTAATTACATCATTGCTTTACTTATAGCAATGTTAATTTCTCCGGTTTCTTCCGATGCCAAAGTTCAAGTCAATCTCAAAGTTAATGAGGAATTCATTTACGAATGGGAAAGTAATATCTTGAATACTCCAAACTATGGCACACTTTTTAATGGAAGTCGTATTATTAGGTATTCATTGAAAATCAACAAAATAGATAAATCAAAAATTAATTTTACCGCGAGAGTTCTAAGAGACATAAATGATTTCAGTCAAACTGGAACAATCGCAATCCAGGATTTTGGATTTCCACCGTTGGCCAAATATTATCAGCCAGGCGCATTAAGCGATGTTCTGGAGGAAACTTTGTACAAGATTCCTTTCAAATTTGAACTTAATAGGTCGGTAAATTCGATAAAGCTTATTAATCAGGAAGAAATACTCGACCAATGCCGAGCGCTTTTAAAATCGAGACATTATCCGGCAAAAACCATAGAGCAATCTTTATACCTATTGGATAAAAAGGTTTTATATAATAAAACCAAATTTTTCCTGATGCCATTCCATTTTATCCGCACCAATATGGATATACAGGATACTTTACGGGATAACAAAACAAAACTGCTTATTCAAAAACATGTTGATGGTACACTTGAAATAAACGGCATTCCAGACGACCAAATCAACTACCTAAACTACAAAATAGATCTTCAAAATTTTCTGATTGTCTCATCCAATAAAAAATACAAATTTGATAAAACAAATGCTGAACATTTCTATGGTAATCGTTCTGGCAAATCCATTTCAGATCCGGAAGAAAAACTTAATTTAATTCGGAAGATAACGGTAAAACCGAAGAACGTAATTGTAAGTGGGCACATTACAAATCCAGTATCCAATCAAATTGTATTGTACACCCTGAATAAATTTATTGGCAGCGAACTCGATTCAAAAACTGTTTATCTGGATGAATCCGGGAATTTCAGAATAGAATCAAAATTGATAAATAACGGTTTGATTGCCCTGGTAAATCCAAACAAAAATCAGTACATCAGTAGTGTACCTATCCTACTTTATGCAGCTCCGGGAGATTCAATTTACCTGAGCACAAGTCTAAAAGAACAGAAAATAAGCTATGATTCTTATTTTTCCCGTGATTCAATTGTCCCCGGCTGGCGAAAATTTATGGTTCCAGTCGGAACTGCCTTTTCAGGTGACAGGTATAAAGAAGCCGAGTTATTGAATAAATTTCAGAACTTACCCGAGTTGCAGCCTTTTGAAATCCAAAATAATCATTTATCAGATAGAAATCGCTTAATTGATGTAAGGGTCTTTCTGAGTGCACTTTCCTGGATAAATCAGATGACCGCTTCTTTATCGAATGAATCATCCCTTTATCTAAAAGATGAGTTACAGGCCTGGGTGTATACGAATCTTTTTGATACCCAAGTTAACGATCCGAAATTAGTATTACGTATAAATCCCAATGTTCCATTTATTTCCAGAGGCATGAAGGATTTTTTATTCAATCAACTCGACACTTTCAACATCCACCGGATTTATAACGATTTTGGATTTTTCTCCCGTGACATGACTCAATCCTATGTCAGGTATAAATATCAACGTTTAAATAACACAGATAATTTATTCGTAAGGTCAAACCTTATGGGCTTTAATAGTGATCCCGAACAAAGCTTTCAATTTTGCAAAATGGTATTAAATGGATCGGCACTTTACCGCGAGGCTGCGCGTCAACTGTATTCATACTCCGTTAATTTATACCGTGATCCAACCAATGAAGGGAAATGGCAAAACGAAATAGAGGACATCTCTAAATTAATGATCGAAAGATGCAATGATGAGTCATTTGTTCAATCACTTACGGAAGTCATGGATACGAAGAGCAGTTGGTCTAATCAGAGATATCTGCCTAACATTAAATTTTTCACATTAGAAAGAAAAAAAATTAATCTAAAAACATTCATTTCACAAAAACCTACCTTGTTTTTCGCTTCTACAAATTGGGGCGTTGGGAGTTACGAAATGGATGATGCTGCCCAAAAATATCCGGAATTTAATTTTGTACACATCGACGATGGAAGTAACTTCGATTTATGGAAAGGCTGGAATGAACGTGCAAAACCTGTTGCAAATAAACTTTTTCTGGAAACAGACTCTACAAATCTTGAAAATATATTTCAGAAAAACATTGGTAAATACCTGATATATGATCGCTCTGGGAACCGAATTGGAATTGAGAATGAATTGGATGATGCCATACTCGTTGCCAAAGCAAATTTAAGGCCTCGACTGAAAGATCTGGATAATTCTGTACTTGGCGTTATCATCTTGATTCTGATTATTTTACTGTTCACTTCACTTGTAGCATTCCTCATATACAAAATCAAGATGAATCGGAGCCTCAAAAGGCAAATACAGGAAAAGCGTTTGCGCGAGTTACAAATGGCAGCTATCCGCGCCCAAATGAACCCGCACTTTCTTTTTAATAGCCTGAATTCGGTACAAAATCTGGTTCAGCAAAACAAAAACAAGGAAGCCCATTTATATTTATCTGAATTTGCCGGATTGATTCGAAAAGTCTTAAAGAATACGGATAAAGAAGAAGTATCGCTGGCCGAAGAACTGGAAACTCTGAAACAATACCTGAATCTCGAAAAATTGCGCTTCGACTTTGAATACATCATCGAAGTGGATAATCAGATTGATCAAAACCTGTTTATGCTGCCATCCATGATCTTGCAACCGATAGCTGAAAATGCTCTAACACATGGACTTCAACATAAATCAGAAGACAAAAAACTATCCATCCGAATTACAAAACTTAAAAATGCCATTCAGATTTCTATTGAAGATAATGGCATAGGAATTGTAGAAGCAAAAAAACTCAAAACAGACTTAAACGGTGTTGGTCTGCGATTGAACGAAGAACGAATCCAGATGATGAAAGAGAAATATGGAGGAAACTATTCGTTAAAACTCATCAATCTCGCAGAATTAGGAATGAAAGGTACCCGTATTGAGATTATTATCCCAGAAGAACAATAAAACAGAAAACAATTCACACACCATGTAAAACTACGTTAAACACTAAAAAAACAACGCATGAAAAACCTTATCCTAATTTTTACTTTGATTATTTATTTATGCCAAATTTCAAACGCACAAACACCTCCCGTTAAAACTTCACCAACCCAGGCACCTGCTAAAACTTATCAGATTAAAGGTGCCATTGCCGATTCAATCACAGGGTCAGGCCTTCCTTATGCCACCATAAGCGTACAAAGCGAAACGCAGGGTGTTATTAAGCGATTGGCCAGTGATGTAAATGGAAAATTTGATTTTACTTTAAATTCTCCCGGAAAATACAAAATTATTATCCAATCAATTGGATATGAGATAGGGAAAAAGGAAGTCAATTTAAATGCGAATAAAAACAAAGTTGACCTCGGCTTGCTGAAAATAAGTCCCGGAGTAGAAAAAATTGAAGAAGTTGCCGTTGTTGCGACAAAACCATTGGTAAGAACTGAGGTTGACAAAATAATATACAGCACAGAAACCGATCCTGAATCGAAAACCAGCAATGCGCTGGAAATGTTGAGAAAAGTGCCATTGGTAACTGTTGATGGAGAAGATAATATTCAGGTGAAGGGTTCTTCGAGTTTTAAAATTTTGATCAATGGAAAGAGTTCGACCATGATGTCACAGAATCCGAAAGATGTATTGAAAAGTCTTCCGGCAAGTACGATTAAAGATATCGAAGTAATTACCAATCCATCGTCGAAATATGAAGCTGAAGGTACCGGGGGCATTATCAATATCATTACCACACGAAAGCAGATTGACGGTTTTATGGGACGCGTCGGTGGGGGATTCGATTCACGTGGTGGCTATAACCTAGGGCTTTATGCCACAACAAAAATTAAAAAATTCGGATTTTCGATGAACTATAGTTATAGCGATTCTCGCCAACCTAAAAGCGAGTCGTTTTCCGACCGCGAAAACCTCCTCAGCACCACGAATCGGTTCACACGAACCGATGGGTACAGCAAATATGCCGGAAAGTCGAACATGCTCATGGGAGAAGGGAGTTACGAAATTGATTCGCTCAACCTGATTAGCCTTTCGTTCTATGGTTATACCAGTGGATACGACAATACTGGCGTAACAAATACCATGGATTACGACTTAAATCACGTCCTCTCCCGTCAATTCTCCAATATGACATTGATGACCACGGATTACGGAAGTATTTCGGGGAACATCGACTATCAGCGTACCTTTAAAAAGCCAGACAAAACATTCACCGTATCATACAAGCTCGATAGGTCGCCCCAAAATACAGATTACGAAAATAATATTGATGCCGTGTTGAATTATACTTCATACAAGCAACGCTCGGCTAACGAAGCTTCAGGAACTGAGCATACGTTCCAAGTCGATTATTACGATCCGTTAACCAAAAAGCATCAGCTTGAAAGCGGACTAAAATATATCCTCAGGCAAAATGTAAGTAATTCCGACATCTCACGGTACGACTTTAATACTGGAACCTGGAATACGGACAATACCCGTAAAAACGATATGGATTACGATCAACACATTTTCGGTCTTTATTTGGGCTATGTTTACAAGCTCGAAAAAATAAGTGTAAAGAGCGGACTGAGGGTGGAAGGAACCATTAACGACGGACTTTACAAGTCGGCAACAAATGTGGCATTTAATAACAAAATGTTTAATGTGATTCCCTACATCACCATTTCAAAAAACCTAAATAAGGGGCAAAACCTAAAACTTTCGTACACACAACGGCTCTCTCGCCCGGGAATTTCATACCTCAATCCGTATGTCAACGATGCCGATCCGCTAAACATTAGTCATGGTAACCCAAAACTCGATGCCGAAGTTTCGCATTCGTTCGATTTTTCGTACGGCAAATTTGATCCAAAATTCAATATAAACCTGAGTTTAAACAGCGCTTTTACCAATAATTCCATCATGTCGATATCGAGCATCGACGCGAGCGGAGTAAGGACGACCACATACGAAAACATAGGAAAAAATCAGCGGTACGGGGGCTATTTGTACGGGTCGCTAAAAATGTTCAAACAAAAAGTTACCTTGAATACCAATCTGAGCGGGAATTATGCTATTTTAGAAAGTAACGACGGTCGTGGGCTGAAAAATGAAGGGTTTAGCTATAACGGATCATTAAGTTTAAGGGTTAATGCCTGGAAAGATGGAAACTTAACCGCTTATTGCGGCCTTTATTCGCCGCGGATTAGTTTACAGGGACAATCGTCATCCTATTATTACACCAGTTTCAATTTTTCGCAGGAACTATTAAAGAAAAAATTAATGGCAACGGTTTCTGTTACCGATCCGTTCAGAAAACGATTGGAATATTCCAACACCTTTAGCGACCTGTCGTTCACGCAAACAAGTACAAGCTACAATTATTTACGTCAGGTCAGAGTCAGTTTTTCATACCGTTTTGGACAAATGAAAAGCGATATTAAGAGAGCCCGCCGCGGGATTAAGAATGAAGACGTGAAAGCAGGTGAATCTACTTCAGGTTCGACAGGTACAGGAAATTAACCGAAGTTGCTAATTTAGATTTTTTGTGGGCTGATTTATTGAATATCAGCCCACAAAAACTAAATTCATCAAAGAATATTCTTCGAACTGAAAATTCGTTCATGCCAAACAATTTAATTTAAACGGAATGATCTACTCAGCGCTGATTGTTGATGACGAGAAAAACGGACGCGAAAATTTATGCGGTTTGATTGAAAAATACTGTCCGCAAATTAATATAGTCGCCGAAGCTGCTTCAGTTACCGAGGCCATTCAAAAAATCGAGGAATTTCAACCAAAATTAATTTTTCTCGATATTGAAATGCCCGGAGGAAATGGATTTACGCTTTTGGAACATTTTAAATCGTTTCCGTTCGAAGTGATTTTTGTAACTGCCTACGACAATTTTGCCATAAAAGCCATTCGTTTTTCGGCAAGCGATTATATTTTGAAACCTATCAATTTGAATGAATTGATTATTGCAGTCGACAAGGTCAGTCAACGTATTAGACAGCGCGGCGAGAATGAACGAATACGGCAACTTTACCAAAACTCACTTCATCCGTCGAATCCGAAAATTGGACTTCCAACCGGCGAGCGTATTGAATTTGTCGAGGTCAAATCTATCATCCGCTGTCAGGGCGAAATCAATTATACTCATCTCTATTTTTCTGACCGGAAACCAATGCTATCAGCTAAATCGCTCATCGAATTTGAAGAATTACTTGGTGAATATGGCTTTATTAGGGTACATAAAACCCATCTCGTAAATATGAATCATGTTTCTTCGTTCACAAGGAATGATGGTGGAATGTTAATCCTTTCAAACGGAGATTCAGTACTTATTTCGCGGCGAAGAAGAGATTATACCTTTGAACAGTTGAAAACCGTGTTGAAGTTTACATAGAGGTCAATTTGCTAAAGAATATTCAGATTTTATTGCATACAACTGCTCAATAAAAGTCTGGATAGCCTGAAGTTTCGGGTCATTCCGGGTAAAGCGAATATAATGGGTTTCTGTTCCTTTCTTAAATGAAATCCAATCATCGCAGCCATCAGCACATACATTGCAAGTGTTTAAATCAAGCTTTTTCAGTTCGGTGAAATCAAGTTTGGCCAGCAATGCATCTAGCTCAATCTTAGTAATCTGCCCACGTTTCTCGATGGAAGGTTTATTTGTACTGCAATTGGCATAATTTACATACCTGACTGAATTTCGGGTAATTGTCAAAGTATCGTTTAAGGTACACCAACCACACACAGTTCCGGTTTTTATAGTCACATCAGAATTGTTGTTTCTATCGTCCAACGAATCGTAAGTGCAAGAAAAAACCAATGCAATAGCGGTGATAATTATTAGAAATTTACGGAGCATGTTAAATCTTTTTATTACAGATGCACGAATCGTTGAAAAAGTTGCCCGAAAGAAAGCATTTTTTTTGCTTTGTAACTAAAAAATAAGCAAACCCGAAATGATCGATCTTTTACGCACACGACGTAGCATTCGGAAATTTACCGAACAACCCATAGAAATTGAAAAAATGGAAATACTGAAAGAAGCAATATTGCGTGCTCCAACTTCAAAAGACTCGAATGCCTGCAAATTCATTTTCATCGACGACACAGAAACAATTCAGAAATTGGCTCTTTGTAAACCCTATGGAGCTGCGCCACTTCAAACTGCAAAATTGGCTGTTGCAGTTTTAGTCGACGAAAGTAAAACCGGTGCATGGATAGAAGATTCATCGATTGCAGCGTTTACTACTCAAATAACAGCACATTCCCTCGGACTGGGTAGTTGCTGGATTCAAATTCGGGGACGCGATTATTCCGATGAGAAAACCAGTGAGGCTTTTGTTTGCGAAACCCTGTATATTCCTGAAGAATACAGAGTTCTTAGTATTATTGCTATTGGATATTCACAAGGAGAACACAATGGAAAACCATTCAGCAATCTAGATTTCAGCAAGATACACGAAAATGGTTTTTGAATTCTGTTTCTACAAGCAAATAATCAATTTGCAAACCGGATGCCGATTACTATCGAATTCCAGAACTACAAACCGTCAGCCAATTTGAACGAGGCCATCGAAAAAAGAAATCAAACACAAAAACCGCAATAAAACTTTTTTTTTCAGCCTACAAATCAACATTTTTATCATCTGGATTTTTATCTTTAGCAAATTCAAGTTGTCAAATCACTTTCGATTGGCAAATAATCTTAAATCTCAAAAAACTCTTTAAAAAACCTAGCTATGTATAGAATTCAATTGCTCGTTCTTTTTCTTCTGTCGTTTGCCTATGCGAAGTCGCAGGAGAATCAATTGTTTGAACCAACCTCGGAAGTAACCAAAGTCGCCACCGGCTATAAATTTACTGAAGGTCCATCTGTTGCGCCTGATGGCCGCGTATTTTTCACTGATCAGCCCAACGATAAAATCCTAATCTGGAACGAAAAAGACAATTCAGTTTCCACTTTTCTCGAATCTACCGAAAGATCAAACGGAACTTATTTCAATAAAAAAGGCGAACTTGTTTGTTGTGCCGACTTAAATAACCGACTGATAGCCTTCTCGATGGACAAAAAGATGAGGGTATTGGCCGAAAATTTTGATGGGAAACACCTCAACGGGCCCAATGATTTGTGGATTAATCCCAAAAACGGAGGCATCTACTTTAGCGATCCTTATTGGCCTCGCGATTATTGGGAAAAAGGACATAGCGAAATTCAGGATAAACGGGCAGTTTATTACCTGCAACCTGATGGAGTAGTTATCAGGGTAATCGCCGATTTCAAATCGCCCAATGGATTGATTGGTACTCCTGATGGCAAAACACTTTATGCCAGCGACATGGGTGACCGGAAAATATGGAAATACGAAATTCAGGCTGACGGAACTTTGAGTAATAAAACACTTTTTGCTCCTGAAGGAGCTGATGGAATGACGATTGACAATAAGGGAAACGTGTATCTTGCAACTCGGGGAATATCTGTTTATGCTCCCGACGGAAAGAGCATCACTAAAATAAAAGTTCCTGAAAGTATTACAAATATTTGCTTTGGAGGTAAAAAAAGAAATATCCTTTTCATTACTTCCGGGACTTCGGCTTACATCCTAAAAATGAACGTTAAGGGGGTAAATTAAATCCTGAATGTTACCAAATCATGAACGATCAAAATCAATGAAATGGTAAATATTTTAATTGAAAAGATTTATTTTTTCTTTGCATCATTATGACAAAACAATTTATCCATATTCTAATTGCAATCGTGGCCGCATTCGTGGTTTCGCGCAAAGAGGGTATGGCATAAACGACAATATATAACCCGATTATTTAAGCCATTCCCTCAAAAAGGGAGTGGCTTTTTTAGTTTTATCGAATTAGGTATGAAGCATTTTATTCTTGCAGCGGTAGCAGTCATTTTTGTGAACGAGTTCACATAGGGAAAGCTATTGTCAAAACCCACCAAAAGCCTTTCTCTATACAACAGGGAAAGGCTTTTTTTTGCGCCGGTTATCACCTAAAATCAAATACTATGGAAGTCAATTACAAAAGTCTGATCTCAAAAAGTTGTAAAAACATCCCGCCGTCGTTTATCCGCGAAATCCTTGCTGTTTGCGAACAGCCCGATATGATTTCGTTTGCCGGTGGGTTACCTAATCCGACCTGTTTCCCTGCTGAACAGATGAAACAAGCTTTTATCCAAATTATGGACCATGAAGGAGCCGATACGCTACAGTATTCCGGAAGTCAGGGATATTACCCGCTGAGGCAGTGGATTTGCGACCGTTACAACAGCAATTATGGCCTGTCCATTTCTACTGAAAATATCCTGATAACCAATGGATCGCAGCAGGCGCTCGACATGATTGGCAAGTTGCTGATCAATCCGGGAGATCCGCTGATGATGGAAAAACCCTCCTACCTTGGAGCCATTCAGGCTTTTTCAGCTTATCGTCCTGAATTTCATCAAATCACTTTAAATTCCAATGGACTGGATCTGGATGAATTGGAAGACACCATCCTGAAAACCGGATCGCGGGTACTTTATGGTATCCCGAATTTTCAGAATCCAACCGGAATTACCTATTCCGCAGAAAACCGAGAGAACCTGGCCATCTTACTCGACTGGCACAACATCATGTTTGTAGAAGATGATCCGTATGGAGAAATCCGCTTTGAAGGCCAATTTCAGACTCCGGTTTTTGCATTAAATCCTGAACACACCATTTGGTGCGGATCATTTTCGAAAATGATTTCACCCGGACTTCGAACCGGATGGATTTGTGCACCAAAAGAGTTGATGCCACATTTGCTACGCATAAAACAAGCCGCCGATTTGCACACCAACAATGTGGTTCAGCGCATCATTTTTCACTTTCTGACCGATAACAATCTGGAAGATCACCTTAGCAAAGTCAGATCGGCCTACAAAGCCCAGAAAGATTGTATGATTGAGTCGATTAAAAAGCAATTCCCAGATGATGTCAGCTACACCAATCCGGAAGGCGGTATGTTCATTTGGGCAACATTACCTGAAAATATGAATTCGGAAGAACTGCTTAAAGAAGCAATTCCCGAAAAAGTGGTTTTTGTGCCCGGGAAATCGTTTTTCACGACTGATGAAGGCCATCGAAACATGCGCCTCAACTACTCCAATTCGTCAGAAGTAATAATTGAGGAAGGGATTAAACGGTTGGGGAAAATCATGAAAGTACGAACAAAAAAAGTTTGATTACCGTGAAAATTAAGCGTTAAATGCAAAAAATCAGCTTATTCCTGATTCAAATAGTGCGACTCCGAATTTATTTTCGGGGTTGCATTCAACTCAAAATAACAATCGGAAATAGCCCGGTACGAATACGTAGTTTTGGACATTCCTGTTAACAGCGGGGTTTGGGAAAACATAATAGAACTGCGGAATTAATCCGATTTACCTAGACATACTCTTCTTCTTGAAGCGAACAAACAAGTCCTCTTCATCTTCGCCATTTTTAATTCCTTCAAACAAAACGGATAAAAGGACTGGCAGATCTTCTCCTTCAAAACCTGATTTGATAGCCAGCGCTGATGCAATTTTCAATTCATTATCATCAATCTCACCATCGGCACAAACCATTTTAATCACATCATAAAGCTGACCGAAACGCTTCGATAATTCGTATGGAGGATTGTAAGCAGACTGTTTACTTGTGGCTAGTAAGTCATCAATTTCAGGCTTTGTCAATCCCATATTGCGACCAATGCGGTGAAGCAATTGCAACTCGGCATCATCAATTTTCCCATCGGCATTGGCTACCTGAATCAAATGAATAAAATGTTCCTTATCCTGCTTCCGTTCCGGGTGATCAAAGTGTTCCAAAAATTTCATAGTCATCTTTGTTTTAAGGTTTGTATAATTTAGAATTCGAAGTAAGCGTCAACGTATCTTGACAAATTCAAACAAATTTAGGAAATGTTGCTGATTTGCTCCGACTTAAACGAAAAAAAGCAGGCCAAACAACCCGCTTTTAATATCTATTGATTTTTTTTATAACCTACTTATTCCAAATCAATCTTTTTGAATTTTGGAACCAGTGCATGCATTACAAACCAGGCAATTAAATAAGCCGTTGAACAGACCATAAACATAATTCCGTAGCCAATACGGATATCTCCAGCTGCTTTATAATAATCAAACAGCATGCCGGCTGCTTTGGCAATCATTATTCCACCAACAGCTCCTGCCATACCACCAATTCCTGTTACTGAAGCAATCGCACGTTTGGGGAACATATCGGAAACTGTTGTAAATATGTTGGCAGACCATGCCTGATGAGCTGATGCAGCTATACCAATGATAATTACCGCATACCACATGTTATATCCGCCCATTTTCTGAGCTGAAAGCACCAATAACGGGAACAACGCATAAATAAACATTGCAGTTTTGCGCGCCTTATTGGCATCCATACCTCTTTCCATAAAACGTTTAGGCAGCCACCCACCAAGTACACTTCCGAATGTAGTCATCGTATAGACCAGAGCAATAGGAAGGCCAACCTGTGTTCCGGTCAATCCATATTGTTCTTTTAAAAATGCAGGTAACCAGAAAAGAAAGAACCACCATACTGGATCGGTTATTAATTTTCCCAAAAAGAATGCCCATGTTTGTCTGAATGTCAACAATTTAAACCAGCTAATTTTTTTCAGTTCCGAACCATCTTCTGCCACCACCTCGTCTTTATCACTCATTATATGGTCGTATTCAGCTTGTGCTAGTTGTCCTTTAGCAAGTTTCTTTTCAGGAGTGTCGTACATAATTTTCCAGAATATAAGCCATATTAACCCAATTGCACCAGTGATAATAAATGCCCACTGCCATCCCAAAGTGACCGCTATTAACGGAACAACCATTGGAGCAATGATAGCTCCGATATTTGTGCCTGAATTAAATATTCCAGTGGCAAAAGCACGTTCTTTTTTAGGGAACCATTCTGCGGTAGTTTTAATTGCTGCCGGAAAGTTACCAGCCTCAGTAACTCCAAGTGCCGCGCGGGCCACCCCAAAACCAAACGGGCCTTTGGCAAAAGCGTGTGCTATAGCCGCCAAACTCCAGCCTAACAATGCCGCAGCATATCCCTTTTTTGTTCCAAACTTATCAATAACACCTCCAACCAGCAACATACCCAAAGCATAGGCAAACTGGAAGGCAATTACAATATCGGCATAAATGGATTCGTAATGAGCCGGATCGCTTCCAAAAAGGCCATCAGCTTCCAAATATGGCTTTAATAAACTAATAACCTGCCTGTCGAGATAGTTGATTGTTGTTGCAAAAAAGATCAGCGCACATATTGTCCACCTGTAATTTCCAATTTTATTGAGTTGGTTCATCCCTTATTTTTATTGGTTTGTAATTTAGTTTATGCTCTAAGTTTAGTCATTATTTCCAATGCCTGTTTGTATTTATTAGTAATTACACCATAATTTCAGGTTTCAATCACTTCTTTCGGGAATATCTGAGATCCCATTCCAACACAGTGAACTCCTGCTTTAATCCAGCCTTTCAAATTCGCTTCATCCGGTGAAACACCACCACCAAAAGGTTGCGGTCAAATTACGTGTTTGAGTAAAGCGCAGATAATCAGGAGTGGCCAGTCGCAACATGATCTCTCCAAAAGTAACTACTTTCATTTATCAATTTTTGAATGATGCAATTGATTGTAAATCTACTAACTATGTTCTGTTCCTACCAAAGGCGGGAAAAACAACTTGTTTTCAAAAATTGAAATAGTTTTTTGCATTGTTAAAACAGATATTTTCCACCATCTGTCCCAACAATTCCATATCATCCGGAATTTCACCGTTCTCAACGTCATTGCCCAACATATTACAAAGTGTACGGCGGAAATACTCGTGACGGGTGTATGATAGAAAACTTCTGGAATCGGTTAGCATTCCTATAAAACGGCTCAGCAATCCGAGATTCGAAAGTGTATTAATCTGCTTTTCCATCCCATCCTTCTGGTCAAGAAACCACCAACCTGAGCCCCACTGCATTTTACCGGGCACGCT
>Ga0302296_1002232_pt1 | contig 13220 bp, 10 predicted proteins | sample III_Fen_N3_1_FD_194546 | JGI IMG/M metagenome (GOLD analysis project Ga0302296, IMG submission 194546) | Peat permafrost microbial communities from Stordalen Mire near Abisko, Sweden - III_Fen_N3_1 | ecosystem: Environmental > Terrestrial > Soil > Wetlands > Permafrost | place: Sweden: Abisko... | reverse complement strand
AGTGGTTGCTTGGGAAGCGTAACTAAGGGTTTAGGAAAGCAATGTTGGTGGTGAAAAAGGGAACATTAAACCTTGTTGGCAAAACTGAATAAATGTTTACTGTACCAAACTGTTTTCCTGTACAAGGAAGAACTCAGCGAATTTTACTAGTGCTATTCTCTGTCAAAGAGATTCACCTGACGTTGGTGAACGATCTGACCGATTTGTTTTCTTTTAAAACGCCGGCATTATGAAAGCTTCTCTTTTAGAAATGGAACTGCATACAGCTGTGCGGCAAAAAAAGGACATTGCCTTATCAAAGCTTGATAAGATGTATGGACATCAGCTTGTTCAAATTCTGAAATACAAGTACCAAACTGCTGCAAGAAGAGACGAAATACTCTTTTTTGAGGCTGTTAATGAGGCTCTTTGGGGATATTATAACAATCCCGACACGTTTAACCCAGAGAAGTATAAACTGTTTTCTTTTTTGCTGGTAGCAGCTGATAGAGACCTCCAGAATATTCTTCTCAAAGAACAAAAGCACCTCAATCGAAAAGATTTACCGGAAGATGTCGAACTCCAAGAAAATTTCTGGAATACTATTATAAAACCGCATGGTTCTACAAACGACACTATTCAAATCGAAGAAACAATGACAGCTATTCAGAACGTGCTTGAACGTTTATTCCCGAATGAGAGGGATATTATTCTTTCCTATATGGTTCTAGCAGGTGAACGGGAAACAGAACCTTTCAGTGAAGTACTTGAAATTGAAGAATTAACGATTCTTAAACAACGTGAGGAAGTCAAAAAACACAAAGATCGGATTAAGAAAGTGTTGGAAAGGAACGATGTAGAAAACCGCATTAAAAACTTAATACTATGAACACAAAATTGAATTTTTTGAAATATGCGACTACACGCATTGAGGATAACCATGAGTTCATGGCCTATACGCTAAAAATGTATTGTGAATTCGAAAAGATCTCCGAAACGGAATTGATCAAGGTTCTTGATTGCTCTGTGAACAGTTATTATGAACTGGCACTTTGTAAGGCTCCAGGCATCGGCGAATTAGATTTTATGGATCGTTTAGCCATCATTAGTGAATATGTCACTATTGATAAGAGTAAACTGATCATGGTGATCAAGCATGTGCATACCTTATTGAAGTTTGCCTCACAGCCCGAAAATATTCTGTTGGCTGCGAGAGACAAGGAAGAAGGTAAGAACGGGAAGAAATGAGATTCAGTAAACCGCAAATTGAGCGTATAGCGCGTGAGTTTTGGTCAACCGCTGATCAAGCACACCGGACTCACTTTGATATCCTCAGTGCGGTGAATGATTCATTGACCATTGATCTCATTCCTGTTCAGCAACTGAGCTTAGGAAATATAGAAACATGGTTGGCGGCACGAACAATCAATATTGATCTAAATGTGAATGACAGAAGCCTTCACGGAGCATTATTGATCAAAGACGGTTCTGTATTTATGTTCGTTGATGCTACCGGAGATGAGGTTCAACAGCGGTTCACGATCGCGCATGAAGTGAGTCATTTCCTGTTGGATTATCAAATTCCGAAGGAACGGGCAATTCTGGCATTGGGGAAAGAAATTGAAGATGTGTTGAACGGCACTTCAGAACCAAGTGCTGCGCAACTAGTGCTATCAGTGATCAAAGGAATCAACATTGATCCTTACACTTTTTTAATCGAAAAAACCGGGAATGGTTCTTTCATGAGCTGGTCCAATTTCAATTCTGAAAACGAAGCCGATTATTTGGCGTTGGAATTATTGGCTCCCCGGATAATGGTTATTAACGATACCGTTTCATCAGCCAAACGACTTACCTATTCTCAGTTTACCCGGAAAAGTCACGAAATTTTAATGGAGAAATACCGGATACCATCAGAAGTGGCACATCAATACGCTTCAGAATTAGCCTATTCAGTCACAAATGGACCTTCGTTTCTGGATAAACTTGGACTCTGATGTCGAACTCACGAACTTTTTTCGGAATAGAATAGAAACACTACGCAGTTATGGAAAACAATACCTCGGGAACAGAAGATTCACGGAAACACTACGGACGGATGTCCTTTGATTTCAAAAAAATATATGGTGAGGAATATACGGAAGCAATCAATATAGAAACGTGGAAAGTAGACCGGAATCTTGCCAAACTGTATACCCAAATTGAAGCGGAGCTCTTCAGCGCAAAACGCAATGAGCTTGAATCGCATCAAGTTATTCGCAATGAAGTGTTTCCTAAATTACAGGAAAATCCACTGGTTCTTCATGCGGGATTACACCAAGATACCACCCTTGAGTTAATCGAAAAAATACACAAAGGCTTTCTGTTCAACGGAGCCGTTACCGCCTGCGGAAGTGTTAGTGTTATGTATGATACGCTTCCCATTTCCATTACTCAAATGGGCATTTGTTTGGTTAATTACCAGGGGCAGCACGGAAGCTATTCCCACCAATTGTTCCGAAGAGATTTAAAATTCAACCACAGCTGCACCATTCATGAAGCGATTGAGCTGATTGAACGAAAACTCCATGATGACAAGACCAAGCTCAATAGTTTGGCCATGCGTAGCATCAAAGCCTATGCAGAAAGAGCCATCTTGCTTGAAAAATCGGACGCTAAATGGTTGATGGGTTACGGCTTTCCAGCACCTTACGAACTAATGATGGGATTTTGGGCCAATCAGGAAGATGTGAAAGACAAATCCATTGACTTGTTGAATCGGTTGATTGTAGACCATAAGCGCTTTGTTTACATCCAGGAATGCACGCAACGTCCAGAATTGTGGACACTCGGTAGCGCCCTCCATCCGTTTGAATACCTGATTATTGAAACCATGGAAGATAAAATGGTGCAAATGGTCAATTCGGGCAATACGCGTTTAGAGATCAAAAGGGCCTATGAAGAATTTGCGCAAATTGCCGGTGCTCAGATTGCCGTAGGCGTATACAAAGTATCGAAACACGCACCACCGCAAGTATTCTATTGTCATGTCGACCACATTCATACCGCCGCTTTGATTGCCATGGCTGATAGCGCCCTGCAACTGCATTCGGGCACACCAATGTTGCTTGATCTGGCAGAGAATCTGTGTAAAAATGCGTTTGGAAAAAACGATTTTATGACATCCATTGACCAAGCCTATATCCGGGCTGAAGTATTGACAAAAATAAAGGCATAATATGGAAACGAAGAACAACAACAACTACTCAGATCTGTTTACCGCAATTACAGACGAAATCATTTCGAACGGCGGTGAATGGGAAGATGACGCGAATTGCGTAGGAGCAATCGGAATGACCATGTTTGATCTTCCGAACAGCGAAGACAACCTGATTACGGTACTAATTCCCAAAAATCATATCCGGCAAATCGGCGCACATTCTATCATTGAAATCAGGAGCCGTACAACCGAAAACGAAGGCGACGGCAGAATTTATCGTGGAATTGTGGTGGCAGGACCGTTTCATGAACCCGATGGCATTCGCGGAGATTCTCCTATGATTGTGACCACCGCCATCAACGGCGCTTTGTTTATGCCCAATTTCCATGGAAAAGTGCAAATTGAACTGATCGGAGAGTTACTAGACGGAATCATTATGCCACCTCGTTTCAGACCACTACCCAACAGCCCAGTATTTGTGTTAAGCCGCGAAGAAACAGCTGAAGTGTTGAAAGTAAACCCCACACCGGGCATTACGCTGGGCATGGCCATCGGTCATGAAAACATCGAAGTCAAAATTCCATCCGATACCAAAGCGGTGTTACCGCGGCACATTGGCATTCTGGGAACTACCGGTGGAGGAAAATCCACGACCATTTCCGGTTTAATGAGCCAGTTTCAGCAAAAGGGAATTGCCACCATTGTGATTGATACAGAAGGGGAGTACACCCATGTGGGCGATCCGACATCCGATCCGACCATGCAAAAATTGCTGGCAAACCGGGGCATTCCTGCGGCTGGAATCAATAATATGCGTGTGTTGCACTTGCATGGCAAAGATACCCGTGCCAAAAAAGGCACCAACATTCTTCCGTTTACACTCAACTTTTCCTCTTTATCTCCTTATGCTGTTGCCGATATTTTGGGGTTAAATGAAGCGCAGGTCGGTCGGTTTTTCAAAGCTTATGATGTGGCAAAACTGATCCTGAAAGACGTTGGAATCTATCCAAACCAGGCAGAAGAACGCGAAGCGATTGACTTGGATGAATTTGAAACGGGCTGGCCGAAACTCACTTTATCGCTGTTCATTGATGTGGTGACCATGATTCGGAATACGGTAGGGAAGAAGGAACTAGCGCCTTACAATCCGATTTTAAAAGAGCAACTGAATGCGAAAGTAAAACCGCGGATACATGCTGTTGAAACAAACAGTGAGTCGAGTTGGGGAGCTTTGTTATCCAAATTGTGGCAATTGGCCCGAACCAATCTTTTTGATAATCGGGATGCGCAAACCATTCCCTACGCTGAACTCATACAGCCCGGTAATTTAACCATTATCGATCTCAGCGACTCCGACTCAACGATCATCAACAACATCGTCATCACGGATTTGCTCAGAGGTGTGCAGGATGCGCAGGAAACAGCCTATGAACTCGCAATGAGTCAAGACCGTTCGCCCACACCGGTTTCCATCATCATTGAAGAAGCCCACGAATTTTTGTCGAGCGATAAAATTGCCAAAATGGCGAACCTCTTTCAGCAAGTAGCCCGCATTGCCCGTCGCGGTAGAAAACGCTGGTTGGGGTTGATTTTCGTAACGCAGTTGCCGCAGCATTTACCCGACGAAGTACTAGGTCTCATCAACAGCTTCATTCTGCATAAAATCAACGATTCCAATGTGGTCAGTCGCCTCAAACGTTCCATTGGCGGTGTAGACAACAACCTCTGGAACCGGCTTCCGAACCTTGCTCCGGGTCAGGCCATTGTTTCCACTCCGAGTTTGTCGCGATCGATGCTCGTGGCGATTGATCCGGCTCCGTGTAAGTTGCTGATGGTGGATTGAGGGGGGAGTTAGCGATGGAATTTTAAAGGTTAGTTAAGTAGGGGCAACTAATACAAAAATTGTCAATTAAAAGAATAGCTCCACAATTAGTTTAATTAAAACATTATTAAAGTCATGAATCGAAAGAAAAGAAAAATTGGATTCTATTATCTGGTTTTGTCTAACGAAAGAGTAGTTGGTCTAATTATCAAAGATGAGCTTGAAAAGCTATTTAACTTTATCAATTCCCTTGGTCGGCAGAGCAAAATGGTTCAATTAAGACCCGACAAATTCTGCCTCTTGTCAACCGTAAATAATGATGGTGATATTAGGGAATTGGTTTTCGAAAGTGCAATTCATGATTATCGGGCACCACTATTGGATAGAAGGACTGCTTCTACAAGGGAAAACCCAAAAACAATGAATGAGGGGGAAACTATGAAAACTCATCTAGTTCTCAAATATATTGATGGCGAAGTATTAGTGATAGCAGAAAAATTCAGGGGTGGTTTATCTATGAAAGAAATATTAGGTTATCTAAAGAAAATGAAACAACAGTTAGAAGCGTCTTCTAATATAGAGCTTGCGTATTCATTTGAAATTCAAACAATAGCTAAGGATAATATTCAGGAAGAACTTAATGCAATGACTCGGGTGATTTCAGCTGAACTTTATGTAGATAAACAAGTAATTGGTAGCGAAGCCCTTAATTACAGTGATAGGATCAGTACAGTCAAAGAAGAAATCGTTATTACTGTTAGGTCAAAGAGATTAGAAGATTTAAGAAATACAGCACAAGATTTTTGGAATAAGTTCAGTGGTAGACAAACTGAAATCAAAAAACTTAGGATAGAAGGAAAGAATCGCAACAACAATCCAGTTATGATTGATACTTCTTTTATGGAAAAACGTGAAACAGTAGACGCATTTTTTCACTCAGAAACAGGTGTTGTGGACACAGTTGCACTTCTTGCTAATATGAGGGTGGTAATTAATACTCCATGATATGTACACAGAATTCCTTTATTCTATTTTTGATTACTACAAGACGTTAAATAAGCAGTCGATAATCTTTGAAATTATATTTCCCCTTCTTCTTGGAGGGTTAATATTTTATCTTCTTTACTTCAGAGGAGATTTGACTCATGTAAGTGATTTTAGAGATAACGTATTAACCTTACTTGGTGTATTAGTTGGTTTTTCGATAACCATTATAACAATACTCACAACAGGTACAAGTAATAACTTAAATGAAATAAAACAAAGGCCAACTTCAAAGAAACTTGGTACCAAGCTATTGTCACTTTTTGACGTATTGTTAATCAATTTCACATATTCGGTTGTTTTAGAAATTTTACTGATCATCGTGCATTTGATTTATCCATTTATACTAAGCAACTATGAGGTAAATCAATGTGTTAAGATTGTAGTTTTCTCAATAACCTTTGCTACCGTAATTCATGTGCTATTGTTGACTATTAGAAATATGACTGACTTTTATCTCGTTTTGATAAAGAAATAATAAACCTCGGTACTCTTTATGACCATCAATTGATCTTTTTTATACCACACTCCATGCGCTACTCCATCTACAAGAAAAAATCTTCCGACGAGTACCACCTGCACAAATCATCGGGGTATTCATGGAATTGTGAACCAAGTGAAACATCGGTATGCAAAAAATCGACTACCGCCGGAAGTAAGCTCGTTTCAGCCTGTATCATTGCCGGCGATGCCCGCCACAAAGCTGCTGAAATCGGTGAATCGTTTTGCGGAACCTGCGTGAGCCATCTTTACAGGAAATACTAACTGCTACACCTAAAGAGAGAGAGGGTTGTCTGATTGTCAGGCAGCCCTTTTTTTGGGGTTTTACTCATTCGGATTGAGGGCTCGTTTGTAAGGAGATGGTGTTTTTATAGGTGCCTTTTTTTTCGGCAGAAATAGGTTTGTTTCGGAAACCCAAACAACACTTTCGGAAACGGAAACACTTCTTTAGGACATAAAATTTCTTCATAAAACGCAGCTATTGAATGTTTGTCAAAACCAAACACTATGGCAACATTGAATTCAGCATCCACAGCGCAATTCGTCAACAACTTCTCCACGCATTCACTTTCTGATTATTTCACCCAACGTATTTCACGTTTTGTTCCGCGGCAAGAAAACCTCAATTACATCATTACCCAAGAATCAAAATTTGAGAAGTTTTCAGAACTCACCAAAATAGGTGAGGCAACGTTTGACAACACCGATGAACTCATTGTGTTTTCATGCAAGTACGATGGGCCTATTACGTCGAGGTCTTCACGCAGAAGGCAGTTTGACATTGCTAAGAAAGTACTTCAGGAAGATTTTAAGGATGGTGCCATTTTCGTGTACCACGATCAGTACAAGAAATTTCGGTTTTCGTTTATCCGGAAAAATTATGCCGAAAAAGGCGTCAACCGGTATTCGCCCTGGAAGCGTTACACCTACTTTGTAGATCCGGCAGAGACCAACAGAACCTTCAACGACCGCATCGGTAATTGTGCCTTTTCTAACCTGGAAACCATTCAGGAGGCATTTTCGGTGGAGAAACTCACCAAAGATTTTTACAACCGTTTGTTTGAATGGTTTCAGTGGACAGTGTCGGATGAGGTCGGGATAACTTATCCAAACGACACCACTATTGCTGAAGACGACAGGGAAAAACTGGAAGTTCAGGTCATTCGGCTCACCACACGTTTGTTGTTTGTTTGGTTCATCAAACAGAAAAAACTGGTGCCCGATGTGCTGTTCAACACGGAAAAGTTGTCAACGGTTTTAAACGGTTTTGATCCGGAAAGCAGAACGGACGGCAGCTACTACAACGCCATTTTGCAAAACCTCTTCTTTGCTACGCTCAATAAAACCATCGACGAACGGGCATTTGCGAAACTGGAGAAAAAAGACGACCTCAAAACACTTTACCGCTATGCCGAATTATTCAGCATTCCGGAAGAAGAAGTGCTTGGTTTGTTCAACGAAGTTCCTTTTCTAAACGGAGGATTGTTTGAATGCCTCGACAAGGTGAATTCAGACGGAAAAAAGATCTACCTCGACGGATTTAGCCGTAACCACAAAAAAGCCGCCAATGGCAATTTCAAGCACCGGGCCTTTATTCCCAATTGCGTTTTCTTCGACAAGAACAAAGGAATCATTCCTATTCTTGAGCAGTACAATTTTACGGTAGAAGAAAATGATCCGAACGAAGTGCAGGTGGCGTTAGATCCCGAACTACTGGGCAATGTATTCGAAAATCTACTGGGGGCATTCAACAAAGAAACCCGTGACAGTGCCCGCAAACAATCGGGTTCGTTTTACACCCCACGCGAAATTGTAAGCTATATGGTGGATGAAAGTCTGGTTGCTTACCTACAGCACAACTTGCCTGAAGTTGACCCCGAACTGATCCGTGAACTGTTTGAAAAAGATCCACTACCAGAAGCTTTTCAACAAAATGACGAGTTGCGCGATGAACTATCGACAACCCTTCGAAAGGTCAAGATTCTCGATCCGGCCTGTGGTTCGGGTGCCTTTCCGATGGGTATTCTGAATAAAATGATGCGGGTGTTTCAGAAATTGGATCAGGAAAGTGATCAGTCTGACACCAAGAACAAACGGAAAAATTACGCACGAAAACTGCACCTCATTGAAGAATGCATTTACGGTATCGACATTCAGCCCATTGCTACGCAAATCAGTAAACTGCGCTTTTTCATTTCGCTGATTGTTGACGAAGATCAGTTTAATCCGGATGAAGAAAACTACGGAATCCGATCGTTACCGAATCTTGAAACAAAGTTTGTGGCGGCCAATACCTTGCTTTCGCCCGGAAGACGACCGACCAAAGGACAGTTTTCATTGGAAAACATGGACATTTTTGAGAAAAAACAAGAATTGCTTGGAGTGCGAAAAAAACACTTTTATGCTCCTAGTGCAGCGGTTAAAACTGATCTGCGCAAGCGGGATGATCAATTGCGTGAAGAACTCTCCGATTTATTGCAGGAAAACAGTGAGTTTGCAACCGAAGACGCCAAAAACCTGGCTAAATGGAACCCATACGATCAGAATGAAAGCGCAGCGTTTTTTGATCTGGACTGGATGTTTGGTTTGGAAAACGGGTTTGATATTGTGATTGGGAATCCGCCTTATTTTTCGCTGTCAACCGACGGCAAAGACGATAAAGGCAATGTTATTAAGCACAATAAACTATACGACAAATCGCTGTATTCGTCGTTCGCTAACTCCGGCGATATTTATGGATTGTTTTACGAACGGGGCTGGCAATTATTGAAGAAAAACGGACATCTGTGTTTCATTACGTCGAATAAATGGATGCGGGCAGGTTACGGTGAAAGTACGCGGAAGTTTTTTGCTGAAAATACCAATCCGCTGTTATTGGTTGATTTTGCTGGGCAGAAAATCTTTGAATCTGCTACGGTTGATACCAACATTTTACTGTTTTCGAAAAGCAAAAACCAACAGCAAACCAAAGCCTGCATTGTAAAAGAAAAGGTATTGAAGAAATTGGCAGATTACATCCATGACAATGTAACAGAAATAGCGTATAACTCAGCTGATAGTTGGATTATTTTGAGTGAAATAGAACAACGCATCAAGGCAAAAATTGAGGCAATTGGTGTACCATTGAAGGATTGGGATATTAAGATCAATAGAGGTATTCTTACTGGCTACAACGAAGCTTTTATCATTGACGGAAAAAAACGAGATGAGCTAATTGCTGAAGATCCGAAATCTGCCGAAATTATACGACCGATTTTACGCGGGCGAGATATCTCCCGATACTCCTACAATTTTGCAGATCTGTACATCATTACCACTTTCCCAAGCCTCAAAATTGACATTGAAAACTATCCGGCTGTGAAACAACATCTTTTGAGTTTTGGTTATGATCGTTTGAAGCAAACCGGCGAAAATGGAGCGCGGAAAAAGACAACAAATAAATGGTTTGAAACACAGGATAGCATAAGTTATTCGGACGATTTTAATCGACAGAAAATTACTTACATAGAAATAATGACAGATAATCCAGGAGACGGCTATGATTTTCCATGTTTTTCATTTGATACAAACAATTGTGTTGTTTTAAATACGGCATATATCATGACGGGAAATATTGATGAATTAAAACATATACTCGGAATACTAAACTCAAAATTGGGAAGATTGTTAGTGAAATATTATTCTGTACAATTACAGCAACGACAGTTCAGAATGTTAAACCAATATGTCGTGAATTTTCCAATTCCCAAGAGCAAGGATGTGAAACTAATTTCAGCATTAGTTGATCAAATGATTACGGATAAAAAACAATTAAGGGATATCAAGTTATTAGAGAAAAAAGTCGATACTCTTGTCTATCAGTCATTTGATTTCGAAGCAGAAGAAATAGCCTTCATTGAGTTTCAATAAATTCAATTTCCTCTTCCATAAGTTGGTACAATTTGTAAACAGCTTCATTAAGGTTTTTTTCATTGAAATCAATGGGCACACTAGGTTTTGGAACTGGTAATTTTTCCAGAAATGCTTTTTTATATCGATAGCCGTTTTCTCCCAAACCGCCGCCCGCGTAGAAGGTTTTGAAAAAATAAGTCGTTGCTTTAGAGTGCAATATATGATAGAGGTATTCAAGGTGCTCACCCGTTAAGATGAATGCAGTTGCTTCGGCAAAAAATTCGCCGTTTTTGTCAAGGTAAAATTGTGGTTGTTGAACAATCTCCGAATACATAATTTTCTGTCGATTAAAATCGTCCATATAAGCGCAGTTTCTCAAATGGTATGGCGTGACACCTTTATCCAATCGTTTTTCCAATTGAGGATAGAACTCATTCAAATGCTTTTTTATCGATGGATAAAGGTCAATGTTTACAGGTTTAATACCCTTTTCTTTAATTCCGTTATGCGTATTGATCAACCATAAACCGGAAGGATCATAACCAAACTTTTTAATGTCCCTGCCGCGTAAAATCGGTCGTATAAATTATGCAATAATTCACCCTTAGAAACGAATTCAACTTAATGAACAAAATCAATGAATGTGAACACTTATCTTGAACGACATCTTAACAGTTCAAATATGATTTACGGATACATCAGAGTAAGCACCGACAGGCAGACTGTCGAGAACCAACGTTTTGAAATCAATCATTTCTGCGAGAAGCAGATCCTTGTGGTGGATAAATGGTTTGAGGAAACAATATCAGGCGCAAAAAGCGTAAAGGAGCGCCAATTGGGCAAATTGCTTAAAAAAATGAAACCGGGTGATGTGCTGATTTGTTCCGAATTATCGCGTTTGGGAAGGAACCTGCTCATGATCATGGGAGTGTTGAACGAATGCATGAATCGCGATATCCAGGTTTGGACTATTAAAGACAATTACCGTCTGGGAAGCGATATCAATTCCAAAGTACTGGCGTTTGCTTTCGGATTGTCGGCAGAAATAGAACGGAACCTCATTTCCCAGCGCACCAAAGAAGCATTGGCACGAAAACGGGCAGAAGGTGTGATTCTCGGAAGACCGAAAGGCAGTAAATCTTCCAGAACCAAACTCACCGGGCAGGAAAAGAAAATCCTGGAATTGCTAGATAAAAAAGTTTCCTACAGCGCCATTGGCAGGATGCTCGGTGTGCACCGGCTTACTGTAAGCAGCTTTGTAAAAGGTCAATTGGAAGAGACAACTTCTTGAGACACCAACTAAAAACCCTAAAACACATTCAATATGTCAAACAACTTCATTACCAACAACAAGGATCAAAAAACGCTCGAACAGCGCTTGAAAACCCTCATTTCTGTCAGCGATGAGCTGAAGTTTCTAGTGGGCTATTTTTACTTTCACGGTTGGTCTGCCATCTATGACGGTTTGCAGAAAAACCCGCAACAACGGCTAAAAATTTTGGTTGGCATGCAAGTTTGTAACGTAGCCGGAAGCATCGTTGAATATGCCGAACAACATGAAATTCCGGCATCCAGAGAAGAAGAATTTCAGAAGTACCTTATTTCGCTAGGGGTGGCACTCAACAACGTGAAAATGGATACCGAGGAAGCACACAATCAGGTGCGTTTTTTTCTGGAAATGATTGCCGAAGAACGATTGATGATTCGCAAAACAGAAAATCCCAATCACGCCAAACTCTACCTGTTTCAATTGAACGAAGGTCAGGCAAATATTCAAGGCAAACCCGGAAAATTGATTACCGGTAGCAGTAATCTCACGCGTCCCGGATTGCACGGACAGGAAGAATTCAATGTGGAAATCAGTGATTATGGCTATCCTGAAGCTTCCGATTATTTCGATGAATTGTGGGAACGTGCCATTCCGATCACCGAAGCTATGCAAAATCGAACGCAACTTGTTCACTTCATTCAACACAAAACACAAACGGCAACTGTTACGCCTTTTGAGGCCTATTGCCTGATTCTGAAAACGTATCTTGATCTTCAGAATCAGAGCGACGATGTTAATCTGGACGGTCTTTTGGAAAAAGCGGGGTTGCGCAAACTTAGCTATCAGTCAGACGCCGTGGGGCAGGCTCTGCAAATGATCAACGAACACAACGGTTGTATCATTGCCGATGTGGTAGGATTGGGGAAATCCGTTATTGCTTCCATGATTGCCCGGCAATTGAATCAGCGAGGGATAATCATCTGTCCGCCCGCGCTGATGGGCGATCCGGAGAAAAAAGACAGCGGTTGGTGGGAATACCTTGAGAAATTCGGTTTGTACAATTGGCAGGTGTACAGTCGCGGCATTGTAGAACGCATTTCAGAGAACATTGAAGGACGTGACTTTGAAGTAGTGATCGTAGACGAAGCCCACTATTTCCGCAATCAGGATACGGCAGATTATGAGGCATTGTCTATGATTTGTCGCGGTAAGAAAGTTATTCTGCTATCGGCCACTCCATTCAATAATTCTCCTGCCGATATTTATGCGCTCATCAAACTCTTTATCACTCCCGGAAAATCTACTATTTCATTGGAAGACAACATCGCCGCCAAATTCATGACCTACAATTATCGCTACAAACAGCTGTCGCAACTTAGTAAAAACTGGAATTCGGCCGAAAATGAAAAACGGCAAAAAGCCGAAATCATCTACACGAGTTCATTCCAAGAGGAACTGCCCATCGATCCTGATAAAATAAAAGCACATACCCGTAAATTGTCCGATGAAATCAA
>Ga0302296_1002228_pt1 | contig 13234 bp, 9 predicted proteins | sample III_Fen_N3_1_FD_194546 | JGI IMG/M metagenome (GOLD analysis project Ga0302296, IMG submission 194546) | Peat permafrost microbial communities from Stordalen Mire near Abisko, Sweden - III_Fen_N3_1 | ecosystem: Environmental > Terrestrial > Soil > Wetlands > Permafrost | place: Sweden: Abisko... | reverse complement strand
GATTGATGGCAAGGGTAGATTTTTACCTGAATCTAAACGAGGGCTGCCAACACCTGAAGTTGCATTCTGGAAAATGTTCGGATTTTCAAATTTCTTTCCCCGATCAAAGCGGTTTGGCCGTTATCACCTGGGTTATCTTGACAACAATAAGATACATGAAGTAGATGTGCTGGCTGGCGCCTTTATGCTCCTTCGCCGTGAAACTCTCAAGAAAGTAGGTTTACTGGATGAGGATTATTTTATGTATGGGGAAGACATCGACCTTTCCTACCGTATCACCATGGGAGGTTTTAAAAACTATTATTTCCCGGAAACAACGATTATCCATTATAAAGGAGAAAGCACAAAAAAAGGAAGCATCAATTATGTGAAGGTTTTTTACAATGCGATGATCATCTTTGCTAAAAAACATTTTTCAAAAGGGAATGCCCGGAAATACACCATACTAATTTACCTGGCCATTTATTTCATGGCCTTCCTAAACATTTGTAAAAGATTTCTAAAAACAACCCTTTTACCCATTATTGATGCATTTTTAATTTATCTCGGCTTTGCTGTTTTACTGCCAAACTGGGAGGCTTATAAATTTAAACATGGCTACTACCCTCCTGAATATTTGCATGTTGCCGTTCCTATTTACCTGCTGATTTGGATTTTCAGTATCTGGATGAATGGTGGTTACCGGAAAAAAATTGAGTTCCTAAGAATATTTAAGGGTTTGTTTTGGGGAACACTTTCTATCCTTGTGTTTTATTCATTGGTTAACGAAAGCCTTCGCTTTTCCCGTGCCTTGCTTTTGCTTGGTTCAGCATGGGCGTTTGTGGTTCTTCCTGCTTATCGGTTTTTTCTTTCTAAAATACCGATTTTCGGATTGGAACTTGCATTTGGCAAGCAAAAACGAATTGCCATTGTTGCTGCTGAGGCTGAGTCGAAAAGGATCACTGAACTTATTGTGAGTTCAGAACTAAAGATTGATATTATTGGCCTTGTATCACCTGACGAAATGGTAAATCACCAACTGTTTCTGGGCAACCTGCATCAATTAAAAGAAATCATCCGGATTAATAAAATCGATGAACTCATATTCTCATCCGAAGATATTCCCTCACAGGAAATCATCCGGATTATGCTCGATTTAAACGACCTCAACATTGATTATAAAATTGCCCCACCCGAAAGCTTTTCAATTATCGGGAGCAACTCCATCTCAACTGCCGGTGATTTGTATGTCGTTCACATCAATTCCATTGCAAGAGAAAACAATAAAAAGAACAAGCGTGTTTTCGATATCATTCTGTCCCTCCTTTTGATTATTCTCTCACCTGTTTTGATCGGATTTACTCATAAAAAATCAAATTTCGTTGGAAGCATTTTTGAGGTTATTTCCGGAAGGAAAAGCTGGGTTGGTTATTGTTCAGCCAATCAAAATCATTTGCTGCCTGCAATAAAAAAGGGCATACTCTCTCCTGCATCTCTTTTTTCTGACAATATTCCGGAGAAAAAGAAGGACGAATTGGATATTGTTTATGCAAAAGATTATCAGCTTTTGAACGATATTGAAATTGTATTTAAATCCTGGAATAAAATCTGAAATCATGGCAAGTAAGAAACTGGAATTTGGAAAAGTTCGCTTTAGGGCGCTTGAACCAAACGATATCGATTTGTTGTTTGAATGGGAAAATGATGCAGAGATTTGGGAAATCAGCAATACCTATGAACCGTTTTCAAAGTATATTCTTGCGAAATACATTAAGGAATCACAACGTGACATTTATGAAGCCAAACAGGTACGCATGATCATTGAAACACATGAAGGTCATACTGTTGGTGCAATTGACCTCTTCGACTTCGATCCATTTCACTTCAGGGCCGGTGTTGGAATATTAATTCATGATGAGAAAGACCGAAAACTGGGATATGCCACAGATGCCCTTGAACTGCTCTGCAATTATGCCACAGAACATCTCCGGCTGCATCAACTCTATGCCAACATCACTGAAGATAATCTGGCAAGTATCCAACTGTTCGAAAACAACGGATTTGAACTTTGCGGTACAAAGAAAGAATGGCGACGTACAGAAGATGGATGGAAAGCTGAGTTGATGTTTCAGAAGGTTTTATAACATTTCCTGAAATTTCTAAAATTCTATTTTATCGATTTCCTCTTTCTAGTCAAATCCAACAACCCATTAATAATTGTCAGCGGATGAGCCGGATTGCCCGGAATATACAAATCAATGTGATATTTATCCAAAAAGCTGCGGTCAATTGCCTTACTATTTCCTAATATTCCTCCGCTGATGGCATCGGTTCCGACCAGCACAATGATCTTGGGTTCAGGGACAGCATCGTAACAAATCTGTACAGATTTGGCCATATTCTCAGTAATCGGTCCTGTAATTACAATCCCATCTGCATGACGGGGCGAGGCCACAAACTCGATCCCAAAACGGCTCATATCAAACTGAACATTATTCGCAGCATTAAGTTCCATCTCGCAACTACCATCTCCACCTGCACTTACCTGCCTGAGTTTTAGTGACCTGCCAAACAACCGGTGTATATCATCCCGGACAGTGTCCGGGTTCACCTCAATTGGCTGATCAAGGCCTTCCTTCACAATAAGCAGATCACGATCATTAGTCGCAATTTTATATTCGGTAGTAAATCTGATTTTATTCGGGAACCTTTTGGCACATTCGCCACAAAAAGTACACTTCCCCAGATCGATGCTCACGGGACTTGCTGAAATCGCGTCCACAGGACATAAATCTATCAGTTCAGTCACATTCACTTTTTCTGAACTGATTACTGGACGGCCTCTGAAAATACCGGGGACTTTGGCTTTGGTCACATCCGGAATAAATTGTTTTCCCTGGTGATAGACTATTTTTATATTATCGAACATGGTTTTCTGTTTAATGTTATAAATCGTGGCCTGAATACGACAGATTGAAACTCTTGTTGCAAATCGGGAAATCTGAGATTTCGTTATTCCTGACCGACAGTGCAAGTGCCAGCCAGTTGTGAAAAGACGGGTCCTTGACCTTATACAGTATAAGTTCGCCGGTATTGCCGGTAATGGCACAATGACAGATTTCGCCACGCCAGCCCTCAACCAGTGATAGAGTGAAAGAGTTTGGTTTTGGGGAATTAAAAGAAGGTTCTGAATCATCATACTCTGGAACATTCTGAATCAGATTTCTTATATATTGAATCGATTGTTTCACTTCCGCCTTGCGTATCTGAACCCGGGAATACACATCGCCATGATGTTTAATAATAGGCTTATGGCTGATTTCGGGATAAAGACAAAATGGATGTGAAGATCGAATATCCCGGCTCAGACCACTCATCCGGGCTGCCATCCCAACAGTACCGATCGACAAAACATCGTCATACGATACCACTCCTGTACGTTCAAAACGAGAAAGTACACTGGGCAATTGAAACATTTGTTCATTCATTTCCAGGAAATCAGGTTCATAAACATCAAGCACTTCAGCCAACCGTGCAGCTAATCCCGGAGTAAACGGAAACTGATTTCGTCCTGGCCTTACGAGACCTTTGGATAAACGGTTACCGCACCATTCCTGCATATAATTGATGATAGGCGTGCGTAAGCGGCCAAATACCGAGTTACCCAACTGATAGGCTATGTCTGTACAAACACCGCTTAAATCGCCGGTATGCACTGCCATTCGTTCCAGCTCAAGGGCAATGGTCCTGGCAAATTCTATGTCACGCGATACCTTGAATCCACACAAACTTTCCCACACCTGAGAAAAAGCAGTAGTATGACCAACTACGGTGTCTCCAGTAATGGTTTCTGCAAGGATTGTGCGCTGAAGCAGTTTGTTCTTTTCCAGAAATTGCTGTTCTATGCCACGATGCTGATAACCCAGTTGAATTTCGAGATGCAGAATTTGTTCCCCGTTGCAGATAAATCGAAAATGTCCAGGCTCAATTATACCGGCATGTATTGGCCCTACTCCAACTTCATGCAATTCATCACTTTCTATGGAGTAAAACGGATAATTGGCTATTGTTTGAGTTTGATCGGCCCGATTATGTGCATATCTTACCGGTTTTAACCAGGGGTGATCATTATAATCAATACCGAAATTCTCGTGTATCTCACGTTCAAATTTCTCGAAGCAGAAATTCCTGTTCGTTAAAGAGTCAATCGTATCAGTTTTTGCAACCAAACACGAAGACAGATAAATTTTCTGATTGCTGTCATCAGCAATGCAGCAAATAAGCTTAATCTGATTCCCCAACGGATATCCAAAATAATTGACGCAATGTCTTTCTGGTGAATTGGTTAAAAACCCCAGATTCAACCCTGAAAACTCCTTATAATCAACTTCAGGAATTTCCGATAACGGGATTGTTTGATTGTTTACTATCGTAGTGTGGTTCATCTTTTCCTAATTTGGTAACATCATGATACTTTCTTTAATTAACTGAACAAATTCAGCCGGTGGATTCAAACCCAGATAAGCTGCAAGAGCCAAAAGAATGAACTGTGATGACGATTCCCAGGGACTGATAACCGGTACATGGGAGTCATCAAACCCAACAGGAGGTATAAAAAGTATCTTCAGTATGTTTTTTCCAAAAGCCCAGATAATCATTGAAAGCAATAGCAAAACAACTATAAGTAATGTGATCTGATTGGCTTCAAACAAGGAACGAAATATGAGAAATTCGCTCACAAACAAACCAGAGGGAGGCATAGCCGTTGCACTAATAAACCCGAATAAAAGCACCAGGGCTCCAGCTGTATTGTATTTAAAATAATTGCCCACGTGATAAATGCTTTTATTCTGAAATACCCTGTACAATTGTGTAAACTGGAAAAACATACTTGATTTCACAAACGAATGAAGGATTATATGCAGTATAGCTGCGTAATAGCCAAAACCTCCTGCTGCAACCCCAAGCATAACAAGTCCCATGTGCTCGATACTCGAATAGGCCATCATTCGTTTGATGTTTTTGACTTTGATCATATAAACGGTGGCCACAAAGATCGACAGGAACGCTGATATCCCGATAACCAGGTTAGCCCAGTGATGCAAGGGCGTATTAGCAATAACAATGTAAAAGCGAAAAATACCCACAAATCCAAGATTCATCAATACGCTTGAAAGTAATGCACCTGCAGGTGCAGGAGCCTTGTCCTTGGCATCAACTCCGGCAGTAAACATAGGTACCAGACCCAATTTGACTGTAAAGCCTGTAAAAATAAACAAGAATGATAGTCGCAGCCAAAATGGATTCAGGAGCGAACTCTGAGCCAGCAGGTTCTTAAAAGAGAGACTATCCGACCCGGCATTCTGGAGTGAAAGGCTTAAAAATAATATACCAATAAATACAAAGGTAATACTGATTGCACTGATAAATACGTACTTCCAGGTACCTTCCAGTGCCAGTTTATTTCGGTGGTGATAAATCAGGGCCGATGCACTCAGGGTGGTAACCTCGGTAAAGATCCAGATAACAGCGATATGATTGGCAAGATATCCTGCACTGATGCCCATAATGAGCAAAACTAAAGATGCATAATATACTGCTCTCGATTCCGCTGGCGCAGGCTGATCTTCCAGATAAATATGGCTATGGAATATGGCCGGAACAGAAATGATCCCTAATGTAAGCAGCAGCAAAACAGCCAATGAATCGTATGTAAAATAGCTCCATTCAGTATCATGGAAATTGAGGTATGCATGAACCGACAATGTTCCCTGGAGGATCAGGAATAATCCCAGCAAAACGAAAGCGATCGTCTTGTTCCTGTTCAGAAATAATGCAATTGCTATGCTTAAAGCTCCTATCAGATATATTCCTATCATATTTTAATTCATTTAAATCAACACATTAACCTAATATTCAAAAATTTTATCTAATCCAATTCCATTTTTATAGACCTTCACGCCTTATTTTCACCCTTTAGCCAACTTATCCCTTTTGCCTAATAATCTTTCAAACTACTTAATTGATCGACATCAATATCCTTAAATACATCACCGATTTTATTCAGGAAGATACCCAGGATCAGCACACTGGCAAAAATATCGAGCATGATTCCAAGGTTCACCAACATGGGCATTTCGTTACCAACAGCAAGTGACAAAACGAAAACCCCATTTTCAATAACCAAATAACCAATGACGTGTGTAATAATTTTACGTCTTGTGGCTATAAAATACAGTCCTGTAAAAAGTGACGAAAGAGCCACTACAAAAAATATCTTATCCAGATGTGTATCCTTTACTCCATTTGCCAGTAATATAGTAACAACCACGATTAAGGTGGTTATAATTAATGAAACGAAATTCGGCAAATAGGGCTCTGCCTCACGGGTAATGTTATTGCGTTTCAGTACGTAAGCCATGAACAATGGCACTGCAACCGATTTAAAGACAATCGTCTCAAGCAGGATTAATGCCAGGTTTACGGGATTGATTTCGTTTAACTGCAGGAACACAACAATAAACAGCAAAACTCCCTGGAAAGCAAGCACCTTGATATAGGTCAACATCCTATTGGCGATGGACATATAGAACAGGGAAATAATGAACGTGATTAATAATACATCTATCATGGGTTCGAAATTTACAGATTAAGCAAACTTTCCTAATATAAGTAAGGCTCCAAAGAAAATAAGCAGGCTTACCGATGTTAAAACGAAAATAAATTGTGCGTTATGGCTCATCCTAAAACGTGCCATAAACGATTCAATTAATCCAACTCCTATTGAAAGTACAATTTGAATAATAAAAAACATGGGGATGGAATAATGATAAGGAAACACCCCGATAAACAAGTTGACAACCAAAGCCCCGTAAATGGCAAATTTCAGGTACCCTGCTGTAAAGATTAATCCAAGATCAAAACCACTGTTGTCAAGGATCATCACTTCATGAACCATCGTAAGTTCAAGGTGTGTTTTCGGATCATCAATTGGCATACGGCTGTTTTCGATCATGGCTACCATCATCAGCACAAAGGTTCCCAAAATAGCCAGAGCATAGCTGATGTATGAACCAATATGCAGCGAGGCAAACATCTCCTGAAATGAGGTGTGGCCGGTGAGCAGAGCCAGAGAACCCATCAGGATAAAAAATGCAGGCTCGGCGAACATTGAATAAAGCGCTTCGCGGCTTGCTCCCATGCCTTCAAAGCTGCTACCGGTGTCCATGGCCGAAATGATACTAAAAAACTTTCCCAATGCCAGGACATAAGCAAAGAAGATAAAGTCACCTTCGAAACTGATAATCCCTTTTGATTGTCCAAACGGAACGACCAACATCGCCATTACGACAGATGAGAAATAGATTGTTGGTGCGATCTGGAAGACGAAGCTAGTAGTTTCGCTGTAAACGACTCCTTTTTTAAAGAGCCTCAACACATCTTTAATAGGCTGAAAAATACCCGGCCCTTTTCGGCCTGAAGCCAAACTCTTTGTACGGATAATTATCCCTGTAAAAAAGGCACTGGCTATAACGATGAGAAATAAACTCAGCATAATTAGATTTGCTTTATAAATTGGATAAACAAGACAATCTGATCATAAAATAACGGGATACAAATGACTGAAACGATAAATATGATCCCATATAATATATAGATTTGCAGCCTGCCATTTTGAAGAAACAAGAACCTTCCCAAAAATGCTTTATAGGCCGCTATTGGATTATCAATCAAATATTTTTCAATACGGTCGTATACATGCGTTTCATACGAGCCTCCGGATGGGAATATGCCCTGAACTTCCTTTTCTGTTTTCGATGAGAGCAGGATAGGTTTGAAAAGCTTGCCATAAGCCCTTACAAATGAACTCGCAGTATATTGCAGCTTTGGCGTAGGAGCCACATAGCCACATCCCCAGGTCGGTTCAACAACCATATTTCTTTTCCGTGTAATATATTTTCGGATTCCAAAAATCATCCCTGTAATCAGGATGAAAACCCAGATTCCCAGTGTAACGGGCTGAAGCAGCTTTCCCATTTCCCCCTGCCAGGGAAGGTTGGAACTCATTGTCATACCTGACAATAAATGAACAGGCTGAGAAAGGACATTTAGAAAGATTTGAGGTAAAACTCCGATTAACACAATGAAAAATGCAATCAGATACAAGGGGGCCAATTGCATAAACGGAACTTCTTTAACTTCATGGTGAAATTGCTGTCGTGCCTGTCCCAAAAAGACAATTCCAAATGCCTTGGTAAAACACAATAAGGCTAAACCGCCAATAAGAACCAAACCCAGCACCGAAAAGATAATTGCCATTAAGGGTCCAAGCATTGCATCATGCATCCAATAATAGAACCCGCTGTAAATGATGAATTCCGAAATAAATCCATTAAAAGGAGGTATTCCTGAAATGGCGATTGCCGCAATTAAAAAGAGTGAAGCTGTTTGAGGCATCTTCTTAATCAAACCTCCTAAATGATCGATGTGAAGTGTATGTGTCGCCTGATATACATTTCCGGCAGTATAAAATAAAAGGGATTTAAATAGTGCATGATTCAGCGTATGCAATAAGGCTCCTGCAAATCCAAGCGAAGCCAGAATTATGTTGCCGTTACCCAGACCAATGCAACCAATGCCGATCCCCATTCCAATTATGCCAATGTTTTCGATGCTGTGATATGCAAGTAACTTTTTCAGATTATGCTGCATAATGGCAAGCATCACCCCGTATAGTCCAGAAAGGACCGAAAAAGTCAGGATGATCAGGCCAATGGTATAATAATCAGCCTTGATTAATGTAATCATCCGAAGCATTCCAAAAATCCCGATTTTAATAATCACCCCCGACATGATTCCTGAAATATGTGCAGGTGCAGCCGGATGTGCATAAGGAAGCCAGGTGTGGAAAGGTACAAATCCTGCTTTGATGCCAAACCCAAAAAAGAAAACCAAAAACAAAACAAGCCCTGCGACACCCTGATGTTCGGAAGTATAGGCTGTAATTGCATTAAAGTCATAACTTCCAGTTTTAAATGCTATCCAGATAAATCCAAACATCAGTAACAGAATCGAGATGTGTGATTGAATAAGATAATTTAACCCTGCCGTTACTGTGGCCATCTTACCATGTTCAAATATAACTGCCAGAAAAGCCGAAAGAGCCATGATTTCCCAGAAAATCAGGAAAGCAATGCTGTTTTGCACGGCACAAAGGCAAAGTAGTGCCCAATGCAGGAGTACGACAACTATCCCGTGCAGGGTAAGGTTGTTACGCTGGGTTTGATAGGCTTTCATATAAAAAAGACCATAAAATCCACCTGTAATAAAAACAAAATTGATAATCAGTATGAACCAACCGGAAAGGGCATCTATCCGCAGGTTAATCGGACCTGTCACCAGGCTTCCGGGAAAGGTGAATACTGTCAGTTCACCCCCCAGGCTTTGTATGGCCAAATAACCTGACAGTAATGCATTCAATACAATAGCGGCATAGAAAATGATCCCCTTCCCTTTTGTATTAAAAAAAGGGAGAAGGAGCATAACCAAAAACGGTATTGCCAGAATAACTTTTATCAGGTTCATTTTAAGACATTTAATACTGTCAGCATGAATATGGCCAACATAAATACAATTCCATAAAGAACGTACGATTGTACCCGTCCATTTTGAATAAATTTAAAATAATTTACAGCATAAACTAAGTGATGCGTAATATAATTTATTATCCTGTTTTCAAAGAAATCCAGATAGTGGGATGAATACATTCTTTTCCCCGGAAAGATCTCTCCTTCCTTCAATTCCTTGTATTTTTTTTCTTCCGCCAGCAGGAATCCAAACATTTTTCCCAGCGATTTTGAATATGACTTGCCCGTATACTGCAGTTTAGCGTTTGGTGCTACATAGGCACATCCCCAGGTAGGCTGAATTTCACTCACCCTGCTTTTTAAAACCCTTGATCGCACATACCAGCTCACAGCTACGATCACTATGAATAATATAAAGTAGAGGTTAATTTGGGCAATACTGTTTGAATAATCCGACAATCCAGTCTGGCCTGCCAGGGATGTTGAAATTCCCAGGGTTCCAACCACGGTTCCAATAACACCAAGGTAGAACTGCGGGAAAAAAGCAACACTTAACATTACTGCAACAATCAGATACTGAGGCAGGAGCATGTTTTCTGAAACCTCTTCGGGTTGGTGATTCAATGTTGTTCGCCCGGTTCCCAGAAAAATCGTACCAAAGGATTTTGTAAAGGTTAATATCGAGATCCCGCCAATAATACTCAACCCGGCAAAGGTAAATACAAGTAGGCAAATCTGCCCCATATCGTTTGACTTCAGGCCTTCCAGCAGTCCACTGTAAAGAATAAACTCAGAAACAAACCCGTTAAACGGAGGCAATCCACCGATGGCAATAGCGCCAATCAAAAAAAGACCTGCAGTTTTTGGCATCTGTTTGATCAATCCGCCCAGTTTGTTCATGTCCCGGGTATGTGTTTGCTGGTATACCGAACCCGCAGAATAAAAGAGCAGGGACTTAAACAGTGAATGGTTCAAAACATGAAGCAAGGCACCGCCAAATCCCAGGTAATACAATACTGACGAACCATTGGCTATCCCGATCATACCCAGACCGATGCCTATACCGATGATCCCGATGTTTTCGATGGTGCAGTAGGCCAGCATCTGTTTAAAATCACGATGGATGGCTGCATTTAATATTCCGTAGACTCCGGTTATTGCCGATATGGTGACTACGATTTCACCCAGGAGTAAAAAATCAGTTTTTACAAAGGTGATGATTCTGAATATTCCATAAATTCCAAGTTTCACAATCACTCCCGACATCACTCCCGAAACGTGTGAGGGGGCCGCAGGATGCGCATGAGGCAGCCAACTGTGCAAGGGTACAAATCCTGCCTTGATCCCGAAGCCGGTGAAGAAGATCAGAAACAACCAGATGGTATTGTTAGAACCGAAAAAAGCAGGAAAAGCCTCAAAACTAAATGAACCGGTCTTGATATATAACCAGATAAACCCTACAGTCAGCAAGGTGACGCTTATATGCATCTGAACCAGGTAATTGAGTCCTGCCTTCAGGGTTTTTGGCTTGTCGTGATCGAATATAACCAGCAGCATCGATGATAACGACATGACTTCCCAGGCTACCAAAAAGGCAAGCCCGTGTTGCAACATGCAAACCCAGACCATCGATAATTGAAACAGGATAAATAATATCCAGTGGAAAGTCAGTTTTTGAGAAGAGTTGGTATATTTCTTCAGGTATCCGACCCCATAAATGACACCTGTGACCGAGGTGAAATTTACAATAAGGATAAACCAGGCTGACAGTCCATCAATGCGAACGGGAATATCACCCCAAAAACCATTTTTCTGTAACAAAAAGCCAACTGGTTCTCCGTTTAATGCCTGTAATGCAGGGATACTTGTTACTGTTGCAATGATGACAACTGTGAGTATCGCAACATACGATTTGACCTTTAAGGGAAGAAAAGACAGGGCAAAAATTGCAGCAATCGTTACTATCCAGGATAAATTTAATAACAACTCGGACTCCATATTTACCTTTTCTGAATTAAAACTATTTGGGTTTGCAAAGTAAGTCAATAAACAGGCATGATAATTTGAATCTGGTCATCGAATAATTTGATATTAGTCAGATATTACAATGACTTTATACCTATATTTGAACGTTTAAAGAACGATTATGGAAACAAACGATGTCATTCGCATCGAGAAATTTACTTCGAATAGCGATGCAATTCTTAAAAACATATCAGCCGATTTAAAACTCTTTCTTGAAAGTCAGATGATCGATAAAACCTACCGTAAAGGACAACCGATATTTCTCGAAGGATCCTTCCCTTCAGGCATTTATTACCTGAAAGAAGGATTGGTCAAAAAATACAAAACAGACCATGCCGGGAAAGAACACATTTTGTCACTGTGTTCCACGGGCGAACTGATCGGTTACTCCGCTTTACTTTGCAATGAACCCTACCCCGATTCAGCTTCTGCCCTGGAAACTTCAATACTGGGATTTTTACCCAAGGAAGTATTTTTAAAGGCAACCAACCAATCGAACGACCTGATGCTTGGCCTGTTATCAAGCTTAAGTCATGAATTCAGCGTCATGGTAAACAGTGTCATGGTATTCGCCCATATGACTGTTCGTGAACGCCTAGCTCTGACCCTATTGATTCTGTCGGAAAAATTCGGCAAGAAAGATAAACCTGATCCCACGGGCATTGCCTTATCGCGTGTTGATCTTGCCAATATGGTCGGAACCGCTACTGAGACCCTGGTGAGACTGCTTCAGGAATTTAAAAAAGAAGGAATCATCGAAATGAACGCCAAGAAGATCAGTATCTTAAAAGCCAAAACACTGATAGAAATCTCAAAATTCTATTAACAATTAATTAATGAGCCCCTTAGTATGAGAACCATAACAGCCAATTGCCGGATGGTGTGATAGGCTCTCACCATTAGCAAATTACTGGTGGGGAAGTCGATTATGTTGTTTTTTTATGACCCGGTAATCGAGAGTACAAATCCATATTCCTGTCTTCTTAAAGTTGGTATCCAGTAAGGATCTCCTGTCACCTTGTGTATACCTTGTGTATACCTTGAGTATACCTTGTGTGTACCTTGTGTGTTCAGGAATAAATAAGGTATACTTATTCTAATCTTAATCTAATCATGAGGTATACTTATGTAGACACCCGATACTGGTACGAATATAACCCGTTTAGGTTACGAATCCGGCGTAGATTCAGGTCGGAGACCAAGCCTTTATTTTGAAGAAAGAAAGGCCTTCAGTGGTTATACGGTAAAGGAATTGGAGGAAATGAATCAGATCAGTAGCGATGAAAAATCGGGAATTTCAGGAAGGTAGGCATACGAATTGTCGGAATAATTGATGGAGCAGCAAAAATGATCCATGCCGTTGCTAACGATCAAAAATTTAACTTTCAGCTGCATGTTGTACCGAACAATCTGATCGAAGGTTTGCTGACTGATTTTTACTTCAGGAGCTTTAAATTCGACCACCATGGTCGGATTTCCCTGTCGGTCGAAAACAACCAGGTCGGCTCTTTGGGGATTGTTATTTACTTTTACCAGAGCTTCAACAGTCATCAGTGCGAGAGAATACATCTTCTCGTTAAGTAAAAACTGTACAAAATTCTGACGTACCCATTCTTCGGGAGTGAGACGTACAAATTTTTTCC
>Ga0302296_1002222_pt1 | contig 13255 bp, 12 predicted proteins | sample III_Fen_N3_1_FD_194546 | JGI IMG/M metagenome (GOLD analysis project Ga0302296, IMG submission 194546) | Peat permafrost microbial communities from Stordalen Mire near Abisko, Sweden - III_Fen_N3_1 | ecosystem: Environmental > Terrestrial > Soil > Wetlands > Permafrost | place: Sweden: Abisko... | reverse complement strand
TAACACTACAGGGGCTTGAACAGTCAAAAAAAGAGGTTGAGGAGTTGTCCAAGGAAGCGATTGATTTACTTCATTCACTTACTGGAACAAATCTTTTTTTAGAGGAACTGTTATTAAGCCTTATCAGTCGTGAAAATTAAGCAAGAAATGGAAGAAGGAAAAAAATGTTTTTGGAGCAAATCGAAAGTTGCAATGATATAAAAAAAATAGACAAATCCAATTACGATGAACTGGCACAGGAAATCCGGGATTTTTTAATTGAAAAAATCAGTATTAGCGGAGGACATCTGGGTTCTAACCTGGGTGCAGTGGAACTAACCATGGCACTTCACCTTACCATGAATCTTCCAGAAGATAAAATCGTCTGGGATGTAGGGCATCAGGCTTATACCCATAAGATTCTTACTGGACGTAAAGAGGGCTTTGATAATTTAAGACGTTATGGTGGAATGAGCGGATTCCCAAAACGAAAAGAAAGTGATTGTGACTGCTTTGATACCGGACACAGCTCTACTTCCATATCAGCGGGACTGGGGCTTGTAAAGGCAAGAGATATCAAAAAAGAAAAACGTACGATAGTATCCGTCATTGGTGATGGTTCTTTAACCGGTGGTATGGCATATGAAGCACTTAACAATGCTTCCCGTCTGGATACTAATTTTATTATTTTATTAAACGATAATAATATGTCTATTTCTGAAAATGTAGGTGGCGTTTCCAAATATTTAAATAGTATCAGAACAACGGAACGTTATCTGGATTTAAAAGAAGGAATATACAATACTCTCCGTGGAATGCCAAAATATGGAGATTCCATGGTGGAAAGCATCCGAAGGGCAAAGAGCAGCTTCAAACAGCTTGTCATTCCGGGAATGTTCTTCGAAGACATGGGGATTACATATCTTGGACCTGTCGATGGTCATGATGTAGATGCCATGAGAAGAGTTTTAAATGAAGCAAAACGGCGTAAAAACGCTGTTTTAGTTCATGTTCTTACTCAAAAAGGCAAAGGCTATGCACCAGCTGAAAGACATCCTGCCCGTTTTCATGGAGCAGAACCTTTTGAAATAGCAACAGGACTTCCTTTAAAAACAAGGACATATGCAAATTATACCGATATTTTTTCTACTGTTATGACAAAACTTGGAAGCAGAAACAAAGATGTAGTGGCTATTACAGCTGCAATGCCGGATGGCACTGGTTTAAAAAGATTCCGGAATATGTATCCGGACCGATTTTTTGATGTGGGAATAGCTGAAGAACACGCGGTGACTTTCGCAGCAGGACTTGCAGCAGGTGGACTAAAACCTATTGTAGCTATTTATTCTTCCTTCCTTCAAAGAGCCTATGATCAGGTACTCCATGACGTATGCTTACAGAATCTCCCAGTGGTTTTTGCAATTGACAGAGCGGGACTGGTTGGAAGCGACGGAGAAACACATCAGGGTATTTTTGATTTATCCTTTTTGTCCTCAATTCCTAATATGAATATTATGGCTCCTAAAAATAAATGGGAATTGTCTGATATGATGAAGTTCGCAGTTGATTTTAATTATCCCATAGCTATACGGTACCCAAGAGGCGAGGCTTATGCTGAATTGGAAGATCACAGATCAAATATAGTTTATGGAAAAAGTGAAGTTATATTTAAAGAAAAAGATATTGTACTGCTTGCTGTTGGAAGCATGGTGAAAACTGCGGTTGGAGTCCGCGCTTCATTAAAAGAACAGGGTTATAACTGCAGTCTTATTAATGCTAGATTTGTAAAACCCATTGATGAAGACACAATTTTCGAATTTACAAAGGATCATACTCTTATAGTCACACTGGAAGAAAATGTGGCAAGCGGAGGATTCGGTGAAAAAGTCAGAGAATATTTGAACCGCATTGGAGCAGATATTCAGATGATTTCCATAGCGATACCTGATGAATATGTAGAACATGGAAATGTTGAAATTTTAAAAAAAGAAATAGGGATTGATGGTGAATCCATCCTAAACAGAATTCACTCAGAATATGGAGCAGTTTAAATGAAGGAACGCTTGGATGTATTAGTGGTAAAAAATGGATACACAGAATCCCGTGAAAAAGCAAAAGCCATTATAATGTCCGGTAACGTGTTTGTATCAGGACAGAAGGAAGACAAAGCGGGTTCCATGTTTGAAGAAGAAGGTATATTGCTTGAAGTTCGAGGAAATACTTTGAAATATGTGAGCAGGGGCGGATTGAAACTGGAAAAGGCCATGGCAAGTTTTGAGATTTTGTTAGAAGGCTGCATCTGCATGGATATTGGTGCTTCAACAGGGGGGTTTACCGACTGTATGCTTCAAAGTGGAGCAGTAAAGGTTTACAGTGTTGATGTAGGACACGGACAGCTTGCATGGAAACTTCGAAATGATGACCGGGTAGTGTGCATGGAAAAAACAAATTTCCGATATATGAAACCTGAAGACATTGGGGATGTACTTGATTTTGCGTCCGTAGATGTATCATTTATTTCGCTGACAAAAATATTGCCACCTGCCAGAGATCTACTGAAAGAAAATGGTAGAATGGTATGTCTGATTAAGCCACAGTTTGAAGCGGGAAAAGAAAAAGTGGGTAAAAAAGGTGTTGTCAGAGAGCCTGAGACTCATATAGAAGTGATTGAAAAAATTGTTGATTTTGCTGTTGTTACAGGTTTTCATGTAATCGGACTGGAATATTCACCTATAAAAGGACCGGAAGGAAATATTGAATATCTGGTTTTTATAGAAAAAAGTACGGATAAAGGTTTCTCAGATATTGATTCGAAATTTATTGCAGACACTGTTAATCGTGCTCATGGCACTTTATAGGACGCTTGATATATGGACAACTTTTTTATTATAACAAATGAACATAAGGATCCTCATATGGATATTACCAGTCAGATAATAAACTATCTTACTGCTCATGGGAAAAAATGTTATGCTGGCACGGAAATTCCCGAAAATACACAATGTATCATTGTACTTGGAGGAGATGGTACTCTGCTAAAGGCAGCACAGGACAATGTGGACAAAAAAATCCCTCTCATTGGAGTGAATCTTGGTACTCTTGGGTTTATGGCAGAAGTAGATGTGGCAGGGCTTGATAATGCATTGGATGCCTTAATCAGAGGGGATTATCAGTTAGAAGAACGAATGATGCTCACTGGTACATTTTTAAACCATGATGGAAGCCGTGATAAAAAAGAGACTTATGCCTTAAACGATATTGTTATAACAAGAGGAAGTTCCTATAGAATTATCAGTTTTAATTTATATGTAAATGAACAATTTTTATATCATTACAATGCTGATGGAATTATTATTTCCACACCTACCGGTTCAACAGGATACAATCTGTCTGCGGGAGGACCGATTGTTGACCCTAAAGCAAAAATGATGGTTCTGACACCAGTGTGTCCACATACTATAAACACCAGAAGTATTGTGCTTTCTGCCCAGGATCATATTGTGGTTGAGATTGCCATTGGAAAAGATGGACAACAGCAGGAAGTAGAATTATATTATGACGGCAGTAAAAAATCTTATTTGAAAACGGGAGACCGGATTCACATAACCCAATCAGAGAAAATAACAGATATTGTTAAACTTAATAAAGCCAGTTTTTTAGAAATTCTTAACAAAAAAATGAGCGAATAGAAGAAAAAGTATGGATTAAAAAATGTAGGAACAGGAGAAATGGTGGAAAGATATGAAAAGAAACCGACATGGTAAAATTGTTGAACTTATCGAAAAGTTTGATATAGAAACCCAGGAAGATCTGGCAACAAAGTTAAAAGATTCCGGTTTTCAGGTTACCCAGGCGACAGTATCCAGAGATATCAGAGAATTAAAGCTGTCTAAAGTCTCCGGGGGTAATGGAAAACAAAAATATATTATATTAAAGCAGGATAATGGTTATTTAAGTGATAAATATATCAGGGTTCTCCATGACGGATTTGTATCCATGGACATGGCTCAGAATATACTGGTTATAAAAACGGTAGCAGGGATGGCAATGGCAGTGGCTGCAGCTTTAGATGCCATGAAATTTTCGGAAATTGTAGGTTGCATAGCGGGAGATGATACTATTATGGCGGCAGTCCGCAGCGTTGATGACACTGTTGCTCTTATGGATAAAATCCACGATATGATAGGAATATAATCTTTTTTTACCGGACAACTCAGGGAGTAGGGATATCTGGAGAGGATGAAAAAGGAGAGAAATCATGTTAACAAGCTTGCATGTAAAAAACCTGGCATTGATTGATGAAACAGAAGTAACTTTTGGATCCGGACTAAACATATTGTCAGGAGAAACAGGAGCTGGAAAATCCATTATTATTGGAAGTGTAAATCTAGCACTTGGAGCAAAAGCAGATAAAGACATGATTAGAACCGGCGCAGAATATGCACTTGTTGAACTTGTTTTTACTACAGATGATACTTTAAGAAAACAGATAATGGAGTTGGAATTGCCTGTGGAAGAAGATGGCAGTGTCATAATTCAGCGCAAAATCATGCCTCAGAAAAGTGTATTGAAAATCTGTGGTGAAACGGTTACGGCAAAACAGATGAAAGATCTGGCAGACCTTTTAATTGATATTCATGGTCAGCATCAGCATCAGTCTCTACTGAACAAGAAAAAACATCTTGAAATACTGGATGATTTTTCGGGTGAAAAACTGTTTCGCTTAAAATCAGAAATAAAAGTACATTACCAGAAATATCACGAATACCAGAAGGAATATGAAACCACACAACTGGATGAAAATGCCAGGACCCGGGAAATCTCTCTGGCGGAATATGAAGTAAAAGAAATAGAAAATGCAAATCTAAAAGCCGAAGAAGATACAGATTTAGAGACTACCTATAAAAAAATGCTCTATGCAAAAAAAATAATTGAAACTATGTCTTATGTATATGCATTAACGGGGTATGAAGGAAAAGAAAGTGCTGGCGAGACCATAAGTCGTGCGCTTAGGGAAATGAAAAGTGTTGTTCACTATGACAATTTATTAGAGGACAAAGAAAAACAATTGGAAGAAATTGAAACTCTGCTGGTGGACTTTAACAGAGAAATAGCGTCTTATCTTGAAGACATGGACTTTACTCAGGCTGATTTTGACCAGATGGAAGAGCGCTTGAATGTAATCAACCGTTTAAAAAGTAAATATGGTTCAACACTGGACGAAATCAGAACCTATCAGAAACAACAGCAGGAAAAGCTGGAGCAGCTTGAAAACTATGAGATTTATAGAGAGAATCTTGAGAAACAGGCAGCACTTGAAAAAGAATTATGCGTTAGTCTTTGCAAAACAGCAAGCGATATTCGTAGTAAAAATGCGGTGGAACTGACGAACCTTCTGAAGGAAGCACTGGAAGATTTGAATTTTATCAATGTGACTTTTGAAATTCAGGTAAGGCCAGAAACAGAAAATATTTCTGCAAATGGATACGATGATGTGGAATTTATGATTTCAACCAATCCGGGAGAACCCATTAAGTCTTTAAGTAATGTGGCAAGCGGTGGGGAACTTTCCAGAATCATGCTGGCATTAAAAACGGTACTTGCAGATAAAGACCTGATTGATACGCTTATTTTTGATGAAATTGATACTGGAATCAGTGGAAAAACAGCATGGAAAGTTTCTGAAAAAATGGCCGTATTGAGCCGGAAACATCAATTGATATGCATTACCCATCTTCCCCAGATTGCAGCAATGGCAGATAATCATTTTGTTATAGAAAAAAGTGTTATTGAAAATAAAACGGTAACTACAATTAAAGAATTAGACGAAGAGACGGTTATTGATGAACTATCCAGAATGCTTGGAGGCGTTGAAATTACCGACAATGTCCGCAATAATGCAAAAGAAATGAAAACTCTTGCATCAAAAACAAAACATTTAAATTTAAAATAAAACGGATATAAAACAGATTAAAAACATATATAAACTAGATTAAAAACACAGATAAACCCACAGATATAAACAGATATAAAAACAAATATAAGAACCTGAAACAGGAATTTTGATATATAAAATTCCTGTTTTTTTGAATTTTTATTACAAAAATAGTACTTTTAAAGTAAGCTGAATCAGTGTATAATATTTTTAATCAGTATGCTTTTTAGATTAAAATTATGAAAATGTATACAAAAAAAAGCTGGTTATTTAATGCGGCGGGAGGTAAAAATGAAAAACATATTATTTGTTGCTTCAGAAGGAGTTCCATTTATAAAAACGGGTGGACTGGCGGATGTGGTAGGTTCTTTACCAAAATGTATTGATAAAAAATATTATGATGTTCGGGTTATTTTACCACGATATGTATGTATGAGACAGGAATATAAGGATCAGATGAAGTATTTAAGTCATTTTTATATGGACTTTGAAAGCAAACAGGAATATGTTGGCATTCTGGAAGCAGAAGCAAACGGAATTACCTATTATTTCATTGATAATGAAGAGATTTTTTCGGGTCATAAACCTTACAGCAGTAATGGATATGAAGAAATCCGCAAATGGATTTATTTTTCTAAAGCAGCATTATCAGCACTTCCGATTATCGGATTTAAACCGGATCTGATTCATTGCCATGACTGGCAGACTGGAATGATTCCGGTATACTTAAAAGAACGTTTTCGTAAAGGTGAATTCTTTTCCAATATGAAATCAATAATGACGATTCATAATCTTATGTTCCAGGGCAAGTGGGATATTAAAACAGTGAAAGCCCTGACAGGATTACCTGATTTTTATTTTACACCGGATAAACTGGAAGCTTACAAAGATGCCAACCTTTTAAAAGGAGGCTTAGTATTTGCAGATGCCATAACAACTGTCAGCCATACCTACGCTGAAGAAATTAAAACTGCTTTTTATGGAGAAGGCTTAGAGGGTCTGCTATGTGCCAGAAACAGTGATCTGAGAGGTATATTAAATGGTATTGATTACGAAGAATATAATCCGGATAATGATACCAGTATAGAATTTCCTTATAATGCCATTAATTTCAGGAAAGAAAAAGGAAAAAATAAAAAGGCACTTCAAAAAGAGCTTGGAATTGAACAAAATGACAAACGTTTTATGATTGGCATTGTATCCAGATTAACAGGGCAGAAGGGACTAGACCTGATTGCTTATATGATGGATGAATTATGCCAGGATGAGATTCAGATAGTAGTGCTTGGTACAGGTGACTCAAAATACGAAAATATGTTCCGCCATTTTGAATGGAAATATCCGGAGAAAGTTTCTGCCAATATTTATTATTCGGAAGCACTTTCCCATAAGGTATATGCTGCCTGTGATGCATTTCTGATGCCATCCCTTTTTGAACCCTGTGGATTAAGCCAGCTTATGGCACTTCGCTATGGAACAGTTCCCATAGTCAGGGAAACCGGAGGTTTAAAAGATACGGTTGCACCATTCAACGAATATGAGAGTTCAGGAACCGGATTCAGCTTCACCAATTACAACGCCCATGAAATGCTTACGACCATCCGTTATGCAGAACAAATTTATTATTATAAAAGAAGAGAATGGAACAAAATGATAGACCGTGGTATGGCTTCCGATTTTTCCTGGGAAGTATCAGCTTCGAAATATCAGGAAATGTACGACTGGTTGATTGGATACTAAACAATTGAATCAAAACAAGGATTCAATTGTTGATTGAATCAAAACAAGGATTCAATTGTTGATCAAATCTAAACAGGGATTCAATTGTTGATCAAATCAAAACGGTTTCAAATTAATAAAAAGCAATGGAATCCGATAAGATTCTGTTGCTTTCTTTAAATTAACAGTGAGTATGACAAGGTTTATTAATGATTGCTTTTTTAGCCAGTTTTCCGGAAGGAAACATAATCTGATAGATTTCACATAATTCCTCATAAATGAATTCTTCCAATGGAAGGCCGTTGAGAGGAAGATACATTACAAGATAATTCACGTTAAACTGTATACTTTTGATAGTAGTCATAATAAAACCGTTTTTTTCGTAAAATGCAATTCGTTTCATCTGCATCTGATGTTCTTCGTTAGTAATGGAATATTCCGGATCCTCTACTTCGATAATTACACCGTCATAAATATGGTTAAAATTTCTCAGATCAGACAAGAAAACACTTCCAAATCCACTTTGTCTGTATTGTGGCAATACAGCCAGATAGTCTAAAAGAATAACTTTAGAAGGAGAAGGAACAAATAAACCATAAGAACGGAGTGAATCGTCTTCAAAAAGACCGAACCCGATATATTCTCCTTTTTTATGGAGTTTTTTAATCATGGTAAGAGGATTTATTTCTGAGAGTGGAAAATCGTGTTTCATATGCTGATTGTAAACATACTCCATTTCAAAAAGAGAAAGTTCCTTCAGCACAGTTCCTATGGGTGATAGTTTTGTTTGCATATTTGGCCTCTAATGGTTACAATATTATTTATACAAAAATATTATAGCAGATAAAAATTGATTTGCAACAGATAGAGAGGCAAAAAAATGGCATTTGATGGAATAACCATTGCAAATATAGTGAAAGAATTAAACGATACATTGACGGGTGGAAGGATTTATAAAATCGCCCAACCAGAAGCGGATGAACTGATTCTGACAGTAAAAAATCATAGCACTCAGTACCGTCTTCTGATTTCTGTAGATGCTTCACTCCCATTGATTTACTTAACAGACAACAACAAGCAAAGCCCTAAGACTGCGCCAAATTTCTGCATGGTCCTGAGAAAACACGCCGGCAATGCAAAGATTATCAGTATTTCACAACCGGGTTTGGAACGAATTCTCAGGTTTGAGCTGGAACATCTGGATGAAATGGGAGATTTATGCAGAAAAACCCTTGTGGTGGAGATAATGGGAAAGCATAGTAATATTATTTTTACAAATGCTGACAATGTGATTATCGATAGTATCAAACACATATCCCAGATGGTAAGCAGTGTCAGGGAAGTACTTCCGGGTAAAGAGTATTTTATTCCAAGAACACAGGATAAAAAAAATCCGTTGGAGGTTGGCAAAAAGGAGTTTGAAGAGTCAGTTTTTTCAAATTCCCAGTCAGCTTTTAAAAGCATCTATTCTTCCATGACCGGAATATCCCCTGTGATTGCAAGAGAAATCTGTTATGAAAGTAATGTAAATGAAGAAAAAAATACAGATAATCTGGAAATAACTGAAAAAGATGCTTTATACAAAACTTTTCAAAACATAATGACTCACATAAAAACTGGTTCGTTTCAACCGGAAACCGTATCTGATAAAAATGGTCCACTGGAATATGCCTCTTTACCTCTTGAAATCTATAATGATAAAGAAAAAAAACATTACAATAGTATTTCCCAGCTTTTAGAACAATATTATGCCGAAAAGAACATGGTGGCAAGAATTCGCCAGAAATCTGTAGATCTTAGAAAAATTGTCCAGACAGCACTTGACCGCAACCTGAAAAAATATGACCTTCAGCTTCATCAGATGGAAGATACTGAGAAAAAAGAAAAATATAAAGTTTACGGTGAATTGATAAATGCATACGGCTACGGAATAAAACCCGGAGAAAAATCCATGGAAGTATTAAATTATTATACAAATGAGATGCTTACCATACCGCTGGACCCACTGTTACCAACACTGGAAAATGCAAAAAAATATTTTGATAAATACGGAAAATTAAAACGTACCTTTGAGGCATTGTCCATTCTTACAAAAGAAACCAAAGATGAGATTGATCACCTGGAATCCATCAGTACTTCTCTTGAAATTGCACTGATGGAAGAAGATCTGGTTCAGATTAAAGAAGAACTGGTAGAAAGTGGATATATAAGAAGGAAACCTGGGAAAAGAGAAAAAATTACCAGTAAGCCTTTTCATTTTATCAGTAGTGATGGATTTCATATGTATGTAGGAAAAAATAACTTCCAGAATGAGGAACTGACCTTTGAATTTGCAACTGGAAACGACTGGTGGTTTCATGCAAAAGGAATCCCGGGCTCCCATGTAATTGTTAAAACCAACCAGAAAGAAGTTCCGGATCAGACTTTTGAAGAAGCCGCCAGACTGGCAGCCCACTATTCAAAAGGACGGGGACAGGAAAAAATTGAAATAGATTATACAGAAAAGAAAAATGTTAAGAAACCAGGCGGATCGAAACCAGGTTTTGTTATTTATTATACCAATTATTCTTTAATGATTGACACTGATATAACAGGAATCACCAAAGTTGTTTAGACTGCAAGATGATTTTTACAGGAATATTATTAAAAAAAGGTCTTTCCTTGACGTAACAAAAATGTTGCTTTATAATAAGTAGAAGTGTGCTATAGCCAAAACACGCGGTTTACAGAAGAATGGAGATTTTTATGATTAAAAGCATGACCGGCTTTGGAAGATGTGAGATTGCAGAAGGCGATCGTAAGTTTACAGTAGAAATGAAGGCAGTTAACCACCGTTATATGGATGTGAATATAAAGATGCCCAAGAAACTGAACTTTTTTGAATCTTCCATTCGTACCACCCTGAAAAATTATATTCAGAGGGGAAAGATCGATCTTTTTATAACTTATGAAGATTTTTCTGAAAGTAATGTGAGCATTAAATATAATAAAGATGTTGCAAGTGCCTATAAAAATTATCTGGACCAGATGGCACAGGAATTTCATTTAGAAAATGATATTCGTGTATCAACTCTTTCACGCTATCCTGAAGTTTTTTCCATGGAAGAACAGAACATAGACGAGGATAAGCTTTGGAAAGGCCTTGAAAAAGCTATTATAGGAGCGACAGAAGGTTTTGTAGAAACCAGAATTGCAGAAGGTGAGAATTTAAAAACTGATCTGATTGAGAAACTGGACAACATGCTTTCTCTTGTGAATTTTGTTGAAGAACGTTCTCCACAGCTTCTGGCAGAATACAGGCAGAAGTTAGAACTTAAAGTAAAAGATCTTCTTGAAGATACAAAAGTAGATGAAAATCGCTTGCTGATGGAAGTAACCATATTTGCTGATAAAGCCTGTGTGGATGAAGAAATCGTTCGTTTAAAAAGCCATATTGAAACCACAAGAAAAGAACTGATAGCAGGTGGAAGCATCGGACGTAAACTGGACTTTATTGCCCAGGAAATGAATCGGGAAGCCAATACCATTTTATCAAAAGCAAATGACCTGGAAATTTCCAATTGTGCCATTGAACTTAAGACTGAAATTGAAAAGGTCCGTGAACAGATTCAAAACATTGAATAAAGGCACGGGGTGAATATTTTGGAAAAATTGATACATATCGGTTTTGGAAATATTGTGAATACAGGAAAAATCATCGCCATTGTAAGCCCAGAGTCCGCTCCGGTTAAAAGGATGATACAGAAAGCAAAAGAAATGGGAAATGCTATTGATGCTACCCAGGGGAGAAAAACGAAAGCCGTGCTGGTTATGGAAAGCAACCAGATAGTGCTGTCAGCATTGCTTCCAGAAACCATTGCCAACCGAGCACAGGCAGAAGGTGGAGATCAGAATGAAGCATGAAGGAACATTAATTGTAGTATCAGGTTTTTCGGGTGCAGGAAAAGGCACTCTGATGAAAGAATTAGTCAAAACTTATAATAATTATGCTTTGTCGGTTTCCATGACGACCAGAAATCCAAGACCCGGAGAGGTTGAGGGAGAATCCTATTTTTTTGTAACAAAAGAAGAGTTTGAAGACCAGATAGAAAAAAATGGTCTGTTAGAACATGCCTGCTATTGTGAAAATTATTATGGAACGCCAAGATCCTATGTGGAAAAACAGGTGAAACAGGGAAAAGATGTTATCCTTGAGATTGAAATTCAGGGAGCCCTGAAAATCAAAGAAAAGTATCCTACGGCAGTTTTACTTTTTGTTATGCCTCCAAGTGCAAAAGAACTTAGAAGACGCCTTATTGGAAGGGGTACAGAGACTGTAGAAGTCATTGACAAACGCCTCAGCCGTGCTTGTGAAGAAGCAGAAGGAATTGAAGAATACGATTACATTATTATTAATGATAAATTAGAAGAATGTGTATGCCAGTTACATGAAATCATACGCGCAGCACACTACACCATTCCCAGAAACACAGAATTTATAGAAAAAATCAGAGGCGAATTAAAAGAATTCGCGAAAGGAGAAAAATAATGTTACATCCATCTTATTCCGATTTAATGAAAGTAGTAAATAGCGAGGTAGAACCAGGTGAAGCACCTGTTGTAAACAGCAGATATTCAATCGTAATGGCAACTTCCAAACGTGCGAGACAGATTATCGACGGGGAAGAACCAATGATTAAATGCGATGGTAAAAAACCATTGAGTATCGCGGTAGAAGAATTGAATCAGTCGAAAATCAAAATTTTAGGCGACGAAGAATAAAGAGTCTTAATTGTCAACCAAAAGAGAAATGAGCAAGACCGTTTCTCTTTTTTTTACGAGTGAACCTAATTATAGTTTTTACTCATTTTGAAAGGAACCAACAGTGAAAATTTTATTTATATCATTAGGCTGCGATAAAAATCTTGTGGATACAGAGATGATGCTTGGAATGCTGTCAGAAAACGGGTATACCTTTACCGATGACGAAGCAGAAGCTGATATTGTAGTTGTAAATACCTGCTGTTTTATAAATGATGCAAAAGAAGAAAGCATCAACACGATTCTTGAAATAGCAGAACTTAGAAAAACCGGTGCTATAAAGGCACTTATTGTTGCAGGGTGTCTGGCCCAGCGTTATAAAGAAGAAATCCAGACAGAGATACCTGAAGTTGATGCCATACTTGGAACAACAGCTATTGAACAGATTGTAAAAGCTGTGAATGATGTTCTGGCTGGTCAGAAAGAAAACTTTTTTGAAGATATTCAGGCAAAACCTGTATCCGATAAAAAAAGGATTGTTACAACCGGTGGTCATTATGCATATTTAAAAATAGCAGAAGGTTGTGATAAACACTGCACTTACTGTATTATTCCAAAAGTCAGAGGAAATTTCAGAAGTGTTCCAATGGAAAATCTGATTAAAGAAGCAAAGCAACTAGTGGATGGCGGAATAAAAGAACTGATTCTGGTAGCACAGGAAACAACTCTTTATGGACAAGACCTTTATGGAGAAAAAACTCTGCCTAAACTTCTAAAAGAACTTTGTAAAATTGATGGATTATATTGGGTTCGAATTTTATACTGTTATCCCGAAGAAATTACGGAAGAGTTGATACAGACCATAAAAGAAGAAGAAAAAAT
>Ga0302296_1002221_pt1 | contig 13256 bp, 6 predicted proteins | sample III_Fen_N3_1_FD_194546 | JGI IMG/M metagenome (GOLD analysis project Ga0302296, IMG submission 194546) | Peat permafrost microbial communities from Stordalen Mire near Abisko, Sweden - III_Fen_N3_1 | ecosystem: Environmental > Terrestrial > Soil > Wetlands > Permafrost | place: Sweden: Abisko... | reverse complement strand
TTCAATACCTTTTCCTTCAGGAGTTTCAACAGGTTTTGCGTCAAATACCTTCGAATAGAAACCGTCGGGTCCACCATGGATGCAATTCGGACCATTATTTACAGGAAGATGATAGGCGACACTGTCAAGTGTAAATGTTGCCTTTGCGATCCGGTTGGCATAACGTCCCACAGTCGCACCAAAGCTCTTTGATCCTTTCAGGTATTCATCAATTGTATTAAAGCCCAGGTTGATATCTGACAACTTCCCATTGCGGTCAGGCACCCATATATTTACAATTTTTCCACCGTAATTCGTCAGTGTCACTTTTATCCCGTTGCTGTTTTCGAGTGTAAAAAGGGTTACCTGTTTACCGCTGATCTCTTTTTCGAAAAGTTTTTTTTGATGCTCCTTATTTTTCATATAAGAGCATGAAAATGATAAAATAATTACTCCTGTCATGCATGCAAATGCAATCAGCCTTTTGGTTAATCTGTTCATAAATATTTAGATATAGAATGTTGTTGATGTTTATTTGAAAAAGTGGTGATCCAGAAATTCCTTCTCAACAGGTTTCACATTGTTTAATGCCAGGGTGCGATAAGCCATTCGCGCAACCTGTTCAATTACAACAATATGCTCAAAGGCACTGCTCACATCTTTTCCCCAGCAGAACGGCCCGTGTCCGTAAACAAGAACACCGGGAATCCGCATTGGATCGATATTCCCGGATTTAAACGTATTAACAATCATCTTCCCTGTTTCCATCTCAAGATTATTCTCTACCTGTTCGATGCTCAATGGATGAGTGCAGGGAATCTCACCATTGAAAAAATTGGCATGGGTAATTCCGAGTGGCGGAATTCCTCTTCCGGCCTGAGCCCAGCAGGTTGCATATTCGGAATGAGAATGAAGAATCGCATTAATCTCCGGAAAATTTTTATATAATACAAGGTGGGTGTTTGTATCTGTTGAAGGTTTTAAATTCCCCTCGATAATATTTCCATCCAGGTCCATTACAACCATATCGGCAGGAATCATCTCTTCGTAGGACACTCCCGAAGGTTTGATTACAACAAGACCACTTGCTCTGTCGATCGTACTGACATTACCCCAGGTATAAATAACAAGACCTTGTTCCACAAGCTTTAAACTTGCCTTGTAGACCTGGTGTTTGAGGTTTTCAAGCATATAGTGTTTCTGATATTGATTGATAATTAAATCAAAACTTAAAGATCGTAATTATATTTCATTTTATTCAGAAAACAAACAGGATAATTCGCAATCGATGGGAATATTAAGAAAATGGTTACGAATTCAACGCTGATAAATGGCAATAATATAGAGAAAAGGCAGTGCCTTTTCTCTACGGCACAAAAAAAACCGGTTCAATGTTAAACCGGTTTTGTGTTTTTATTTGTTACGAGTTACCAAATCTTTGCACGATTGGCTTCATCAAGATACATCGGTTGTCCCGGTTTAATGTCGAAGGCAGCATAAAATTCGGGAATATTTTTCAACGGTCCGAGAACGCGGTATTTCCCAAGTGCATGAACATCTTCTTTGGTCCGGCGAAGGATCTCCTTATCTCGGATATTCTGTGCCCAAACATGCGCATACGCCAGGTAGAACCGTTGATCAGGAGTAAAACCATCGATTTTCTGCGTTTCCTTATTCGCCATTTTGAATGCATGATAAGAGATGTTTAAACCACCAAAATCTGCAATATTTTCACCAAGGCTTAATTTACCATCAGCATGAACAGAATCAATTACAACGAAACTACTAAACTGATCGGCAAGAACTTTTGTTCTTTCATCAAACAATTTTGAATCTTCAGGTGTCCACCAGTCGGTAAGATTACCTACTTTATCAAATTTCCGCCCTTCGTCGTCAAAACCATGTGACATCTCATGTCCGATTACAACACCAATTGCACCATAATTGACTGCGTCGTCACCTTTTAAGAAAAAGAAAGGTGGCTGAAGAATGGCTGCCGGGAATACGATCTCGTTCATATCGGGCGCATAGTAGGCATTCACAGTTTGTGGCGACATGAACCATTGTTTCTTATCAACCGGTTTATTGATCTTTGAATATTCAAAGGCGTTATCGAATTTGTTCGAACGAATCACATTCTCCACATACGAATCATCCGAAATTTCAAGGCCCGAATAGTCGCGCCATTTATCAGGATAACCAATTTTTACGTTAATGGCATTGAGTTTCTCCAGCGCTTTTGCTTTTGTATCGGCACCCATCCAGTCGAGGTTCTTAATCCTTTCGCCAAGTGAGACACGCAGGGTTTCAACCAATTTAAGCATGCGTTCCTTCGCTTCTGCAGGAAAATATTTGGCGACATACAACTGACCAATCGCTTCGCTCAATGCATCACTTGTAACACCAAGGACACGTTTCCAGCGTGGACGCATCTGTTCGGTGCCTTTCATTGCCTTTTCGTAAAAATCAAAATTGGCATTGACAAAATCCTCTGAAAGGTAAGATGACATTCCATTAATCAGGTTCCAGCGCAGGTAAACTTTCCAGTCTTCAACCGGGACATCCTTTATTATCGCACTTACTTCACTGATAAACTGCGGCTGGTTCAGATTGATCTCGCCCGGATCGCCAACACCCTGTGAAACGAAGTAGCGGTTCCAGTTAAATGAAGGTGAAAGTTCAACCAGTTCTTTTGTAGTCTTCTTATTGTAAGTTTTGTCCGGATCGCGTCGTTCGAGACGTGTCATCGAAGCTTTTGCAAGACGTGTTTCAATGGTTACAATGGTCTGCATATTTTTCGCGGCTGTCGCGCCGTCATCGCCCAGAAGCTTAAACATCTTTTCAACATAGATGGCATATTTCGCCCTTAAGTCTTTTGAACGTTCATCATCCTTGACGTAATAATCGCGGTCAGGCATTCCGATCCCAGCCTGATAAAGTTGGGCAATCACCATTGAACTGTTTTTGGCATCTGCTGAACCGCCAAATCCAAACAAGGGAGAGAACCCATATGAGTGAAATTTAGCAATCTCGATCTCGACATCATCCATTGTTTTCAACTGATCGATCTCATTAAAATAAGGAGCCAAAGGTTTGATCCCTTGCTGACCTATCTTTACAGTATCCATCCCAAGATTGTAAAATGTTGCCGTTTTATCTGCAACCGAACCTTTTTCATTCTTCGAAGCAGAGACTTCCTTTACCAACTCCTTCAATTGTTTGTCAGCTAACTCTGCCAGTTTATCAAACGAACCAAAACGGGCACGGTCGGCAGGCAATGGATTGAGTTTTTTCCAGCCATTATTGGCATAAGCATCAAAATCGACACCCGGATTAACCGTTGTATCCATATCAGCCAGACTGATTGCCGGTTGAGACTGCGGTTTCTGCTCATTCTCTCCGCAGCCAATAAAAATTCCTGTTATCATTGTACACAAGAAAAGTGAAATTAATAGTGATTTATCTTTCATGGATATTAAGTATTTACAAAGCTCAAAAATATTCTTTTTTGTTGAACAGATATCAAAAGTAAAAGGTTTTTGATACCTGATCCTATTTTATTTATAACATACAAAAACGAATCAAAAACCTAGGTTAAGCGATCTGTCAAAACACGAATCATCTTTTTATTCAATCTCTGCTAATATTCCTCACCAAACCGGATTTCTTTATCATGATAGCTCCATTTCATCACGTTGGCCATCAGCGGAACAAGGGATGCGGCGGATTTCTTTTGTCCGCGATACGATGGATGACCATCGGAACCGAGATCGGAACCGTTGTTTAGCAAACCATCGGGAATCCCTGCAAAATAGACCTTTGTGTCACCGTGAATCAATCTGTAATCCTCAACCACTTCCTTGACAATCGAATAACATGGTTCATTGGTCATAGGCCCGACAACGCAAAAAACAGGAATTTCGCCATAAACTTCAATGATTTTTTCGATCAGCTGTTCGTAATGACGTTTAAAAACCGCCTTATCAGGATGAGGTAAAGTAGAATAATCGTTCGTTCCGAGGTTAATTACTACGGCATCGGGCTTCCATCGATTGAAATCCCACTTTTTGACGGAGTCGGTATCAAATGTGCGGCCCAGGCGTGGGGGCATTGGGGCAAGCCTGGTCGAAATCTTTGATTTATCATTGTAATTCCTGATAATACCAAGTCCTGAATGGGCTATCAATGCATAATCGGCACTAAATGCCCGGGCGGTAATTGAAGCGTAAGAAAAATAGCTGTTTTCAGTTTCGGGTTTGAACCGCTCCTTCCCCGATAATCCCTCTGCCCCATATCCACAGGTAATCGAATTTCCAATAAACTCAATTCGCCTATTGTTCTTAACCTTCGAGGATGTAATTTTCCCATCGGGTGCGATTCCAATACCATAAAAGCTGGCCATACCCATATCGGCTTCTGTCCGCTTGGAAATCAGTAATTCATGTACTCCTTTGCCGGTTAACCCATTATAAATAAATATTGAATCAGTCGCAGGATGGATTACTTTAACTGGTTGATCATCCACAAAAACATTGAAATAGTCGCGGTCGCCACTCTTTAGTCTGACCGCAAGCGTATTTCCGGTAAATGCACAACGCAGATAAACCCCAGGCCAGTCGAATCGAACCACTTTGGGATCCGACTGATCAGTCCGCCCAAAATAGCTAAATGCTGAATTATCGGCATCTATCAATTGTACACGTGGCTGCGCAACTCCGGTCATTAAAATAACGCTCCACAAAAAAATCAGCAATACACTCTTTTTTAACATGCTATTTCATTTAATATCGTTTGTTCCAGTTAACGGCAAAGTAAAATAAAAATAAGACTAAACAGATCAATTTGTGACCCATTCTATTTTTATGCGGTTTGAAAGTATATTAAATAATTGGAACAGGCTATTTTCTATACTTATTAGCTTTACTTTTGAACAGCTTTTAATACACTTTACAAGATCAAATCTGCCTCCGGCAAGATGAGAAAACCTTGATATGCTGATAAATATTTTTTATGCGAAGTTTATTAACTCAGACTTTTTTGTGGACTAAGAAATGGTCAGGGAGCCGGTATGGCCTGATGGCAGTATTCGTGTTTTTATTTCTTGATGCGTCGGTGTTTCCGCTCCCTACGACCGTTGTTTTCATTACGGTTTCGCTGATCCATCCTTCACGATCCTACTACAATGCATTGGTAGCGGTCATTGGTATGGTTTTGGGTGCGATAACCGGATATTTCATTGGTCACTTTTTATGGCTGCTACCGGACGGTAGTTTTACACTTTTTGCCCAGTATTTATTCAATCATATCCCGGGATTTACGGTAGCAAATTACCTGAATGCTCAGAATCTCTATATCAAATGGAGCTACAGCATATTGCTTATTTCAACAGTATTGCCTCTTCCCTACCAGATTCTTTCAATTACTGCCGGCGCTTTTGAATTTAATATCTATGCTTTTATTCTCACAACACTTGTTTTTCAGGGATTAAGGTTCTTTTTTCTCGCATGGCTCGTTGTCAGGTATGGTGAAGGTGCGAAATCCATTTTCCGGAAAAATCTGAAAATAATTTCCCTGGTTACAATAATTCTTCTCTTTATCATCTTTATTATTTCAAAAATAGGATCATAGTCCGACTTTACGGATCAAAGATGAGCTTACTCAAAAATATTTCTTCTACTTTTGCCCAATATTTGAAACATGAGCAAAAGTAAAGGGATATTTCAGCGTACCGAGCTATTATTCGGAAAAAAGAAAATGGAGGAGATTGCCGTTAAGAGGGTGATTATCTTCGGAATTGGGGGAGTTGGTAGCTGGTGTGCCGAAAGTCTGATCCGTTCAGGTATCCATTATCTGACAATTGTTGATTCCGACCGGATTTGCATTACAAATATCAACCGTCAGCTTCATGCAACGATGCAGACAGTCGGAGAAGTTAAAACGGAGGCTTTGAAAAAACGATTACTCGAAATCAATCCCGAAGCCGAAATAACCGACATTCAAAAGATCTATAATGCAGCTAATCACGATCAGTTTAACATTGGTTCATATGATTATATCATTGATGCGATTGACAGCCTTGGGAGCAAAGTGCATCTGATACGGGAGGCGACAAGGACCAATGCGGTCCTTTTTTCATCAATGGGCGCCTCCCTGAAACTTGACCCTACTCAAATAAGGGTCGCTGAGTTCTGGAAAGTGCAAGGTTGCCCCCTGGGATCAAAAATCAGAAAATACATCCGTAAAGGAGAACTTCCCGCCAAGCCTTTTATGTGCATCTACAGTGAGGAATTACTTGAAAACAAGGGATCCGGATCGTCATGCGGAACCGAAAAATGCCTTTGTCCGAAGATGAAAAGCGGGGTCGGCGACCCTGAGCTGGATGACCATGAGTGGTGCAGTCAGAAAGCAGTTATAAATGGTACTGTTGCACATATCACTGCAATTTACGGCTTTACACTCGCGGGACTTGTGATCCAGGATATTTACCGGCTGACAGAGCAGCCCTGATTGGTTAAAACCCGCAAGGACTACTCTTTAGGTTCACTTTTACAGGGAACAGTAAATCGAAATTCAGAACCTTTCCCTACTTTGCTCTGTATAAACAGTTCCCCACCGTTTTTTTCAATAAAGTCCTTGCTTAAAATCAGACCTAAACCTGTACTGTACTCACCCTCTGTCCCTTTCCTGCTTGTATTGACATCCAGATGGAAAAGATTTTTAATCAGAATTTTATCCATGCCAACACCTGTATCCCTGACGGATATCTCCGTCAGTTTGTCGTTAAACGGCTTTGCCGAAACTGTGATCCGACCACCTTTAGGAGTAAACTTTACTGCATTTGTTACCAAATTTCGAAGAATACTGCAAAACATGTTTTCATCCGCAAAAATCATCAGGTCTTCCGGAACAGCATAGTTGATCAGAATATCTTTTTTATCTGCCGCTTCTTTGACAAAGACTAAACTTTCAGAAATTTTGGGCAGCAGGAAAAACTGCTCAGGAACAAACGCTATCAGACCCCGTTGCATACGTGACCATTCCAAAAGATTACCTAGCAACCCGAAGAGATTGGTGGCTGATTTTTTCATCAAAAATGCCATCTTCTTTATTTCTTCGGACGTCATATCTGTAAGTTCAGATGCCATTATTTCAGTCAATCCTAAAAACCCATTAAAAGGACTGCGGAGGTCATGGGCGATGATCGAGAAGAATTTGTCCTTTTCGGCATTGATTTTTTGTAATTGTAAGTGTTTGATCTGAAGCTGTGCTTCAACACGTTTGCGTGCAGTTATATCGCGTATATTACACTGTATCACCTTCTTTTTATCGGCCAGATAGACATTGCTCACAAACTCAACATTGATTTTCCTGCCGTCAATCGTTTCAAGGGGCAAATCATCATAGCGGATATATTTCATCTTCTGCAATTCCAAAAATTTGGACTGATTATCGGCGATGTCTTTAAATAATCCTATTTCCCATATTTTCTTGTCTATTAATTGCTCCTCACTGAAACCCAATAAATTATATAAAAACGGATTTACATCGACAATTTTTCCGGTTTCGGCGTCAAGGATCAGAATCCCATCTTTTGCTGATTCAAAAAGTCTTCGGTAGCGAATTTCGGATGCGATCAACGATTCCTCATACCGTTTGCGTTCAGTGATGTCCATATATGTTCCAAGCACACCAATGATCTCCCCTTTATGATTTAAGAGTGGTATCTTATTAATCAGCGCTGTAATTATGTTTCCATCAGGCATTGTCTGTCTGTCCTCAATAAGTAACAGGGACTTACCGCTCCTGAGCACTTCAATATCATCGTTGTGATACTTTTCAATCCGGTCAGCGTCTCCACCTAACATGATATCGTCTTTCCCGATAATTTCCTTGGGATCATCAAATCCGGCGTCGCGTGTAAATTGCCTGTTGCATCCCAGGTAAGCGAGGTTCCTGTCCTTCCAGAATACCCCAACAGGTATTGAATTAATAATTTCCTCTGTAAACTGACGTGATTCCAGAAGTGCAACTTCTGCCCTTTTGTGTTCAGTGATGTCTGCTATAAAGCCATGCCAAAGTACTGAACCATCCTCTTCGCGCTGTGGAACTGCGTTTATAAAAAGAGTTCGGATTGGGTCGCCAACAAACCCGACCGGGATCTCAAACTGACAGGGTGATAAATCTTTCGCTGATACGCGGATGGCATCAAAAGTATTGGCCAGATCGTCAGGTTGAAGTAACGCAAACGCCTTCGAAGCATCTTCGTGCAATTCATCAGGTCTGAACCCGAAAATATCAGAGACGTTTTCGCTTACATATGGAAAAGAGGAACTACCATCGGGTCGCAGCCGATACTGGTAAACGACTCCGGGCAATTGACCTGCGATTTTTACAAGCCGGTTCAAAGCCTCTTTCTGTAATGTTTCGGCACGTTTGCGTCTTAACGCAACAGCTACAAGGAAAGCAATATTCCGTAATATTTCAATTGGCGGGTCAGACTGTTGATCGTTCATAGCCAGTAAAGTGGAACCAAAAAGTTTCCCTTCGATCAAATAGATCAATGCAATATACCTGTCGGCCCTGATCATTTCAGATATTTTATCCCCTATTAGTTTAGGAATAGCTCCAAAAGTAGCTTCAGTCAGTGTTTTAGGTTTTCCGACAATTGATGTCGTTATTTCCTTATAAACATCATCATTTACGGGTGAGTGTATTTTCTGGACCTGGTTACCAAGAAAACCGACCACTTTTTTAAGTAACCTTGGTTCAATCTCAATTTGTTTTGGAATGATCAATCGACTCTCCTCGTCGTATTCAGAATAAACAGCTGCAACAGCACCTGTTAACTCTTTGATCCGTTTTGGTATAAATGCCTCCAGATTTTCATCAGATGAAAGCTTTGACAAATCGATGGAAAACTGCGTCAATTTCGACAAATAGTCATTTTGAATCGTAAGTGCATTTTCGGCCTGTTTACGTTCGGTAATGTCGCGACTGAATATCGCTATGCGTATGACCTTGTTATCGGCATTTAATATCGGGTAGAGGTAATTGACCATCCATCGGCCATTCCGTTCATCTTCAAATTTCACGGATTCTCTGGTTGACAATAAACGACTGATATACGGTTGGCGACGAGCAAAAACATCCGGTGGAAGAATGTCATCCATCTTGCGTCCAATCAATTCCTGTCGGGTGTGCCCTATGCGTTGGGCAGCAATTTTATTCATTGACAGCAAAATATTGTCAACCGAAACAATTGAAACAGATTCATCCGTAGCAGTAAGTATTGCCGAAAGATTCGCTTCACTCTCTTCCAAAGCCTCTTTAGCCCGCTTGTGTTCGGTAATGTCAGACATAAAGCCATGCCAAACCATCGAACCATCATCTTCCAGGTGTGGCACTGCATTTCCAAACAGGATTCGATAGTTGCCATCATCTGATTTCAATCGAAACTCCTGCTGCCATGAAGATAAATTTTTTGCTGATTTCTGAACAGAAGCAAACAGGCTCTCATAGTCATGGGGGTGAATCATTGAAAATATTTTGGATGCATCTTTGCGTACCTCATCCGGCCGGATCCCAAAGAAATTATATAAAGTGTCACTGGCGTAAGGAAAGCTATAACTACCATCGGTGTGTAACCGCATCTGGTAGACAACTCCAGGTAACTGATCAGCAATTTTTTGGAGACGCTCATGTACCTCTTTCTGCAATATATCTGCCCGTTTATGTTCGGTAATGTCGCGACTGAATATTGCCATGCGAACGACATTGTTATCGGCATTTAATATCGGGTAGAGATAATTGACCATCCATCGGCCGTTTCGTTCATCTTCAAATTTTACAGATTCCTTACCTGAGAGTACGCGATCAATATAAGGTTTCCGATGTGCAAGTACATCTGGTGTCATAAGGTCGCAGATATTACGCCCGATCAATTCATTCGGGGAGGGGCCGATACGTTGAGCAGCCATATTATTCAATGCCAGCAATGTATAGTCAGCCGAAACTAAAAAGACCGACTCATCGGTGGCGTTGAATACAGCAGTCAGATTCGCTTCACTTTCTTCCAAAGCCTTTTTAGCCCGCTTGTGCTCAGTAATGTCAGACATAAAGCCATGCCAAAGCACTGAACCATCATCTTCCATTTGTGGCACTGCATTTCCAAAAAGGATACGGCAGTTGCCATTCTCTGATTTCATCCGAAACTCCTGCTGCCACGAAGATAAATTTTTTGCTGATTCCTGAGCAGTAGCAAACAGATCCTTAAAGTCATCGGGGTGAATCAATGAAAATATTTTGGATGCATCTTCCTGTACCTCATCGGGTCTGATCCCAAAGAAATCATACATCGCTTCACTGGCATAAGGAAAGCAGAAATTGCCATCGGTGCGTAACCGCATCTGGTAGACGACTCCAGGTAACTGACTGGATATCTTCCTGATACGATCATTCACTTCTCTCAGTAATGCTTCTGCCCTCTTCCGGTCAGTAATATCATTTACCAGAACATGGCGCGCTTTCCGATCATTCGAAATAACAGAATGCCATGTAATCTGAACATTTATTACATCCCCGTTTTTTTTGACGTGCCTGAATTCACCTAATTCTTTAAACTCAATATCAGTAGGATCAATATGCTTCAGAAGTTCGGGCAGGTCTTCAGCTGGTCGGATGTCTTTTATTGTCATCGACAGAAATTCCTCCTCTGAATAACCGTAATGGTTGACAGCTGCCTGGTTTACTTCAAGAAAAGCAAGCGTTTCGACGTCGAAAATCCACATCGGCTGCGGGTTATTTGCAAACATCAGACGATATTTTTCTTCACTGACCTGAACTGTTTCGGCTGAATGTTTCCGGTCTTCCTCTACACCAATTGCAGATGCGATTATTTCCATCAGGCGAAGTTCATTGTTATCCGGAATGACATCACTTTGATAAACAGCACACAATGATCCAATGTTTATATTATTGAATTTTACAGCTTTACCAATATACGTTTTGAGGTGATAAAGCTTAACATTCGGATCAGTAAGGGCATAAGGTGTATCCTGAAGATTTCGGATAACAGTTGTCGTTTCGCCGGTTGATCTGATTATATCAGTGCAAAGATGTCCTTCAGAATGATCAATTGACTGGTAACCAGGAGGGATATTCCATTGACCGAGCGAACAGAGCATATCGTCCTGGAGGCTGTTATAGAGTGCACAAGTAGCATTCATCAATTCGCCGCAAAGTGCAACGAGCAGGTTGATATTAACAAGTGGATCTGAGCCAAATCCGAGAAAACACTCGTTCAGCTTTAAAAGCCGTTCTTCGGTTGTGTAGCTTTTATTTTCCATCTGTTAATATTTTTGAATTATTTCAGGATCAATAATTTTCAATTTCTCCTGGGAGTCCTGCCGGCCAAAAGGGGATTTACAACAGGAAACCACAATAATCTCCTGTAAATGATGAATTACATATTCTGACTAATTAAATACTTTCTTATCAGCTCTTTTAACGAAGCTTTTCCAAACGGTTTTGAAATATAATCATTACATCCGGCCTCTAAAGCCTTTTCGCGGTCACCGGCAAGTGCATATGCTGATTGTGCAATAATAACCACCTCTTTGTTGAATTCCCGGATCTGCCTTGTGGCTTCCAAACCGTCCATTTTTGGCATTTTTATATCCATCAGAATAAAATTAACATCAGGATGCCTGCGAAATACTTCAACGGCATCGACACCATTATTTGCTGTTAAAATCTCACTGCTGAATTTTTCGATGTACCTGGCAATGAGTATTTCCGAAGTTTCGTCATCATCGGCAACCAGTATTTTGAGGTTACCGATCTTAATTTCTGATTCGTCGGCCACTCCAATATTTCTATTCACGATTTCTCCATGCATTCCACGATCACAAGGAATTGTAAAATGAAATGTAGAGCCTTTTCCATATTCGCTATCAACCCAGATTTCGCCTCCAAGCATCTCCACGTAAGCTTTCGAAATTGACAATCCAAGACCGGCTCCCTCATAGGTCCGGTTGAGCGACTCGCTTCCTTGCCTGAACCTTTCAAAAATATAATTCTCCTGCTCCTTAAGTATGCCGAGACCGGTATCTTTTACGTAGAATTCAAGCATTTCTCCTTTTTTCCCACAACCGAATTCAATCAACCCAACTGATGTAAATTTAATGGCATTTTTAACAAGATTGGTAATTATTGCAGAAAATTTCTCTTTGTCTGTATAAATGATGGTTTCCTGAGCAGGCAACGAATTATTTATGTTTAACTTCACACCTTTTTGTATGGTTTCGGGGTAGAAAAGAGCATAGATGTGATTCATCTGTTCATTGATATTCGTCTTTGACATAGCGATCTCCATTTGTCCCGATTCCAGTTTTGAGATGCTGACGATATCGTTGATAATATTAAGCATTCGGGCACCACTTTTTTCAATAAGCTGGATGTACTCCTGCTGTTCTTCGCCAGAAAGGTCAGGTTCTTTGAGTAATCCGGCAAAACCCAGAATTCCGTTCATTGGCGTTCGAATTTCATGGCTCATATTGGCAAGAAAGGACGATTTCAAACGATCGCTTTCTTCGGCATGTTCTTTGGCACTGATTAACTCCTGTTCCGCAAGCTTACGCTCGGAAATATCAGTTCCAACTCCAATCAATCCTAATATCTTGTTCTCCTTGTCCTTTATAATTGTGGATGAAAGGAAAATGGGGAATTCACTTCCGTCTTTCCGTACATTCAATAATTCGCCTTGCCATTCTCCGCGGATCGTGGTTGGTAATATTCCGTTGACGAATTCAGTCACATTCTTTTTCGAGCGCACAATATTTATATTCTTTCCAATCAGTTCATCTAATTCATATCCATATGTTTTCAGAAATGATTCATTAACGAATAAAATTTTATTGTTCAGATCAGTGATGCTTACGCATTCGTTTACACATTTTAAGGAGTGGGCAAGCATTGCAATTTCTTTTTCTGAGTTCTTGCGTTCCGTAATGTCAAGAATGACACCAATCAGTCCGGCAACCTGCTCATTTGAATCCACAATTGCAGCTTTATGGAAAACGACATCGTGCACTACATTTTGAGAATCCTTAATTTGAGAATCATATACGTGCACACCTTTCGTCCTGAGAAGTTCCATATCTCTGGCATGATATATTTCAGCAAGTTCATAGGAAGAAATATCAAAAACACTCTTTCCTTCAAGTTCCTTAGATGATTTACCGAAAAATAGTTCGAATGCCCTGTTGATGCCGGTATAG
>Ga0302296_1002217_pt1 | contig 13267 bp, 8 predicted proteins | sample III_Fen_N3_1_FD_194546 | JGI IMG/M metagenome (GOLD analysis project Ga0302296, IMG submission 194546) | Peat permafrost microbial communities from Stordalen Mire near Abisko, Sweden - III_Fen_N3_1 | ecosystem: Environmental > Terrestrial > Soil > Wetlands > Permafrost | place: Sweden: Abisko... | reverse complement strand
GGAACAATACAACGACCTTGTCTCCATGTATATTCAGAACGAAAAGAACATCAGATAAAATCAGGCATCTAACTCAAGCAGGTAAAATGAATTACTTCGACTGACCACTGTCAACTTTTTCATCTTGCACTGGCACATTGGTCATTCCTGTTTTAAGTTTGACAGTCCGAAATCTGCCGTCAGTTCTAATTTCCAGTTTTTCTTCTTCTGAATAGGGTGTTTTGAAATAGACATTGTAAGCAGCAGGGTAGGGAACCAGCAATTTTTGTATGGCTCGCGGAGGCAGCACAATTCCCATAATATCGCAGTAGCCGGTTTCTTTCCAAACAATGTCGGTTACCATATTGATGTAAAGGGTATCTGCAGATTCATTCAGCAGACCTATTTTTTTAAAGGCGCGATTGCTTGAATAGACTTCGAAATTTGAATCCAGGGATACTGATACAAATAAATTCACAAGGTTTAGAAAAACATCGCCTACATTGCCACCAGTTCGGTTGTTTTTCATATCATGCTGCCGTTCAATGCTTGTCTTGTCAGTCAGATACCTTGTGCCCGAGCAGCCAGCTGCAATAAGCAGAACGATCATTCCAATAAAAACCAATCTTCCTGAACTCATTGTGTTTTTAGCAAAGTTAATCATAATCGTAAAATTAACCATTTTCTGGATGAACTCATCCTACCAATTTATTTCGGTATCAATTATAATCAAATCATCAATATGTTTGAACAGGAAACAAAAAAAAACTCCGAAGTAAAATTACTCCGGAGTTTTTAATTATTGTATTGTATGGATCAGTTCTTAAAAATGAAGTTTTCTTTTACCTCTTTCCTAATGACCCTTTCCTGATTTGTAGTTGTTTTATTCTGCAACAACTGTATAATCCTGTGCAGCCATTCTCTTATAACCGTTGTATCTCCATTTTGCATTTTCTTCTGCTGCTTTGAAAAGCTCATCGGCTACTTCAGGGAATGCTTTCTTCAGAGAGGTATAACGAACTTCGCCATTCAGGAAGTTTTGGAATTTCGACCAGTCAGGAGCATTTGAATCAACAACGAATGGATTCTTTCCTTCTGCTTCGAGCAGTGGATTGTGACGGAACAGGCTCCAGTATCCACATTCAACAGCCAGTTTTTCTTCCTGTTGTGTGCGTCCCATCGATGCCTTTAATCCGTGGTTAATACAAGGCGAATATGCAATGATCAGCGATGGGCCGGGATAAGCTTCAGCTTCGCGGATGGCTTTCAAATACTGCGAATTACTGGCTCCCATGGCCACCTGTGCTACGTAGACATAGCCATAAGACATAGCCATCATACCCAGATCCTTTTTGCGGATTCGTTTTCCTGAAGCTGCAAATTTGGCAACTGCACCAACCGGAGTTGATTTGGACGCCTGACCACCTGTGTTTGAATATACTTCAGTATCCATGACCAGAATATTTACATCAGCACCCGAAGCCATGACGTGATCCAATCCACCGTAACCGATATCATAAGCCCATCCGTCTCCACCAAAGATCCATTGCGACTTTTTAACCAGGTATTGCTTTAGACTCATGATTTCTTTTGCATAGGCGGCATTGCTTTTTGCCAATATTTCGCGGACGTCTGCTGATACTGCTTCAGTTCTTTCACCGTTGAGTTTATTTTCAATCCATGCTGTGAATGCTTCTTTTTCGGCCTCAGTTGCACCATTGGTTATAGCAGCTTTCATGATCATTTCGATACGGTCACGTTGTGCCGAGACACCTTCTGCCATACCAAAACCATATTCAGCATTGTCTTCGAACAATGAGTTTGCCCATGCTACACCCTTGCCGCTTTCCTTGTTTTGGCAATAGGGTGTTGAAGGAGCGGATCCGCCATAGATGGATGAACAACCTGTGGCATTTGATACCATCATGCGTTCTCCGAACAGCTGTGAGATAAGCTTGATGTATGGAGTTTCACCGCAACCGGCACATGCACCCGAGAACTCGAATAAAGGTTGTGCAAACTGTGAGTTCTTCACCGTTTTGCTTTTTTCAACAATTTTTTCCTTGTATGTTACATTTTTGTCGAAATGATTCCAGCGCGAAATTTCTGCTTCCTGTGTTCCAAGTGGTTGCATTACCAGCGCTTTTTCTTTCGAAGGACATACATCGGCACAGTTACCGCAACCGGTACAATCCAGCACACTTACCTGGATCTTGAAATTCAGGTTCGGGAATTGTTTGTTTGGTATGGCCTGTAATGATTTTGTTCCATCTGGTAATTTAGCCAATTCGCCTGCATCGATCAGGAATGGTCGGATAGCAGCGTGAGGACAAACATAAGCACACTGGTTACACTGGATACAATTTTCAGCCTGCCATTCAGGAACGTTGACTGCCACACCACGTTTTTCGTAAGCTGCAGTTCCTGCCATAAATGTACCATCTTCTGCACCAAGGAATGTACTTACTGGTAAGTCATCTCCCTTTTGCGCATTGATTACATCCACAATGTTTTTGATATATGCGGGACGATCGTGGTCTTCACCATTGGTATTAAGAACGATGTTTTTCCATTCGGCGGGTACCTCAATTTTAACCACATTATTTCCACCGGCTTCAACGGCAGCATAGTTCATGTTGATCACCTTATCACCCATCTTGCCATATGATTTGACGATGGCTTTTTTCATTTCATATACAGCCGTTTCAAAAGGAATTACTTCTGTAATTTTGAAGAAAGCAGATTGCATGATGGTATTGGTGCGGTTACCCAGGCCAATTTCTTCACCCAGTTTCGTACCGTTGATCGTGTAAAACTTGATCCCGTTTTCAGCCATGTACTTCTTCATGGTATCAGGAAGTTTACTCTTGGTTTCTTCCTCATCCCAGATGGAATTAAGCAGGAAGGAACCTCCTTTTTTCAAGCCTTTCAAAACATCGTACAAATGCAGGTATGCGGGTACGTGGCAGGCCACAAAATCAGGATTATTTACCAGGTAAGGTGAACGGATAGGTTGATTGCCAAAACGCAGATGCGAAGAGGTGAATCCGCCCGATTTCTTTGAATCGTAAGCAAAATAGGCCTGGCAATATTTATCGGTTGCTTCACCGATAATCTTGATGGAGTTTTTATTTGCACCGACAGTACCGTCAGAACCCAAGCCATAGAATTTTGCTTCATAAGTTCCCGGAGGGGCCACATTCACTTCAGCTTTTAGAGGAAGCGATTTGAAGGTCACATCATCCACAATACCAATGGTGAATTGATTTTTAGGTTCATTCAGTTCCAGGTTTTCGTATACCGAAAGAATCTGGGCTGGAGTAGTGTCTTTTGATCCCAATCCGAAACGACCGCCAACAATAAGTGGAGCATTTTCTGTTCCGTACAGAACTTCACAAATATCCAGATACAAAGGTTCTCCCGTTGCTCCTGGTTCTTTGCTGCGGTCGAGTACTGCAATCCGTTTAACCGATTTTGGCAATACATTGAGGAAATATTTCGCGGAGAACGGACGGTACAGATGCACAACCAGTAAACCAACTTTCTTGCCCTGAAGAGCCAGGTAATCGACAGTTTCACGAATGGTTTCGGTTACCGAACCCATAGCGACAATAATGTTTTCAGCATCTTTGGCACCATAATAGGTGAATGGATGGTACTCGCGGCCTGTAATCTTTTTGATATCCTGCATATAGCCTTCCACGATATCAGGAACTGCATCATAATAACGGTTCGAAGCTTCTCTGGCCTGGAAGAAAATATCAGGGTTCTGTGCGGTACCTTTTGTTACCGAATGTTCAGGATTTAAAGCTCTTTCCCTGAATTCCTGGATCAGGTTCATATCAATTAACTGAAGCATATCTTCCTGTGAAATCACTTCGATTTTCTGGATTTCATGCGAGGTACGGAAACCATCGAAAAATGCCATAAACGGAACCCTTGATTTTAAAGTTGCCAGGTGAGAAACACCTGCAAGGTCCATTTCTTCCTGAACTGAACCGGCTGCCAGCATGGCGAAGCCAGTCTGACGGGCGGCATAGACATCGCTGTGGTCGCCAAATATCGATAAGGCATGACTGGCCAAAGCACGAGCACTGATATGGAAAACGCAGGGAAGTAATTCTCCGGCGATTTTGTACATATTTGGGATCATCAGTAACAAACCCTGCGATGCAGTGTAAGTTGTCGTTAATGAACCCGACTGTAAAGCTCCGTGTACTGCACCGGCAGCTCCACCTTCGCTCTGCATTTCGGCTAAACGGACTGGTCGACCAAAAATATTGGTTTTGCCATTGGCTGCCCATTCGTCAACATATTCCGCCATGGTTGAGGATGGCGTAATTGGGTAGATACAAGCTACCTCACTGAACATGTAACTAATATGCGCTGCGGCATAATTTCCGTCACACGTAATGAACTTTTTTTGTTTTGCCATTTTTGTAATATTTAATTTGTATTTTTTGTTAATATTTTCATTTACATTTTAATAGTCTTGAACACGGTTAAAGGATTATTTGATTTACACTCCCGATGGCTATCGGGATCATCCATTTTTTAATCTTGTTCATCCTGCAATCCTTTAATCATGTTCAAGACTTTATTAATATAGAAATCCAAATAGCCAAAGTGGAATAATATTTGCATTTCCGACTTCAATCATATCTGCTGCAGCAAAATAACCTTCTTCAAAAGGTAAGGTATATTTGCCGCCTACATTGAAATGGTAGATGTCGTTGACCAGAAAGTTAGCCTTATCCGAACTTTTTATCTGGTTCTTGTAGCCGACCTGGTTATAGAAAAATGTCTGTCTCAATATCTTACTTGTAATGTTTCCCTCATCGATGGCATACATCAGATTGGTGTTGTGCATGTATACCATATCGGGTTTTTTGATCTCATCCTCATTCCCATTCGAAAAAAGCAGGTTGATAATCCGTGCGTTTTTCATGTACCTGAGGTAATTCATGATGGTTGCCCTCGAGGTCTGAACCTCCGCACTGATTTTGCTTACGTTTGGCGAAAAGGGTGACTGGCTGGCAATGATCTGTAATAGTTTCCGTAATTTCGGAAGATACTGCAAATCAATTTGATTGAGATAAGTTACATCAATTTCAAGGGCAAGATTGATGTGCTTCAACAGCGTTTCGCTATAATAGCTTTTATTGTCCAGAAAATACGGGTAAAAACCATCTTTCAGATAATCATTGAAGAAAGCCAGTGGTTTCACGGCCTGAACAATTTCCTGTGCAATGTTGATGTGATTGGTCAGTATTTCCTGAAGCGTGTACTGTTTGAAATTCTGATTCGTTTGATAATTCAGGTATTCGCGGAACGAAAGGCCTTCAAGATGATAGATTTTGGCAATTTCCTTCAGCTCGTTGTTCTCTTCCAGGACCCTGAGAACAGGCGAGGCAGAGAAGATGATTTTCAAATCAGGGAAATTGGTATAGCAACCTTTCAACTCGGTAGCCCAGTCTGGATACTTATGAATCTGATCCAGAATAAGTGTTTTACCCCCGGTCTTGTAAAATTCATCGGCGAACGAGATGATTTTTCGTTTGGTGAAGTAAAAGTTATTCAGGTTTACGTAAAGGCAGGATTTGTCGTTTACATACTTCTCGTTCATGATGTCAATCAGGAAGGTGGTTTTCCCCACACCACGGAATCCTTTGATCCCGATGAGGCGGTCATCCCAGTTGATCTCATCCATGAGATCCCTGCGGATGGTTTTTCTCGATTGTTCAAGTAACGTATTGTGAATATTGACCAGATTTTGCATCAACAGAATTTTATGCAACAAAAATAGTAATTTCAATTCATGAATTGTAATCTTCAGATGACAAATTTGATTTAAAAATGTAATTTATATTTATTAAAAATAAGAGTTCATTGTAATATATGCATCAAAATAAGAGTTTAATTAAAGGATAGTTGACTTTTGCCTCCTTTAGCGTACAGACTGGAAAGAGCCAAAACTTTTTTACTTTTACAGCATAAAATTTATCCTGATGGTCAATCGAAAACCCGAGTTATTAGCTCCGGTGGGAAATGTGGAATCCTTTTATGCCGCCGTGAATGCAGGGGCCGATGCCGTATATATGGGCCTTCAGGAATTTAATGCCCGTGGACGTGCCAGCAATTTTACCAAACCCTTGCTTCAGCTTGCAGTTCAAAAAGCCCATGAAAAAAGAATCAAAGTTTATATCACGCTCAATATACTCGTCAAAAACAAGGAAATTGATTCACTGATTGATATCCTTTCCTTTCTGGATTCCCTGAAGGTCGACGGAATAATTATCCAGGATTGGGGAGTTTATTACATTGCACACAAATACTTTCCGGCCCTGATTTTGCATGCAAGCACCCAAATGGGCAATCACAATTCGGTTGGAGTCAATTTTGATGTGTCAAAAGGAATAATGCGAACAGTTCTGGCACGCGAACTAACCATGCCCGAGTTGGAATCGATTACCAGGCACAGCAAGGCTGAACTGGAGGTGTTTGTCCATGGAGCCTTGTGTTATTCCTTCTCAGGAATGTGCCTGTTCAGCAGCTACCAGGGAGGGCAGGGGGCCAACCGTGGAATCTGCAAGCAGAGTTGCCGCCGTATTTACCAGGAGGGTGAAAGTCAACAAGCCCTTTTTAGTCTGAAAGACAACCAGCAGATCGAAAACCTGCAGAAATTAATGGAATTAGGTATTCGTTCGTTGAAGATCGAGGGACGAATGAAATCGGCAGACTATGTTTTCCAGGTATGTAAAGCCTATCGTATGGCGCTGGATAATCCAGATCACCTGGATGAAGCTGTTAAAATGCTCGAAATGGATATGGGACGCGAAAAGACTTCCTGGTTTCTTGGAGGTCATGTAAGCCATGGAATCACCGATGATGCTTCCATAGGTATTCGGATTGGAGAGATATCCATGGTGGACCATCAATTCATATCCTTTCAAAGCAGCGTTGAATTAAGCCAGGGATACCGCTTACGGATCAGAAATACGAATGATGATGAGCAATTGTATGTGAAAGTGGAGAACTTTACCAAAAACGGAAATACCTATCAGATCCCGACCGATTTGTGCCGACAGATCAGCAAGGGGGACGAGGTTTTGCTCGTACGGGTAAAAACTCAAACGTTCTCCTCCCGCCTGGGAAATATCAATACGCTTCAGGAACTGAAAAAACAGCCGGTTAAAAAGCCTGAAATCAAAAAAAATCTGAAGATTGAAAACAGCCAGCCGCAAAAGCCCCTGTTGCTGGTTCGTATCGGCAGCCCCGAATGGATGAACAAACTTAGGCTGGAGGATTACGATGCCGTCATTCTTTCGTATAAACGATCGGACTGGGATAAACTGGATGTTCAGGCAGCCAACTATCAGCAGAATAGGCAAAAGATACGCATCGAGCTCCCCAGATTCATTTCAGAGCATCAACTGGATTATTACCGAAATCTGACATCCAGGCTTTTTTCTGCCGGTTATGCCCATTTTTTCATCAGCCACCTCTCGCAGAAAACCCTGCTTCCCGCTGGTGCCAGGTTCAGCTGTAACGAAAATGTATATGTATTAAATGATGCCTCGGCCCGAATGCTGCAGGATGAAAAAGCAAGCGAATACATGTATCCCTTCGAAAATGATCTGGACAACTTGTTGTCGATGAGCAACAGGCAGGGAATCGTGCCTCTCTATTTTTATCCTGAGTTATTTTATTCCAGGATGCCGGTTAGGGTAAGTTCTGAAAACAAGTTGTTTGCTGATGAGAATAACAAAAAATTCAGGATAACGGTAAAAGATGGCATTACTATTGTTTATCCTGTGATTCCCGTTGCCTTGCTGCATTACCGAAATCAACTCGAGAAAAACGGATTCAACCGCTTCTTAATCGATTATACGGGAGAACCCATGACTGCCAACATTGTGAAGCGAATCCTAAAAAAGTTCATCAGCGCCGAAGCCGTTCAACCCTCTACCAGTTTCAACTTTAAACTTGGACTCTGCTAACGCCAGGGTATTAATTACTATCCCAGTCATACCTCAGTCTTACCTCTGTTGTACCATATTCGGTTATAATTCGAATGTAATTCGAAACTAATTCGTATATAATTCGAATATTATTCGTATACATTCGAATTATATTCGAATTTTAATCGAATTATATTCGAATTAAATACGACAGTGGTACGATAGAGGTACGACAGAGGTACGATAGAGAATAGAATCATTCCAATGGGAAAAGCCGGGGAATAGCCTATGAAAGGAAGCCTGCCGGTGTTGTAGCCTGGGGTGGGGAACAGGGAAAAATAAAAAAGAGAGCTGTTCGGGCTCTCTTTTTGTAAATCTATTTTGATTTTCTTATTGGTCGTTCATCGAAATCAAAAATTCCTCGATCGATTCGGTTCTCATAATTCTGGTCTTAATGAATTCCATGGCTTCAATAGAGTTCATATCGCCAAGGAAATTACGAAGGATATAGGTTTTATCGAGCATATTCTTATTCATCAGTAAGTCTTCGCGACGGGTACTTGATGAAGTGATATCCACAGCAGGGAAGATACGTTTGTTCGACAATTTGCGGTCGAGCTGTAATTCCATGTTGCCGGTACCCTTGAATTCCTCGAAGATTACTTCGTCCATTTTGGAGCCGGTATCGATCAGTGCAGTAGCAATGATTGTGAGTGATCCGCCTTCTTCGATGTTACGGGCCGCTCCGAAAAAACGTTTGGGTTTGTGAAGTGCATTGGCATCCACACCTCCCGAGAGAACTTTTCCCGAGGCAGGGGCTACTGTATTGTAAGCACGGGCCAGACGTGTAATCGAATCGAGCAGGATTACAACATCATGACCGCATTCAACCAGGCGTTTGGCTTTTTCGAGTACCATACCGGCGACACGTACATGGCGTTCAGCAGGCTCATCAAATGTTGAAGAGATCACTTCGGCGTTTACGTGGCGGGCCATATCGGTTACTTCTTCGGGACGCTCATCGATAAGCAGTACCATCATGTAAACCTCAGGATTGTTGGCGGCAATGGCGTTGGCAATCTCCTTTAATAATACGGTTTTACCCGTTTTAGGCTGTGCAACGATCAATCCGCGTTGTCCTTTACCGATAGGGGCAAACAGGTCAACGATACGGGTTGAAAGATTATCATGACCATTGCCGGTCAGGTTAAATTTTTCGTTGGGGAACAACGGGGTCAAATGCTCAAAAGGCACGCGGTCCCTGATGTAATCAGGAGTTCTTCCATTGATCTCGATAACTTTGATCAGGGGAAAGTATTTTTCACCTTCTTTTGGAGGGCGTATTGTACCTGTTACGGTATCACCTGTTTTCAGACCGAACAGTTTGATCTGCGACTGAGAGACATAGATGTCGTCGGGTGAATTCAGGTAATTGAAATCGGAAGAGCGAAGGAATCCGTAGCCATCGGCCATAATTTCAAGAACGCCGGTATTGCTTATTATTCCATCGAACTCATAAGGTTTTTCCTGATTTCCCTGTGGTTTTTGCGGCTTGGGACCCTGGTTTTCCCTGTTTTCCCATTTAGGGTTAGTCTCAAAAGGTTTTTTCCGGGGCTGATTATCGCTGCGTCTTTCGTTTAAATCATCGGTCTTGATTTCTTCTGAAACCTGGTTTTCGTCTTTGGGCGCTTGCTTGAGGACCACAATGGGCTCCCGTTCTTCAATCTGGACAGGTTCCATGATGTCATCCGATTCGTTTTCAATCGGATCTTCAGGAAACAGAATTTCTTGTCTTACCTTTTGATTCTGATTCTGTTTTTGAATCTCAATCTGTTTTGGGCTTGGAATCTGATCCGAATCCTGGATTGGATTCTTGCGTTGATTCGGATTAATATTCTGCTTTTGATTTGGATTGGGACTATGATTGGACGAACCAGCCTTGATGTGTTCGGTTCTTGGTCTTTTCTTAATCTGGTATTCTCTTTTACCTTCTTTTTTCTGCTCCTGATCTGAAGCAATCACAGGTTGTTCTGCCTCAGTTTGTTCAACGGATTTCATTTCGGTAATTTCAGCAGGTTTTTCTTCCTTCCTTCGGCTAAAAAATTTCAGTACGGAATTATCTTCCCGTCTTATGCTTATATCTCTGGGAGATTTCAGTTTTTTATCGTCGGTCTTCTTTTCTGAAGCTAAAATGGCCTGTTGATCCAAAATTTTATAGATTAAATCCTGTTTTTTAAAGGATTCAATCTTTTTAATATCAAGTTCCTTTGCGATGTCTTTTAAGTCAGGTAGTAATTTTCTGCTTAATTCAATAATATCATACATAATTTCTGATTGATTTGTTTATATCCAAAAGGCCAAGTGGTTAAATAAAAGAATTGTGGAATTGATACTTTGGATAATCGGTAATTGTTCGAATTTTTTGCAAGTATAGTAAAATCCTTAAATATAGCAAAGCAAATGTCGATAAATGAATTTTAAATCTACATTATAGGGTGTGAAGTTTGATTTTGGAATCATTTTCATAGGAATTAGTTTTTATAAATAATACCATTCATTGGCTATATTGTACCATTCGTGTAAAAAATCATATAGTTCAAAGAATAGTAGGCAAAAAAATATCTAATCAATTCTATAATAGTTATTTTCGTCATGTAAAATTCAGGAAAGAAATTAAAAAAGATGGATTTTACAGATATAACGTATGAGACAGCTAAAGATTGCCAGGCAGGTAACAAACAGGGAGTCGTTATCATTGGATAAGTATCTGCATGAGATTGGTAAAGTTGAATTGATTTGCCCTGATGAAGAAGTGGAGTTGGCTAAAAGGATCCGTAAAGGCGATAAGCAGGCTTTGGAATGCCTGATTAAAGCTAATCTGCGGTTCGTTGTTTCGGTTGCCAAGCAGTACCAAAATCAAGGTCTTAGCCTTCCTGACCTGATCAATGAAGGCAACCTGGGATTAATCAAAGCTGCACAAAAGTACGATGAGACCCGCGGATTTAAGTTTATTTCCTATGGTGTATGGTGGATCCGCCAATCTATTCTTCAGGCATTGGCAGAACAATCGCGAATCGTACGCTTGCCTTTAAATAAAATCGGATCGATTACGCGAATAAATAAAACCTTTAACAGGCTGGAACAGGAATTTCAACGGGAACCTACCTTTGACGAGGTTGCCTTTCTACTTGAAACTACCCCTGATGTGGTTGAAGATGCCTTAATAGTGTCTTCTCATCATATATCGATGGATGCTTCGATTCATGACGAGGAAGGGAACAGTCTTTATGATCTTATATTAAACGAAGATTCTATAAGTCCCGATAAAGGTCTGATGAATGTATCCTTGTGTAAGGAAATTGATCGTACATTATCAACCCTGGACGAAAGGGAAGCCGATATTGTTCGTTATTATTATGGATTAAGTGGTCAACGTCAGCATACCCTGGAAGAGATTGGTGATGCATTTGGTTTAACCCGGGAACGGGTCAGGCAGATTAAAGAGAAAACAATAAAAAAAATGCGTAACAGTTATCGGAATAAATTGCTAAAAGCATATCTCTAAAAGAAAGTAAAGCTGCTCCCTGCAGCTTTTTTTATGTCTATCGATGTGACCAAAGGGATTAAATCGTATTTTTGAAAGAAAAATCGGAGAATATGAGACTTGTTGCACCCTCTATACTTGCCGCTGATTTTGGCCGACTGAGCGAAGATATCGAAATGATCAACCGAAGCGAAGCCGACTTTGTTCATTGCGATGTGATGGACGGGGTTTTTGTTCCAAATATTTCATTCGGAATACCAATTGTGAAGGCGGTGCATAAATTAAGTGAAAAACCACTGGATGTTCATCTGATGATTGTGAATCCCGAGAAATATATCCAGGATTTTTATCTTGCAGGAGCTTCACTGATTACGGTTCATTATGAGGCTTGCATCCATCTGCACCGTACCATTCAACAAATCAAAGAACTGGGCATCAAGGCCAGTGTTTGCCTCAATCCGCATACTTCAGTGGATCTGCTGGCCGATGTGATCGATGATCTGGATATGGTTCTGCTTATGTCGGTAAATCCAGGCTTTGGAGGTCAGAGGTTTATCGAAAATACTTTCCGCAAGGTTACGACTTTAAAAGAAATGATTATCCGAAGAAAATCAAATGCATTAATTGAGGTGGATGGAGGCATTAATCCTGAATTGGGTAAAAAGCTTTATGATTCAGGTGCCGATATATTAGTGGCCGGCAGTTTTATTTTTGGTTCCGTTAATCCTGAAGAAGCAATACGTTCACTTAAAAAATTATAAATGGAATTTGGTCGGAGGTGATTTTGCTGATGTATTTCTGCCGGTCAGATGCAACACTTTTATTTCGTAACCCGTTGAGCATCCCCCACAGTTTGAAATGTATCAGGTTTCAATTACTTTTGTAATTATTGAATAATCGTATGAAGGAGGAAAATATATATAAGAAAATTCAGGAAGCGATCTCTTCCCTGCCTGAGAATTTCAGTATTCTTGAGGAACAAATTGATGTTGAACTTCAAATGGAGTATTTCAATTATGTCAGGGATCTGAAGGAAAGCTTCCCGGAAGAACTCATTCTTCAACATCAATCGGACCTGTTTGATCCGGGGATTCCTATTGATGAAAAGAAAAATATACTTGTTCTGCTGGCCTCACAGGATAAAGTGGAAGCCTTTCGCAGCATCGAAAGATATGCCAAAAATCCTGATCCTGAATTGCGTGAGTGGAGCATCCTGGCGCTTCAGGAAAGCCGAATGGTTTTACAAAGTTCATTGATGGATGAACAACAGGTGTATATTTCAACGGGTCTGGGAGGGAAAGAACAGAAACTGAGATACTTTGTAGTTTTTATAGGCAATGATAACGTTAAGAAATATTCGCCTGTTCAACAGAAATTGATCAAAGATGAACTTGAGTTTACCATAAAAAAGAATGACGGCCTCGTGGAAGAGATTAATTTTGATAAAAATCTTGCTATTTCCACCTTGCTTTTACCTGTTAAATCGGATATACAGAATGTGTTCAATAGTATTATTTACGAATGCAATCAATATGGGGATTTTGTTCGTCATGATATCATCATTACCAATGTGAAACGGATGAGTGTAGTTGAAATAAGACGCTTTATTAAAAGCGGGAAATAACTGAATAAAGAAAAATCAGAATCACATGAATAATAAAATAAATGTTGCGGTTCAGGTGTTGCCACATTCGGCCGTGAAAGGGACTTATGAATTGGTGGATGTGGCGATTGAACTGATTCAAAAATCAGGATTGAAATATCGGGTTTGCCCCTTCGAAAC
>Ga0302296_1002216_pt1 | contig 13267 bp, 7 predicted proteins | sample III_Fen_N3_1_FD_194546 | JGI IMG/M metagenome (GOLD analysis project Ga0302296, IMG submission 194546) | Peat permafrost microbial communities from Stordalen Mire near Abisko, Sweden - III_Fen_N3_1 | ecosystem: Environmental > Terrestrial > Soil > Wetlands > Permafrost | place: Sweden: Abisko... | reverse complement strand
CCCCAGTCGAAATGTCCCTGGTCAAGGCAAAGCTTTGTCAATGGAATATTATCGAAAACAGCAGAAACAAAACCGAGTATAAAGGCAGTCATCCACGATGCATCAGGAAGTGTTTCAACAGGCATAAAGGAAGCGGAGGTTACCAAACACAACAGAAAGATGCTTCCCTTCAGTGAAGATGGAATCTCCCTCCAAGGCATTTTGGTAAAGAATGCTCCAACAAGAATAGCAATCCAAACTCCCAGCGCCGGCATATCGTAATAAACATTCGAAAGAATGGCGCCCAAAAGCATCAGTACAACAAGACCTAAACGAATCCAATCAACTTTTGCTCCAGGTTTAGCATCGGCTGTAATGCGTTGATGTTTATCCTGCTGGTGTGAAGCAAACCATGCAACTATAAGAAGCGCCACTCCTGCAGCAATAAAGCCATGAAGGACGTTGAATGCTGAAACACCATCAATCCACATCATTGTAGTCGTAGTATCACCTACAACACTTCCGGAACCTCCGGCGTTTGAAGCAGCAACAATTGCTGCAATAAATCCAATATGAACCCTGTTTTTAAATACAACCAGGGCAATTGAACCTCCAATCATCGCCGCTGCTATGTTATCGAGGAATGATGATATAACGAAGACGAAGATTAACAGAACAAATGGTCCTTTCCAGTCATTAGGCAAGAATTTTGGAAGGATATCCGGAACTCCTGACTCCTCAAATATTTTTGCCAGTAGTGAAAAACCGATTAGAAGTCCAAACAGATTCACAATTATTCCCCACTCTCCCTGACGTAAACTTTTATCCGTAAGTTGTTCAACAAAAGAGTTACTACCCAGAAAATGCTCCGCAAACGGATAATCGGAGATGAAAAACAATTTATATAAAATAATCGATGTTAATCCTGCGATTGCAACCCAGAAGGTTTGTTTGTGAAAAAGCGCGACTCCTAAAAGTGTTAATCCAAACAGGAAAAACTCGATCCTAATCCCCCTGATTGAAGGTTCGGCAATTCCCCCTTCGCCAAAGGTAAGGCAGGGAATAAGGATTAAAGCCGAAATCATGAAAATCCATTTAGAAACTTTTGATCTCATAAAAAGAAGTTTTTATATAATATTGGGTAGTATTCAAAAGTACAAAAATGGATAATACCAGATTCTGCAAAAATTAAATTTTTTAAAAATTGTTTAATTGGAAATTTTTTAAAATCGTCTTTACTGAATTCAGGCAGAAGGTCAATATTAAAAAGTAGGAAGCTCGAATGGTAAGTCAAAAATCAGATTATACGCTTGTAAATAAACTATCAGATGGAACCTATTACATTGGCTTACATTGGAATTGGATTGATGATCGGACTTGCGGGCGTCGGGAGTTCGTATGGGACTACAATTGGCGGGAATGCTACAATTGGCGCGATGAAAAAGAACCCCGATGCATTTGGAAGTTACCTTGTCCTGTCAGGATTGCCCGGGATGCAGGGACTGTATGGATTTGCCGGATATTTATTTTTGCTTCGGGCACAGCGCTAACCGCATGTATAACCTGGACGCAAGCTTCGGCTGTCTTTCGGAGGAAACCTGGCTTTTGGGCATGTTTGTCTACTCTCTGCAATTTGTCAGGGACAAGTCGGAGCAACTGGAATTGCGGCAATCGTTGTCGGATACGAATTCTTTGGAAATACATTGATTCTAGCCGCTTTTCCGGAATTGTAGGCTATTGTCTCATTGGCGGCAGTTTTCCTGATTAATTCTGCTATTCAATAGATTAAATATAAAATGCCGATTTAACGGGGTTTATATTACCTAATATTTAGATTTTTAACAATATTTAAGGTCTGTTTTATCGGCTTAACTAAATTCTAATGCATATTTGTGATGTAAGAGTAAAGCACTTTTTTTCATAGATTTTGGTTAGGTTAACATAGGCATCCCAATCGGGATGCCTTTTGTTATTATTGGGAAATCGCTTATAGACCAATTAACTGTTCTTCGGGGCTTTTGCCATCAAAAAGCAACTTTGCCGGATTCTCAATTAACTCCTTTAGTTTAACCAAAAATCCAACCGAATCCTTGCCATCGATGATGCGATGATCGTACGAGAGAGCCACATACATCATCGGCCTGATCTCTACTTTTCCATTGACTGCTACGGGACGATCTTTAATCGAATGCATTCCCAGGATTGCACTTTGGGGAGGATTAAGAATCGGTGTCGACATCAGTGAACCGAATACGCCACCATTGGTAATTGTAAATGTACCACCTGTCATCTCCTGAATGGTAAGTTTTTTATCCCTGGCTTTCTCTGCAAGTTCTTTGATCTCCCGTTCTATCTCCTCAATGCTTTTGGTTTCGGCATTGCGGACAATCGGAACCATAAGTCCCTTTGGTGCAGAGACGGCTATCCCGATATCGTGGTAACGTGGTGTGACGATATCATCTCCATTAATCATCGAATTGATCGACGGATGTTTTGACAATGCAACACTAACGGCTTTTGTGAAAAATGACATAAAGCCAAGCTTAATTTTATATTTATCGACAAATGGCTGTTGATAAGCTTTTCGTAGTTCCATCACATGGCTCATGTCGATCTCATTGAACGTGGTGAGCATTGCGGTCTCATTCTTGACTGCAACAAGCCGTTGACTTAGTTTTCGTCTCAGAGGCGACATCGCCACCCGATCTTCACCGCGAGTTTTTTCTATTGCTGGTTTCGATGGTTCATTTTTATGCAATGTCAGCACCATCTCAACATCCTTGCGACTGATTCTGCGGAGCCCGTTCAAAAGATCATCTATGCTCAAACCTTCTTCATCCATGACTGCTTTTGCAGCCGGCGTCAATTTAATCTGATGATTTTCTTCCCCAGGTATGATCAATTTTGTTTCAGCTGTTTTAGAATCGGAAACGGGTATCACGGATATTTTTTCAGCTTCAGGTTTTTGAACCGATTCTTTATTTAACAGTACGGAGTCATTCTCTGTGGGTTTAATACGCTCGTCTGAATCCAGTGTACAGACTACTGTTCCGACAGCAACCCGTTCTCCCTCCTTTATTAAGATTTTTAATTTTCCAGCTGCTGAAGCAGTCAAAGACAAGGTTGCTTTATCAGATTCAATTTCAGCAATTTCCTGATCTTTATTTACGATTGAACCATTTTCGACAAGCCATTTTCCAATTTCAACTTCAGTAATCGACTCTCCGGGAGATGGTATTTTGATTTCAAAAATCATGTCAGATAATTTAATTGCATATAATTAGTTAAAAACAGCGTTTAGAATTCGCTCAAGACTTTTTTTGTGTCTCTCTAAAAGCCCGGTGGCCGGACTTGCACTTTCGGCCCTGCTAATTAACTCCAATTGAAGTTCCGGATATTTTCGGGAGATGTAAGGCCATGCTCCCATATTTGATGGTTCATCCTGCACCCAAAGAATTCGCTTTGCATGGGGATTTTCATATTTAATCATTCGGACCTCTTCTGATGGGAATGGAAACAATTGTTCAATACGAATAATTGCAAAATTTGCTCTTCCTAATTTTTCACGCCGTTCGAAAAGCTCGTAGTAGATTTTGCCTGATGTAAAAATGAGAACCTCTGCTTTTCCGGCAGGAACCTTATCGTCACCGATAACTTCCATAAACCGGTGCGAAGTCAAATGTTTAATAGGCGATATAACCAATGGATGCCGTAAAAGACTTTTAGGTGTGAAAACTACCGTAGGAATCCTGATGTCCCATAATACTTGTCGTCTTAACAGATGAAAGAGGTTTGCGGGTGTTGTCGGCATCATCACCTGCATATTGTAATTGGCGCACAGCGATAACATTCGTTCCACACGTCCGCTTGAGTGTTCCGGACCTTGTCCTTCGTAACCGTGAGGAAGGAAAAGAACGAGACCATTCATTAAACCCCATTTTTCGCCAGCGGAACTTATATACTGATCTATAATAACCTGAGCAACATTGCTGAAGTCTCCGAATTGAGCTTCCCAGATTGTTAATCCTTTGGGATAGGATAGCGAGTACCCGTATTCGAATCCCATAACGCCATATTCGTTGAGCGGCGAATTAAGTACGGTGAATATTGCCTGATCTTCAGCGATATTTTTCAGCGGAAAGTACTTTTCATCACCCTCTTCGGTGATAATGGCAGCATGTCTGTGTGAGAAAGTACCGCGCTGGCTATCTTGTCCGCTTAACCGAACAGGAATGCCTTCCGAGAGTAATGTTCCGAATGCAAGTTGCTCGGCTAAAGCCCAGTCTACTTTATCGTCGGCAATCAGCTGCCGGCGTTCATCCAATACTTTGACGATCTTACCAAAGAATTTTTTATCGGCAGGTAAAGTATTTAATTTTTCAGCCAACTTCTTTAATTTGATTTCGGAAACAGCTGTCGGCGTAGTATTGATTTCAGTTGGTTCAGGGAAGCGGTACTGTTTGTATTCTTCTACCAGGAAACTTTTGATCTTCACCTTTTCAATACTCTTGCTGATTTCATATTTCTCTTCAAGATGCTGATCAAAAGCAGCAATTTCGAGCTGAGCTTCATCAGAAGTCATTACACCAGCTTCAATCAATTTGGTCGCATAGACATCCCGGGGATTAGGATGTGCAGCAATTGCTTTATAGAGAATAGGTTGAGTGAACCGAGGTTCATCACCTTCGTTATGTCCATATTTACGGTATGATAAGATATCAATAAAAATATCGGCATGGAAATGCTGCCTGAATTCAAGCGCAAGTTTCACAGTGAAAATAATAGCCTCTGCGTCATCACCATTGACATGGAAAACTGGTGAACGCGTAATTTTTGCGACATCGGTACAGTAGGTACTTGATCGCGCTTCGAGGTAATCGGTGGTGAAACCTATTTGATTATTTACTACAATATGAATGGTGCCTCCGGTTTTGTAACCAGGGAGCTGCGACATTTGAACAACTTCATATACAACGCCCTGTCCTGCAATTGCAGCATCTCCGTGAATCACAATCGGAGCTATTTTATTAAAATCTCCTTTGTGAGAATAATCGATCTTTGCCTTTACCATCCCTTCCACAAGCGGCGCAACAGTTTCGAGGTGTGATGGATTTGGGAGTAAGCTCAATTTAATTTTGGTGCCATTTTTTGCAATGATCTCCTGATCGAACCCCAAATGGTATTTGACATCGCCTAAAACGATACCTTCTTCATATTCAGTTGCATAAAACTCCTTGAAAATATTTTCATAAGGCTTTTTTAGAATATTTGCCAGTACATTTAGTCTTCCGCGGTGCGAAATACCAATTACGTACTCTTCGATTCCCAGTTCAACCCCATGTTCAATAATAGCATTTAAGGCAGGAATCAAACCTTCGGTTCCTTCGAGCGAAAACCTTTTGGCTCCAACGAATTTTTTATGGATAAAGCTTTCGAATCCAGCAGCTTCTTTAAGGTGACTGAAAATTTCCTTTTGGTATTCATGAGGAAGCTCTTCAGTGTTTTGGGTACGCTCCATTCTCACCTTAAGCCAGTCGATAAGCTCAGGATTTCGCATGTAAAGATATTCGACACCAATTGATTCGCAATAAGTTTGTTCGAGATGCGAAATAATTGAGCTTAATGTAGCAGGTCCGATTCCGATCTGCTTTCCGGCTTCGAATACAATATTCAGGTCACTTTCCTCAAGACCAAAATTACGGTATTCAAGGGTCGGGGAGTACTGCCGACGACGCCTTACAGGATTGGTTCGTGTAAAAAGATGCCCTCGTTGGCGGTATCCATTAATCAGATTAAGGATGTTAAATTCCTTTTGCAAATGACTTTTATCGACTAATTCCATTGATTTGGCATCGTAAGATTTGCGCGCCAATTCGAATCCTTCGAAAAAATTTCGCCAACTCTCATCAATCTCCTGAGGGTTTTGCAGATAACTTTTGTATAAATCTTCTATCGCCCCAATTTCATGATTTCCTACCAGAGAGAATCTATCCATGTTTAAAATTTAGTTCCTGTATTATTACAAATAAACAACAGAATAAGTTCAATATAAACCATTCTTCTATCTTCTTTATAAGTTATTCAAAAAAAAGAACCAATTTTAAATATTATTTGGATAACGTTTAAATATTATTGTTAACTGGCAGCGTTTATGAAAGGATTTCTGAAGCAGGTCGCAACGCATTTGTTTGATAAACATCGTGATAACATTAGTCAACTAACCCTGGTATTCCCGAACAGGCGAGGGGGTGCTTTTTTTACAAATTACCTGAATAGTTTAGTTACTATTCCGTTGATTTCACCCGAAATTATTACGATTAATGAGTTGTTCTCCGCGCTTTCTCCTTTGCACGTTCCTGATCGTTTAAGCTTGATATTCAGACTTTACAAGGTTTACAGAGAATCGACAAAGTCAAAGGAACTTTTTGATGACTTCTACTTTTGGGGCGAGATGTTGATTAGCGATTTTGACCAGGTTGACAAATATCTCGTTAATGCGCACGACTTGTTTACAAATGTTACTGACCTTAAAGAAATTGATGCCCGATTTGACTCTTTACTTGATGACGAAAAAGAGCGCCTCGGAAATTTTTGGAAAACACTTTCTGATAAAGAGAAAACACCTAATCAGCAAGAGTTTATAAGGCTTTGGGAAGATCTGAATGGTGTTTACGAAAAATTGAGGATTTCGTTATTAAATGAAGGACTTGCATACGAAGGAATGTTGTACCGCGGTGTGGTCGAACAGATGATCAAAAATGAAGGTTCGTCATTCGATGGTAAGCACTTTGTTTTTGTTGGATTTAATGCTTTGAACAAATGCGAAGAAGAGCTGTTCGATTATCTCCGGAACAATGAGAAAGCTTCATTTTATTGGGATTACGATAACTATTATTTAGAAGATCAAACGCAGGAAGCTGGCTATTTCCTGCGAAAAAATCTCATCCGGTTTCCGCATAAAGATTATGTTCCTGAATGCAAATCGCTTACATCTTCGCCCAAAACGATGAAGATTGTAAATATTGCTTCGCAGGTTGGGCAGGCTCAGGTAGCAGGTGCTGAACTCTTATCTCAATTTAGCGGAGAACTGAATTTTGATGAAACTGCGGTCGTACTTTGTGACGAAGAATTGCTTTTGCCGGTCATTGATGCCTTACCTGAAAATATTGAAAAAGTGAACGTTACAATGGGTTATCCCCTAAAGATGACGCCTGTTTTTAGTTTGGTTTCCCAATTGATTGATCTGCAAAAAAATGCCAGAAATTCATCGGGGGCGTTCTCTTTTTATAATAAGGACGTTTTACGGGTTCTAAGTCATCAGTTGGTCATTGATTTTGAACCTTTGAAAAGTAAAGAATTGATTGAGCTGATCCTGAAAGATAATGCAATATATCTAACAGAAAAAGAGTTAAGTGGAAACGACTTATTCCGACAGCTTTTTGTTGCACCTCAAAATATTATTGATCTTTCGGATTACTTCCTTGGAATTTTAAAAACCGTTTTTCTGCATTGGGAAAAGAAGAGTGACGATGAAACAAACCGGAATTTATTTTCTGCAAGCGAGGTAACTCCTGATGAAAATTCGGCTATTTACCGCGAATACCTTTATCAGTCGTGGCTTGCTGTCAACCGACTGAAGGACATCCTCGTTAACGATGGTATCAAGGTATTTGAATCGGACAATTTTGTCTCAAAAGAGGCATTTTTCCGCTTCTTGCTGCAATATCTGAGTGGTCTTGCTATTCCATTTGATGGTGAACCGCTTGAAGGATTGCAGATTATGGGAATCCTTGAAACCCGCACGCTCGATTTTAAAAACCTGATTATTCTCTCGATGAATGATGGAATTATGCCAAAAATTTCTTCGACAGGATCGTTTATACCTTATAATTTAAGGCGTGTCTTTGGATTACCGACCATCGAGGAACAGAATGCCATGTATGCCTACTATTTCTACCGTTTGCTGCAACGTGCCGAAAATGTGACTTTTGTTTACGATTCAGGCGCAGGTGGATTGTTTACAGGCGAAAAAAGCCGTTACCTGTATCAGCTACAACTCGAATCTCCCTTCAAAATATCAGAAACCAATATGGTTTTTAGTGTGGAAAATATTGCGGTTCAACCGATAAGCATCGTAAAAGATGAAAAGGTGATGATCCGGCTAAATAATTACCTGAATGGGCAAAGGCGACTTTCTCCGAGCGCGATTGATAAATATCTTACCTGTCCTTTGCAATTTTATTTCAGGTATTCAGCCGGTTTGGACGAGCCTGATGAGGTTTCAGAAGAAGTTGATGCGATGATATTCGGAACACTTTTTCACGATGCCATGGAGAATATTTATAAGCCATACATTGATAAAACCATTGATTCTGATATTATTACTAAAATAATTAAGAATCAGGAACTGATTAGTGATACGATCATTGCTTCATTTCGAACTGTCTACTTTAAAGGAATGAAAGCCGATGAAAAAGTATCGATAACAGGGCGAAACTGGTTGATTTATGAAGTCGTAAAGAAATATGTGAATAGATTACTGGAGGTTGACCGGAAGCGGACTCCATTTGAAATCATCGGACTCGAAAAAAAGGTTCAGACAACGATTTCAATTAATGAGTTGAAGCAAAATGTTTTAATTGGCGGAACGATTGATCGTATTGATCGGAAGGATGGCCGGTTATATATCTTTGATTATAAAACAGGTAGTGCAGAACTAAGTTTCCCAATGTTAAATTCGCTGTTCGACAAAGAGAATAAAACCCGGAATAAGGCAGCATTTCAGACACTTGTATATTCCTATATTCTCCATGAAAATCAACCTGCTATTACCAATATACATCCGGGAATTTACTCATTGCGTGGAATCTTTGAAGATGACTTTGATCCTTCACTTCGTTCGAAAGAGATCGGCAATCAGCCAGTCGAATTTGTAGCAATTTCAGATCAGTTTGAAGATCATTTTAAAGTATTGCTTGAAGAAATATTCAATCTGGAAATACCATTTGTTCAAACTACAATTGAGGATCATTGTCAATATTGTTCGTACCGGCAGATTTGCAGGAGGTAACTGTCTGAATTAGGATTTGACGGATTAAAAGATTTTAGGATTATGTGACAGTAATTAAGCGATATGGTAATAAGTTGTTTCCTCAAAAATCCACAAATCCTAATTTAGACTTCATTGTCCTTCAGCATATCGGGCCTGATTCTTCTTGTCCTTTCATAAGCCTGTTCCTGTTTCCAATCGTCGACCAGTTTGTCGTTACCCGACAGGAGGATTTCGGGTACCCGCCATCCTTTATATTCTGCCGGTCGTGTATATACAGGTGGCGTGAGTAATCCATCCTGAAAAGAGTCCGTAAGCGCCGACGTCTCATCCGATAAAACACCGGGAATTAACCTGACAATGGCATCTGCAACAATGGCAGCTGCCAATTCGCCACCCGTCAGGACGTAATCTCCTATCGATAACTCCAGTGTAACCAGATGGTCACGAACCCGTTGATCAATACCTTTGTAATGTCCGCAAAGTATAATCAGATTCGTTTTAAGCGATAACTGGTTAGCATCACGTTGTATAAACTGACGGGCATCGGGCGTAAGAAAAATAACTTCATCATAGTCACGTTGACTTTTTAATTCAGTGATTGCACGATCAATCGGTTCAATCGACATAACCATTCCAGCACCTTTGCTAAATGCGTAATCATCAACCTGTTTGTGTTTATTTGTTGACCAGTCCCTGATATTGTGAATGTAAATCTCGGCAAGTCCTTTGTCTTTGGCTCTTTGCAAAATCGAGTGATTAAAAGGACTTTCCAATAACTCAGGAACAACGGTAAGAATATCGATACGCATGATTTTTTTTTGTAAAAGTAGTATTCCCGATCGATCTTCGCAATTGACAGATTGTTTTAAGCCGAAACAATCTTATCAAAAATGAAATCATGATGACATAATGACATGCTTAATATTTAATTAATGCCAATATGTCTGCTCTCTGAATGAAAATGTCGCAATTATTGATTTGGTACATCAATTGATTAGAAAAACACTGAATAAGAATTTAATTTTTAACAATTTAAAAAATAAAGCTATGAATGTATTAAGATTTACAAACCCATTACGTTACCACGCATTGTTAGATAGCTCATTAAATAATTTATTGAGTGATCTGAAAGATGAGACATGTTACGATATTCCGCAAGCCAATGTGGTTGAAAGCAAGGACAACTTTAGACTTGAACTTTCTGTTCCGGGATTTACAAAGGAGCAAATCGGAATTCAGTTTCAGGATAACCTACTAATAGTAAAAGGCAGTGTAGATGAAAAGCCAGATGAAGCGGAAAAATATCTGTCAAGGGAATTCGGATTGAAAAGTTTTATCAGGCGCTTTTCGATTCCCAAAACGGTAGAGACCGACCACATCAGTGCAAGCTTTTCGAACGGAGTATTAACGATAGTTGTTCCTAAAATGGAAGAAGTCAAAGAAAAGGAACCGAAAGATATTCAGATCAACTAAGTTTCTATGTTTTTAATAAACAATACCTTAAGGGGCTTGTGGTCAACGACTGCAGCCCCTTGTTTTATTTGGTTCAAAAATATGTTTTCGAATTAGTTGAGTATTAGCTTGTAAATATCTATTTTCGTGAAAAATAATATTGAACACACATCCTGGCTTAATCGCCGTAACGAAATTGCAGATGGAATCTAACGAATTGACAAAAAACGCAGCATCCAAAGAAATCGAAGTTCTCAAAAATGGTGAGGCAGTTGAAAAAGATGTAGCAAAAGCGTCAGTTGCTGTTCTCGAAAGCACTGACAATGAAACATTGGTAGAAGAGGCAGAATCTTCGCCTGTTGTTTTATCAGAACCTGTACCTGAGCTTGTTCCAGAATTAGTACCCGAAACCACTCCTGAACTAACACCCGAATCTGTTCCAGAATTAGTACCGGAAATTACTCCTGAACTTGAACCTGAATCAGCTCCTGAACTCATACCGGAAACAATTCCGGAAATTGTACCGGAACCCAATCTTATCAGTGCATCGTCGAACGAAGATGTTGTGGCTGAAAATGTTGTGACGGATGAAACAGAAGTGAAAGATGTTTTTGAATCTGAAACATCAGTTAACACAGAAGCTATTCCAATTCCTGTGAAAGAGGTTTCCGGAACTGCTGAAACTACTTTAATTGATCAAATCGTTCAGGCTCCAGTAGAATCTGATGACGATGATGATCTTTTCAGCGACAGAGAACCCGATGCGAATGCAATTCCAATCCATGATTATTCATCATACAGCAAAATACAGTTAATAAATACCTTACGCAAAATATTGGCAGAAGGGACGATTGATGAGATCAGACCTCACGCCGAAGCAATTAAAGGTTGTTTTTATAAAATCCGGAATACAGAGATTCAGGAGCAGAAGCTTGCCTTTACAGCCGAAGGAAACGACGAAGTTCTATTTGAACCTCAAGCCGATTCGTTTGAAGCTGAACTGAAGGATCTTCTACGTGAATATAAAAATCTTCGCGCCGAATTAAACAAAAAACAGGAAGCGGTAAAAGAAGAAAATTATTTTAAGAAACTCGCTATTATTGAGGAAATTAAATCCTTAATAAACAGCGAAGAATCGATTAATATGACCTTCCAGGAGTTCAATAATTTGCAGGACAAATGGAAAGCAACAGGACAGGTTCCTCAAACAAGGGTTAAGGATTTGTGGGAGAATTACCACTATCACGTTGAACTCTTTTATGATTTTGTGAAGATCAACCGCGAACTGCGTGACCTTGATCTTCGCCGGAACATGGACGAGAAAGCCAAACTTTGCATAAAAGCCGAAGAACTTGCTGCTACTGAATCCGATGCATTATCGACTTTCAGGGATCTTCAGAAACTCCACGAAGCATGGCGCGAAATTGGTCCTGTGCCTCGCGATACCAAACAGGATTTGTGGGAGCGTTTCAAAGTAGCTACCACCATCATTAATAAGAGATATCAGCAATTCTTTGAGCAAGAACGCTCTACACAGAAAGAGCAATTGCAGAAAAAAATTGAGCTTTGCGAATCAGCTGAACAACATTGCGGATTTACTTCGGATAATCCACGCGAATGGAACGATGTAACCGAAAAGGTGATTGCCTTGCAGGAAGCATGGAAAGTTTCAGGATTTGGTCCACGTAAAGAGAATGCGAAAGTCTGGGAGCGTTTCAGAGCTGCCAATGATGCATTTTTTCAAAACAAACGTAATTTCTGGAATAAAAGTAAAGATCAGCTTAATAAGAACCTGGCGCTTAAATTAGAAATTTGCGAACAAGCTGAAAAGCTGAAAGATACTGAAGACTGGAAAGCAACAACGGACAAGTTGATTGCTTTGCAGAAAAAATGGAAAGAAGTTGGACCGGTACCACGTAAACAATCGGAATTAATATGGAAACGTTTTCGTACTGCCTGTGATGAATTCTTTAATCGTAAGACAACCCATTTTTCGGGTGTAACAGGCGATCAGGACGAAAATTATAAAAACAAAAAAGCTTTGATTGCTGAAATCGAAGCATGGAAGCCAACTGGCGATGCGAAGATTGATATTGATATATTAAAGAAATTTCAGGATCGCTGGTCAGAGATTGGTTTCGTTCCATTCCGCAAAAAAGAGGAGTTACAAGCCCGTTACCATAGTTTGGTAGATGCTTATTTTGATCAGTTGAAATTGGATGATCAGGATATGGGACTGTTTAAATTTAAGAGCAAAATCGAAAATTTAGCTTCTCAGCAGCGTGGTTGGTCGAAAATTAATATGGAACGCGATCGGTTGTCACAACATTTGAAACAACTTGAAAGCGATATTAATACGCTTGGAAACAATGTTGGATTCTTCGGATCGAGCAAAGGAGCACAATCTTTAATCGAAGGCGTTAATGCCCAAATGGAAAAGATTAAAGTTCAAATTGATTATATCAAATCTAAATTGAAGATAATCGATTCACAGGAAGAAGTAAACTAATGTTTTATTGATATTTAAAAACCCGTTTCTGTCAAATGGAACGGGTTTTTCATTGTAATAAGGTAACCGAAATTTAACCGAAAGCTGTAAGGGTTACGATTATTATTAGTTACTTTGCAAACTTTTAGAACGTACAAAAAATCTTATAATTGTGGCCACAACGAAGTATATATTTGTGACAGGCGGTGTGACCTCTTCTCTCGGAAAAGGGATTATTGCTTCATCCCTTGCGAAACTTCTTCAGGCAAGAGGATACAAGGTAACTATTCAGAAAT
>Ga0302296_1002215_pt1 | contig 13272 bp, 9 predicted proteins | sample III_Fen_N3_1_FD_194546 | JGI IMG/M metagenome (GOLD analysis project Ga0302296, IMG submission 194546) | Peat permafrost microbial communities from Stordalen Mire near Abisko, Sweden - III_Fen_N3_1 | ecosystem: Environmental > Terrestrial > Soil > Wetlands > Permafrost | place: Sweden: Abisko... | reverse complement strand
AGGCATAATTGCCTTGTCAACAGTATCGGTAATCGGAATCATCAGCAGTTATTTTGCTATGAAAGCACTATTGGGAACAGATTACTCAATTGTGATGACCGGTACTATGCTTTTTGGCCAGGTCCCGATCAGGATCGATGCCCTGTCAGGATGGTTTATACTCATTATTAATTTCACCATTTTTACCGGTGCTGTCTATGGTTTTAATTATATGAGGCAATACAGGGAGAGGATAAATGAAATTACCCTTCACTGTATCGCGTTTATTTTTGTTCAGTTTGCATTACTGGGTATCTGTGCTGTTCAGAATGGATTTATATTCCTGTTATTATGGGAGCTGATGGCAATCTCGGTTTTTATTCTTGTAATTTTTGAACATGATAAACCCGATACTATTAAAGCAGGAATCAATTATTTAGTACAGTCTCACATCAGCATAGTCTTCATAATGCTGGGTTTCATCTATGTTGCCTCAAAAACAGGAAGTTATAGTTTCGATGCGGTTGCTGACTTTTCAAAACAACAATCCTCGCTTGCTGGTACTTCACTTTTTTTGTTTTTCTTCATCGGTTTCGCAATCAAAGCCGGATTTGTTCCATTTCATACATGGCTGCCATATGCGCACCCTGCCGCACCGACACATGTTTCGGGAATTATGTCGGGCGTTGTTATAAAAATTGGTATTTATGGTATGCTAAGGATGTTGCTGTTGATAAAAACAGACTATACTACAATAGGATATATTATCCTGATTGTTTCAACTTTTACAGGCATTTATGGAGTGATGCTGGCAACCATTCAGCATAATCTTAAAAAATTGCTGGCATATCACAGCATAGAAAATATTGGCATTATAGGTATGGGAATAGGAGTAGGCTGCATAGGTTTGGGTGCGACAAACAAATGGATGGCAATCCTCGGTTTTTCAGGTGCTCTGCTTCATACACTGAATCATTCTCTTTTTAAATCATTATTGTTTTATTCTGCAGGAAATGTTTATCAGTCAACACGAACTGTTAATATTGAGCGTCTGGGTGGTATTATTAAAAAGATGCCGAAAACGGCCATCCTGTTTTTGATTGCCGCAATAGCTATATGCGGACTTCCTCCGTTAAATGGTTTCATATCTGAATTTCTTATTCTAGGAAGTCTTTACAACTGGGTTTTCAGCGCAAATCTTATTTCTCTGATTATGATAGTGTTTGCGATAGGAGGACTGGTTCTGATAGGAGGACTGGCGATGATGTGTTTTACCAAGGCATTCAGTATTGTGTTTCTTGGATATTCCCGCAATATAGATTCTGATGATATTCATGAAAGAGGTTTCTGGCAGTTGCTTCCAATGTATATGACTGTGATTTTTATGATATGCATTGGCTTGTTTCCGTCTTTTTTTCTCGACGCGTTGCAGAGACCCGTTAATCTTTTTACTCATACTATAGTATTTAATTTAAATCTTCTAAAGGTCGGTTCCATTGATTCTCTACAAATAATAAACTGGTTATTCCTTGGATTCATCATTTTTATATTAGTAATGATAGCCTTAAGAAATTTTATAAACAGGAAGAATACTATTGAAGAAGGTCCGACATGGGGATGTGCTTATGGGACCCAGGGAAGCAAACTGCAATATACTGCCGGATCTTTTGTCAGAAGTTATTCAAAACTTGCTAAACCGGTTTTGGATATTGAAAAGAAAGAGGTAGAAATAGATGAAGTCTTTCCTGTCAGAAAGCATTACGAAACGAATCCTTATGATAAAATTGAGAGGATTTTCATTGATAAACCTTTAAAGTTCCTGAGCAGAATTTCCGATGTTTTTCTTTTTCTTCAGAACGGACATTTGCAGAGGTATATAATTTATGGGATTATATTTATTACTGGCGTAATCTGTCTCCCTCTTATATTTGAAAAAATATTGACCCTCATTCATTTTTTAACTGATTTGTAATATGCTAAGTATATTCTTAATACTGTTTTGCAGTATCTTTTTTACAGGAATAATATTACGCACAAAAAGTATCACTTCTGGGAGGAAGGGACCGGGAATACTACAGCCGATAAGAGATGTGATAAGATTATTTAAAAAGGGAACAATCTACAGTGAAACTACAAGCATCATCTTCCGGATTGCTCCGGTAATTTCATTCTCTTCGGTGCTTATGGCTTGTCTGGTTATTCCTTTTGGTTCAACGAAAGGAATAGTAAGTTTTGATGGTGATTTTATTTTTTTTGCATACATACTGGCACTGGGTAAGTTTTTCAGCATCATTGCTGCCATGGACACAGGATCTAGTTTTGAAGGAATGGGGGCAAGTCGCGAAGCTTTATATTCTATGTTTGCTGAACCCGCTTTTTTTATTTTAATTGGCTCTTTTGCCTTATTGACCGGAAATACCTCTTTTTACAATATATTTTCTACGCTACATCTGGGGTCTTCTATCACATACACGCTGGGAGGATTGGCTTCATTCGTTCTCATCATGATAGCAATGATCGAAAACAGCAGGATGCCCGTAGATGATCCTAAAACACATCTTGAATTGACAATGATACACGAGGTTATGATCCTTGATAACAGCGGCTTTGATTTGGGTCTGATACTCTCAACCGGTTATCTGAAGTTTGCTATGTATGGCGCTATAATTGCCGATTTTTTTATCGGGGGATTACCACTGATATGGGCATTACCGGTTTTTTTGCTTACACAGGTATTGTTTGCAATAATAGTAGGATTGATAGAGTCATTTATGGCGAGATACAGAATGAGTCATAATGCTCAATTTATCCTCGCCCTTTCTTCGGTAAGCTTCTTAATCTTCCTCGGTGTACTGCTTGTACTGGAAAAATTCGTTTAAAATATTTGATAATGACAAACGTGCTTCTTATTATATTCATTATTAGTCTCCTGTATGTTTCAATTGCAAACAGGATAATAACGTATGTAAGGGTTCTGGCCCTGCAGGGATTTATCCTGTTTGGTGTAACCTTCCTTCAATTGAAAGACATTCAGACGTGGAATCTTGTCCTCATCCTGCTTGAAACGATTGTATTTAAAGCGATAGCAGTTCCTGTTTTTCTGAGTTATCTTATAAAGAGGAACAAAATAACCCGTGAGACAGAACCATATTTACCACATTTTATCTCACTGATTATAATAACCCTGATTATTGTTATAACCGTATTGCTGGCAAATTCGATACAGGATACTCACCTGGATAAAATATTCTTTATCGTATCTCTGTCGACTCTTTTTACAGGACTTTATTTTATAGCATCCCGAAAGAAGATCATCACACATGTAATGGGATATCTTATGATCGAGAACGGAGTGTTCGTTCTTTCCCTGGCAGTTGGCAACGAAATGCCTAACCTGGTAAACCTGGGAATTATGCTTGATGTATTTGCCAGTGTGCTGATTCTCGGGATTTTCCTGAATAAGATCGGAGATGTGTTTAAAGCAGTTGATGTTGATCAGCTGAGTAACCTGAAAGATTATTAATTACGAAAATGATGACTGCTGTTTATCTTATAAGTGCTTTTATTATTGCCGGAATGCTTTTTGCGAACCGGAATACCATTATTAATAATATACTGATAATCATTTTTGGCCTTGTTCAGATCGGATTTACTTTCTACGCATGCAGCAATTATAAAAACAGTGTATTGCAGTATTTTACATTTGACTCTCTGGGCTTGTTGCTGTTAATGACTTTAACGATAATCTCAATTCCGGCACTTTTTCACAGCTATCTGTATATTGCGAGACATGATGAAACCCCCCAGTCAAGAGCAATATATTTTTCTGCAATTGTTTTCCTTATAACTTCTATAACAGCTGCATATCTGGCCAATCATATCGCTGTAATCTGGATTTTCACAGAAATGACCACACTGTCTGCCTCAATGCTGATATATCATCATAGGAATAAACTCGCGCTCGAAGGCACTTGGAAATATGTTTTTATATGCGCCATAAGTATCACCTTTGTCTTTATCGGAATTCTTTTTCTCAGTCTGGCACTTCAGCATGCGGGATCGAGTGATCTTTCATTTGCAAATCTGATGGAATATAAAGACAGCCTTAATCCTTTCTGGCTCAGGCTTGCATTTCTGTTTATATTTACAGGTTTTACAGCAAAACTGGGACTCGTTCCGATGTATACCGCCGGCATCGATGCAAAAGATAAAGCACCGGCACCGGCCGGAGCTTTGCTGGCAAGTGTTCTTATGAACCTTGGCTTTGTCGGCATCTTCAGAATCTATGCTGTAATTTCCCAGACTTCTCTTTTTCACTGGGCGAACCTGATTATTTTTATTGCAGCATTCCTGTCAATATTTGTTGCTACCGTCTACATGACAAAAGTGATGAATATAAAGAGGATGTTTGCCTATTCCGGTATTGAACACATGGGGATTGTCATGTTGGGAATTGCTGCAGGAGGGATAGGTTATTATGCAGCAATTCTGCATATAATATTGCATGCTTTTGTAAAATCCAGCCTGTTCTTCCAGTTTAACCAGTTATACAGGACATTCCAGAGTAAAAGTATTCAGTATGTTGGAAATTACTTTAAATATAACCCTACCGGTGCAGTAGTATTGCTACTTGGATTTATAAGTGCAACTGCGATGCCGCCATCAGGTTTATTTGTGAGTGAATTCCTGATTTTCAGATCTCTCTTTGAGGCCAAATTTATCGTTCTCCTTATCGTGGTTCTACTACTGCTTACAATAGTTATCTGGGCATTCGGAAAAAACATTATGAAGATTTTATTTCTGCCTGTTCAGGGTATAGATGAGACTAAAATACCAAGAATCAATCCATGGGAATCACTCACACAATATCTGTTGCTTTTCACTGCAATATGGCTTGGACTTAATCCTCCTTCAATTTTTGTTCAGATGATTCAGGATGCTGTTAAAATTTTACCTAAATAATATGAATTTCATTAATATAACTAACCATCAGTCTGTCCCTCTCAGTTCAATTCCGGAATTGAATTACAGCTCTTTTTTCCAGACAAATACTGAACTGATTGAAAATCATCCGGAAAGACATTGTGTTCTTTATTTTGGCTGTCGGGAGAATAAATCAGTTCGTCTGATATGCTGTATAGCTGATGATAATGACCATGATATTAAAGTATCATCTTCTGTCGTAAAAGACGATTCTGTATTAAGTTCATTTTCGGCCAGGATCCTCTCATTTGAGAAATTTGAACGCGAAATTCATGAAAACTTAGGGGTTAAATATTCTGATCATCCCTGGCTTAAACCTGTCCGGTACGCTGAAAACCGAGCAGATAAATCACTTACAATAGCAAATTATCCATTTTTTAATATAGATAGTGAAGAACTTCATGAAGTTGGGGTTGGACCGGTGCATGCAGGAATAATAGAACCCGGACATTTCAGGTTTCTCTGTAACGGAGAACAGATTTTACATCTCGAAATTCAACTTGGTTATCAACACCGGGGATTAGAACAATTATTCCTGACGAAGACGAAACTTATTCAGCGTACCACATTAGCTGAATCAATTGCCGGCGATAGCGCTGTAGGTCATACCACTGCTTTTGCCTATCTCTTGGAGAGTATGAGTAAAGTAAAGCCTGACCAGGAAATTCTTTTCTGCAGAACACTTGCACAGGAACTTGAACGTATAGCAGTTCATACCGGCGATTTAAGTGCAATATGCACTGATATAGCTTATCAGCTTGGCAGTGCTGTCTTTGGAAGATTACGGACACCATTGATTAACTTCTTCCAGGAGTGGTGTGGCAACCGTCTTGCAAAAGGATTAATAAGAGCCGGATACAATCCTTTTCCTTTTAATAAACCATTAGCCGACAGGCTTATTACAATACTTGATGCCTTTGAGCCGGATTTTATAGAAATGAATAATGAGTTATCGAGATTGCCTACTTCATTATCGAGATTTGAAAGAACAGGAATGCTGAGTTATGATCAGTTACTGAGAATAGGAACTGTAGGTATGTCGGCCAGGATGAACACATTAATCAGAGATATAAGGATTTCTCATCCCTATGGATTGTACAGTCAATTTAAACACGAACCTGTAATAAAACATCATGGAGATGTCTATTCAAGAGTTCAGGTAAGAAAACAGGAAGTTCTGCAATCGATTGGATATATCAGACAATTGTTGAATCAGATTCCTCAACTTCAGCAACAGTCTCAGCCTCAGCCTCAGCCTCAGCCTCAGCCTCAGCCTCAGTCTCAACCTGTTACACTCAGCGTCGATTCATTCGGAATTTCGCTTACTGAGGGATGGAGAGGGGAAATCTGCCATGCCTGCATAACCGGTCACAACGGCGAAATGTTAATATATAAAATAAAAGACCCGTCATTTCATAACTGGCTGGCACTGGCTCTGGCAGTAAGAAACAATGAAATATCAGACTTTCCGGTAAGCAACAAGAGTTTTGATCTGTCATATTGTGGACATGATCTTTAAAACCTAATAGAAATCAGAGATGTTTAATACATTAAAAATCTTATATCATCAGGGTAAGCAATTTATCCCTGACCTAAGAACTGCAAAAGTTCCCGGAATATTCCGTGGACGGCCTGAAATCAGCCTGGAAAAGGTTGATGAAAAGGCTTTTGCTGAGGTTTGTCCGACTTATGCTATTTCAATCAATCCGGTAAGAATCGATCTTGGCAAATGTACTTTTTGCGCAGAATGTTCCAGATTGTACCCGGGCAAAGTCTGCTTTACCACTGATTACAGACTTGCAACAAATGAGAGAGACAGGTTAATTATTACCGAAGGTACTCTGTCGCCGGTCAGCCTGAATCCTGATATTGTCAGGAAGGAAATCAGGAGAATGTTCCGGGGCTCACTTAAACTCAGACAGGTTTCGGCAGGAGGAGATAACAGCACTGAACTTGAATTGAATGCCTCAGGAAATGTAAATTTTGATATCGGGAGGTATGGGATTGAATTTGTTGCATCACCGCGTCATGCTGACGGAATTGTGATTACCGGTCCCATTTCGAAGAATATGGCTGAACCACTGAAGATTACTTATGATGCCATACCTTCACCTAAAATAATCATTCTGGCCGGAACAGATGCCGTAAGCGGTGGAATATTTGAAGGGAGTCCTGCGATTGACAGAAGTTTCATAGAACAAAATCATATAGATCTTTATATTCCAGGAAACCCGGTACATCCGCTTACATTTATAAATGGTGTATTGGATTTGCTTGGAATTACCTCCTGACCTTTTTGCCCCCATCCCCCCTAAAGTGGGGCTCGTTCAGTATCCAGCAGCCTGTCCGTCCTTCCTCGATTCTGAAGCTCCGAACCAGACCTTGTTTTTATCATCCCACATGATTGCCTGGTAACCGCCGAAACCGCCCAGATCCCACTGTATGGTGTGCCCCATTGACATCAACTTCTGTATAACTTCAGTGCGAAAGCCGCTTTCAAGAAGAAGAATACCGCCATTCGTCATCTGCTGACCCGTTGGCTCGGATGATCCTATGTGATGAATTCTTGGAGCATCCCCTGCCTCCTGCAGATTCATTTTAAAATCGATGAGATTAACCACAATCTGAACATGGCCCTGCGGCTGCATATCGCCACCCATTAATCCAAAACTGATCCAGGGTTTTTTATTCTTTGTGATGAATGCAGGAATAATTGTATGAAAAGGTCGTTTGCCGGGTGCGTATACATTATTATGGCCTTCCTCCAGGGAGAACATTTCTCCCCTGTCCTGCAAAACAAAGCCAAGTCCGTCAGGACACATACCTGAACCCATCCCTCTGTAGTTGCTCTGTATAAGAGAGACCATATTTCCAAATTTATCAGCTACAGTTAGATATATTGTGTTTGCAGCTTCAATTCGTCCGGCATCATAGATCTTTGCAGCTTTTTCCCTGTCAATAAGTTTTCGCCTTTCTGTGGCATATTTCTTCGATAAAAGCTGGGTCACAGGTGTCTTAAAGAAAAAAGGATCAGCATAATATTTTGCACGGTCCTCAAAGGCAAGCTTTTTAGCTTCAGTGAAGACATGAATATAATCTGCAGAACCAAAACCCATGGCTGCAATGTCGAAACCTTCGAGAATATTAAGCATCTGAAGAGCTGCAAGTCCCTGTCCGTTCGGTGGAAGTTCCCATACTTCATATCCCCTGTAGGTCGTGCTGATTGGCTCAACCCATTCCGAATGGTGTCGGTAGAGATCATCATATGATAGGAAACCTCCCTGTTTTTTCATGAAAGCAGCAATATCCCTTGCAATCGATCCACGGTAAAATTCATACCTCCCGCCTTTTTGAATCTTTTCCAGAGTATTTGCCAGAAGAGGATTCCTGAATACTTCACCCTTTGAAGGAGCTCTTCCTGAAGGCATATAGACCTCTTTAATATTCGGATATTCTTTCAATAATTCAGTTCCATGTTTGAGTGCATCTGCAATAACCTCGGTAACAGGAAATCCCTCCCTGGCATAGCTGATTGCGGGTTGAAGCAGATCCCTCATCGGCAGGTGTCCGAACATATCATGCATTTCAAACCAGCCATCTACACAACCAGGAACCGAAACCGGGAGTGGGCCGTAGGATGGTATAAATTCGTATCTGTTTTCTTTGAAATATTCTAGCTTAAGCGAACGTGGTGATCTGCCGCTTCCGTTCAATCCGTATAGCTTCCCTTTATCTGCACTCCATATTATTGCAAACAAATCTCCTCCTATTCCTGCACCAGTCGGTTCAACTAAGCCGAGAACTGCATCAGCTGCTATTGCGGCATCAATTGCGGTGCCACCTTTTTTCAGGATATCAAGAGCAACCTGAGTAGCAAGAGGCTGACTGGTGGCAGCCATCCCGTTGCGGGCAATAACTTCCGATCTTGTGGCAAAGTCGTGCCCGGTAACCCTGTCCTGTGAAAATGCAACTGCAGGAATCAGTATAACAAACATTATAGAAGCAATTCTTCTCATTACAAAATTATTTAATGTGCAAAGGTAAAAAACCACTCTAACTATTTTGCCATTGCAATGATTTTTAATTCGGATGGCATTTTTTCGATTGCATACCTTAAAGCGGTTCTTGGCATAGTAGTCTTTTTCCTTATCACATAATCAAATACTTCTTTCTGATGTGCCTGGCTTGCAGCTTTTAACATCCATCCATATCCTTTTTGTACCATATCATCTTTATCAGAATGGAGTATATCTGCAATTTCAAAAATGTCAGCAAGGAATTGTCCTCGCCTCGCAGGTACTATCAGCGATACAGCAGAACCGCGTTTTACCCATCTGTTCTCTGATCTTGCCCATTTCTTGAGTCCGGATATCAGCTCCGGATACATTTCAACTATTGTACCTACCGTATGATTACAAAGTGTGTCACACGATGCCCAATTATTTATGTAAGTATCTACCCATTTCTCAAATACCTTAAAATCAGATGGCTCATATTGTTTTTTGATCTTATATGACCAATCGCAAGCCACAAATGATTCTTCCATAATTTGAGACTTCCATAGTTCTTCGCATAAAAGAATAATACTTGATTTGTTTTTATCCTGAATTAATTTAAAAAAGTCATTGCTGATCTTGCCAACAACCGCAGACTTGATTCCATATAGCCTGATTTTTTCTTTAAAGAATCGTTCGCCTGAAAGCTTTGTCTTTTCATCTGAATTACTGATTAGCTCGGATCTTAAGTTTTTGATAATTTCGCTCATATCTATTTTTTTATTCTGATAGTAAAGTTATAAATAGCACTTAATGATTCTGTGTTCATTGCACAAAAACTTTACGATATTTGCATCTTAATTTAATTATAAATCTATGTCAGTGGACGATTTTAAATATTTTATTGATCAGTTTGAGGATATGAGAGTGCTCAGATACAGACTTCCAGGTTTCGAAGAGCTAACGCTGCAGCAAAAAAAATTCATCTTCTATATGAGTCAGGCTGCTCTTTCCGGCAGGGATATTTTGTGGGATCAGAACTTCAGATTTAATTTGAAGATAAGGAAGACTCTTGAAACAATCCTTGATACCTATTCAGGTGACAGATCCTCTCTACAATTTAAACTCTTTCTTATTTATGTAAAAAGGGTATTTTTTGCAAACGGAATTCATCATCATTACTCAAATGATAAGCTGAAGCCGGATTTTGATGCTGACTATTTTGCAACTCTTATTCATGGATCTGATTCTGAAAAACTTCCGCTTACAGATAATGAAACACCAGATCAACTAATATTATCACTATCTCCATTGCTTTTTGATGAAAAACTATATAGCAGGAAAATAGAACGGAGGGAGGGAGCTGACATCGTTGCAGAATCATCAATAAATATGTACGAAGGTGTTACGCAGGACGAAGTTGAATCTTTTTATGCTGGAAAAGCCAATCCGAATGATGTTAATCCTATCTCATTAGGACTTAATTCAAAAGTCATTAAAAAGAACGGGAAACTTGTTGAAAAGGTTTATAAATCAGGCGGTTTGTACGGAACAGTTATTGACCGGATCATTTTCTGGCTCGAAAAAGCAAATAGTTGTTCGGATTCAGAAGGGCAAAGGAAAGCAATTAAACTGCTTATTGGTTTTTATAAAACCGGTGATCTTAAACTCTGGGATAAATTTAACATACAATGGGTTAAGGACGGTGAACCCGATGTGGATTTTAATAATGGTTTTATTGAGACTTATAGTGATCCGCTTGGAATGAAAGCTACCTGGGAGGCAATAGTAAATTACACCGATATTGATGCTACTAAAAGGAGCAGAATAATCACAGCCAATGCACAGTGGTTTGAGGACAATTCACCCATTGATCCAAAATATAAAAAAGAAAAAGTAACCGGGGTGGCGGCAAAAGTTATTAATATAGCAATGCTGGGAGGTGAGTGTTATCCTGTTTCTCCTTTAGGAATAAACCTGCCGAATGCTGACTGGATAAGGAAAGAGGTTGGATCAAAATCAGTTACACTTGCAAACATATCGGAAGCACACGATAAATCATCACAGGGAAGTGGTTTTCTTGAGGAATTCGCGTCAGACAAGGCTGAAGTAGAACGGGTAAAAAAATATGGAACACTGGCCGATGCACTTCATACGGATCTCCATGAATGTGTCGGACATGCAAGTGGTAAGCTGGCCCCTGGCACCGATCCAAATGCTCTGAAAAACTATGCATCTGCTCTCGAGGAAGCCAGGGCCGATCTTTTTGCACTTTATTATATTATGGATAAGAAAATTATAGAACTTGCCCTTCTTCCGGATGAGGATGCGGCCAAAGCATCATATGATGTATATCTTCGCAATGGATTGCTTACTCAGATCGTCCGTATTAAACACGGAAAAAATATTGAAGAGGCGCATATGCGAAACAGGTCAGCAATATGTCACTGGGTTTATGAGAGAGGAAGATCGAAGAATGTAGTAGAATTATTCAAATCCAATTACAAAAGTTATGTCAGGATCAATGATTATAAAATGCTGAGAGAACTTTTTGGAGAGTTGCTCAATGAAATTCAAAGGATTAAATCTGAAGGGGATTTTGATGCCGGGAAGAAGATTATTGAAAATTACGGAGTGAAAATTGACGCTGATCTTCATACCGAAATACTGAAACGCTATGATAAACTTAATTTAGCTCCCTACACCGGTTTTATCAACCCGAAACTGATTCCTGTTTTTGATAATGCCGGTGAGATAACCGACGTTGAGGTAGAATATGTTGATGACTATCTGGGACAAATGATGGAGTATGGGAGAAATTATTCGTTTCTGTGACCCCTCTGTCGCTTCACAACTGCATAAAAAAGTTTATCAGGCTTAATTTTAATATATAATATTCTGATTCGTACTAAACTCTCTCCATATTTTACTATACGCAACTTAGAATACTATGGGGCATGGGGCAAAACTTACTTCATGTTTTTCCAGAACTTCTCTTCCGATCTTTGCATTTCCCTTTTCTTTTTGTTCTCAAGAAGGATATAAAAGATTATCCCGATCGTTCCGAAGATGAATAATCCAAACAGCAGATATTTAATTATGTTTGATGCATCAGCCTGTCCAATAGCAGTCAGACTACTGGTCTGATCGGTTACAGCCGCAGATTCATTTGCAGCCCGTCCGACATTAAGACCAAACACATTTTTCATAAAGAAGAGCAGTAAAAATGTCAGCAAACCGGATGCCACAGGAGATATAATCCAGGCCAGGCCAATTTCTCCGAGAACTTTAAAATTAATATTTCTGGCACCTTTGTACAGGCCAATTCCAAGAATACAGCCTACTATTACCTGTGAACTTGAAACCGGAACCATTGGAATGGGTGGTAGACCTGCTTTTACAAACAAGTTGGATAATCCGGTTGATGAAAAGATAAATAAAACGAGCGCCTGGGCGAGTACTACTACAAGTGCTGCTTCTGAAGAGAGTTCAAGTATGTTGTTTCCTATCGTATTCATGACCTTGTATGAATAGGTGAGAATCCCGGTAGCACATGCAAGACCTCCAAGCAAAAAGAGCTGCTGACTTGAATTAAGAGTTATGATCCAAAGATTCAGGTCATTCAGATGAAACGCCGGTACAAATACCCCCATTACGTTGGCAATGTTGTTTGCACCAAGACTATAGGCCCCAAAAGCACCAACCAGTATCAATCCGGTTTTGATATATGATTCAAATCTGATGAGATGAATCTTCGTTGACCTTTTGAATTTCTTAACAGTGATGTATAATAAAATTGCAAATGCAGCGCCAATAACCGGACCTGCGATCCATGCGGAGACTATCCTTTCCAGCGTTTTACTGTCAGTATGATTGCCTGTAAAAAAGTTCCAGCCTATTATTGCTCCGACAATCGCCTGAGTGGTAGAAATCGGAAGCGCAAACTTTGTCATCATGTAAATGGTAATGGCTGCTGCAAAAGCAAGTGTGAATGAGCCTCCTATTGCATTGACCGAACCAAGCTTATCGAGCGTATGGGATGTACCTGATCCCTGAATAACCGCACCAAGTATAAAAAAGACAGAAGCTATTATGGCTGCTTTTCTGAAAGACACCATTTTTGAACCTACGGCAGAACCGAATATATGAGAGGCATCATTTGCCCCGAGGGACCAGCCGAGGAAAAGACCACTTGTCAGAAAGAAAAGTATCATATCGAATATGTTCTTTATTACTTAAATTATAAAGGGGCTCAAGGCTCACCACTCAAGACTCACGGAAAACCAGCTAAAAGATATACATCCGGGTGCCGTGT
>Ga0302296_1002214_pt1 | contig 13278 bp, 14 predicted proteins | sample III_Fen_N3_1_FD_194546 | JGI IMG/M metagenome (GOLD analysis project Ga0302296, IMG submission 194546) | Peat permafrost microbial communities from Stordalen Mire near Abisko, Sweden - III_Fen_N3_1 | ecosystem: Environmental > Terrestrial > Soil > Wetlands > Permafrost | place: Sweden: Abisko... | reverse complement strand
ACTAAGTTCTCTGGCAAGAGATTTCAGGGATCTGGAAATATCCGAAATTTCCTGCTGCCTGGATTCCGTTTTTCCACTGCCTGACATCAGCTGTAAATAATCGATAATGATCATGGACAGGTTATGTTCTAATTTATATTTTCGGCACTTTGAACGCAATTCTGCAATGCTGATACCAGGTGTATCATCAATAATCAGATTTGATTTACCTATGATTCCAGCGGTCTCAATCAATTTTTCCCATTCCGAATCATTTAAATTACCGGTACGGATATGTTGTGAATCTACTTTTGATTCCAGCGAGAACAGACGATTTACCAACTGTTCCTTCGCCATTTCCAGACTGAATATTGCCACCGTCTTTTTTTCCTTAAAAGCCACATGCTGAGCAATATTTAAAACAAAAGCCGTTTTTCCCATAGATGGTCTGGCTGCAATTAAAACCAGATCGGAAGGTTGCATACCAGCCGTTTTGTAATCCAAATCTATAAATCCAGTTGCGATTCCCGTAACAGCGCCCTTATTCTTAGCGGCTTTTTCTATGCGGTCCATGGCATTCATAACAACCTGACGGATAGGAACATAATCACCCGTGTTTCTTTTCTGGACCAGTTCAAAAACTCTTTTTTCTGTGTCTTCCAGAATATATTCCAGATTCTCTTTTCCTGCGTAACAGGTATTTGCTATTTCTTCATTTAAACGAATCAATTTACGAAGGGTGGATTTTTCAGCTACAATATTGGCATAATGTTTAATATTTGCAGAAGTCGGTACCGCAGTAATCAGATCCCTTACAAATTCCAGACTGCTTACTTCAGGAGGAACATCTTTTTCTTTTAAACGATCCTGTAAAGTAACCAAATCTACCGGTTTTCCTTCCTCATGCAGTTCCACCATAGTCTCAAAAAGGATACCGTACTGTTTACTGTAAAAGTCGTCTCCGTTTACTATTTCAGATGCAACAACAATTGCTTCCCTATCCATGAGCATAGATCCAATCACGGACTGCTCTGCTTCAATGCTGTGTGGTAAAACTCTTTTTAAGACTGCTTCTTCCAGAGTTGCCATGGGTGTTTCCTCTCTTTGACTATTTTCTAACCTTTATAAACTTTTAAATCTATTTTACGCTTGAGTTTTTAAATCTATTTTTCTTCCTGAACTTTTACTTTCAATATCCCAATAACTTTTGAATGAAGCTTAATTCCAACTTCAAATACCCCAAAAGTCTTAATATGATCTTCTAAAAGAATTTTCTTTTTATCAAGTTCCAGATTCAGCTGGTCCATGGCTGCCTTGGCAATTTCTTTGGAAGAAATAGAACCAAAAACTCTTCCGCCTTCTCCTGCTTTCATTTTTACAATAATTTCTTTTGATTCCAGTTCTTTGGCAAAGTTCTGAGCCTGTTCCAGAAGTTCTCTGGCAATTCTTTCTTCTTTTGCTTTTTGAAGCTTTAAATCATTTAAATTTTTAGCATTTGCTTCCATGCCTAATTTCTTGGGAAGCACAAAATTTCGTGCATATCCGTCATTTACTTCAATGATTTCGCCTTTTTTTCCTAATGTCTTAACATCTTCTAATAAAATTATTTTCATTCCAAGTCACCCTCTTGTATCATAGTATCTAATGTATCCTTAATTACCTGTATTGCATATTCCACTGTCTTGCCTTCCATCTGTGCCCCGGCAATATTCATATGACCGCCACCGCCTAACCGTTCCATAATAACCTGGACGTTAACTTCATCTATGGACCTGGCACTGATGTAAATAGTTCCCTGATATTCTGCCACTACAAAGCTGGCTTTAATACCAATAATATTTAGCAGTTCGTTAGCAGCCTGTGCTCCAATAACAGTAGGACTCTGAATCCCCTGGGTAGGGCACTGACTGATTGCATAATCTAACCGGTATATCTCTGCCATACGGATAGCCTCTGCCTTTGCTTTATAATCAGCGGCATTTTCCCTAAACATTTTTCTGACCCTGGTAACATCAGCTCCATTTCTTCTCAGAAAAGCTGCTGCCTCAAAAGTACGGACACCGGTTTTTGCCATAAAGTAATTGGTATCAATCATAATTCCCGAATAGATGCTGTCTGCTTCGATTGCCTTTATTTTAACGCCATCGCCTATATATTGCAGAATCTCTGCTACCATTTCACAGGCAGAAGATGCATAAGGTTCCACGTATGAAAGTGTTGCATTTTCCACAACTTCAGTACTCTGTCTGTGGTGGTCTAATACTACTATCGATTTACACAACCGCAAAAGTTCAGGACATTCTGTAAAGCTTGGTTTGTTTACATCCACGATTACCAGAACAGTATTGCTACCTGCCCTGTCTATAGCTTGCTCGCTGTTTAAGAATAAATCATCTTCATAGTCTTCATTGTTCTGAAACAATTCCAGCATAGGTTTTATGGATACACTCACATCATTAATAACAATGTGCACTTTTCTGTCTAAGGTCTTGGCTATACGATATATACCTATTGCCGCCCCAAAACTGTCTACATCCATAAGTCTGTGACCCATTACGATTACTTTATCTTTTGTAGAAATAATTTCACGAAGGGCATGGGCTTTCACTCTTGCTTTTACTCTGGTATTTTTTTCTATCAACTGGCTTTTACCACCGTAGTAGGTTATGGAATCCGGCGTCTTAACTACTGCCTGATCTCCACCACGTCCCAGTGCCAGATCAATGGAGGTTCTTGAAAATTCAAAATTCTGGGAATAGGTAAGTCCCCCAAGCCCAATTCCTATGCTTATGGTAACTGCCATTTCATTTCCGATATTTACGGTTTTTACATCATTTAATATTTCAAACTTACCTTCCTGCATCTGCTTCAAAGCTTTTTTCCGCATAATGATAAGATATTTATCTTTTTCCATTTTTCGGGAAATACCATCCAGTGCAGCAACGTACTTATTGATCTTACGGTCAATCAGTGCTACAAGAAGCGATCTTTTCACTTCTTCCACACTTTCCAGAGCTTCTTCGTAATTATCAATGTAAATCATACCTACTACCAGGCTCTGATCATCATTTTCCCTTAAGGCCAGTTTTAATGCCGTCTCGTCGAACATATACAATGCCACAAGATAGCCACTATATCCCTGTCCCTCAATAATATCACTGTTTTCAGCCATTTCCTTCAGTGATATCTTTTTCATTTTCACCAGATAATCGCAACCGTCATATTCAATATCTACCTGAGAATCAATAACATCTCCCTCTCCAGGGATTTTGTCTTTGGTTATATCCGGAAATAAAGTATTAATGGCTTTTTTATAGCCTTTTTCCCGATGCACGGCTTCTTCAAAAGCTCGATTTGTCCAGATTACCTTCCCGGTATCATCCAATAGGCAATGGGGCAGTTCAAGATCTCTTAACAGTCGCTTCTGAATCTGCCCATACTGGGTAGCAAAACTGATGAGTTCATGCATAATAAGCTGTCCATTACTAAAAAGCATATATGTCATAATACAAAAATAGAACACAATAAAGCCGGTAAGAATAATCCCGGCCCGGTAATCAACAATATAAATCCAGATATTAATTAAGCTCAGTAAGCATCCTAATAAAAAAGCTGACTGCAGATATGTTTTAATTCTTCCTTTTAACTTGATTTTACGATTCATATAAATCTCCATGGGTTGGGCGTCCCTGTTGTAGCCTGATCAATGTACCCAGTCAGTTTATCAATAATCCTGTTTCTGACCGCGTAAATAAGTATATCATTAATCCCTTGAAATTTCTATAAAAACAAGACAAAAGTGTGGACCCACCTATGAAAAATTCATGAAATATGTGAAATTTGAATAGTCAGCCAATATAAATAGCATTGGTCCAGGCAGTTTTTCCGTATTTATCAATACACTCCACCCGAACATAGCTTTCTCTTCCCGTCAGAACATAGCTTGCCTCTGACACCGTTTCATTTATTTCTCTGCACATAACCGTTACTCCAGCATTAAGATAATTTCCTATAATAAAATTCACCCTGTTAACCGGACTGCATTCTACAAAAATAATCCCATCGCTGATTCCCCAGTCAAATATTTCAGGACCTGAGGAGGAATAATAGTTTCCGTCAATTATTGCATTGATGATATTTTCATGATTCAGTTTTTCAGCCTTTACTACAATATATCCTCCACAGGAATCTTCAAAAAGACCCTGATTATGATTGTCATCTGAAGCCGTACCAAGAATTCTATATCCTTTTCTAAGCATCACATCCCAATAAGTACTGTCATAGCCTGTACCACTCTCATTAACCGTATTATAATTATATATCTCAAGTGCCGTCAGTCCCTTTGTATTAACAAATTCCTCCTGGCTGACTCTGGACCATATCGGATGATTGTATATGGCAATACACCCTTTTTCCAGTAATTTGTCTGTAAGTTCCTGGGCTACCACAGCTCCATCCCAACTTCCATAATATCTCTGAGGTTTTAGAAAATCATTATGCGAAAAAAGAGAGTGCTTCTTTTTTTTCTGCATCTGTGCGTTTCCAAGAATTCCGTGGATGTGATGTACTTTCAGCCTTCCCGGACCACCTTCCTTTTCGTAAAGAATAGCAGATGCTTCAATTCCAGGCAAAATAATAAAATCCTCTTCATCAAATTTCGAGCGAAAATCCGTATATAAATCATGTTCGCTGAAGCACAGGAAATGATATCCATTATCTTTATATAGTTTTACAGCTTCTTCCGGTTTCAGAATACCGTCCGAATTAGTGGTATGGCTGTGCAGATTTCCTTTATACCAGTTGCCTCTTCCCTTAAATCCCTGTATGTTTATCTGTTTCATGCCTGTCTCCCAAGAGCCAACTCCAGGCAGTCTCTTTTCGGTATACTCAGATATACCTTAGAACCATTTTCAAATAAAGTAAAACTTCGAAACAGAACATCCGCATTTAAACTAATGCCATTTACATCTACATTATAACGGAGTACATTTCCCCTTGGGCTGTTACTTTTTATTTTTCCTTCCAGAACATACTCTTCCGCCGTTTCTTTGTCCGCTTTTGGTTCTCTTGCAATCATAATGGTTTCAGGTCTGATACCAATTTCTTTGTCCGACGCAACAGGTACTCCCACCATTTCTTCAAAATCGTAAGAGTTAATGATGTTATAGTTTCCTATAAAACTAGCGGCAAATTTTGTTTTCGGCGCTGTATACATAGAAACCGGGCTTCCTGCCTGCTCAATCTGCCCCTGATTAAACAAATGAATCACATCGGACATAATCATTGCCTCATCCTGATCATGTGTAACAAAAATTGTGGTTAAATTCAATTCTTTATGTATTTCCAGAATCCGTTGCTGCAAAGACTTTCTGAGTTTCGCATCTATGGCACTTAGCGGTTCATCTAAAAGTAGCACTTTGGGCTCCATAACAATGCTTCTCGCAAGAGCTACTCTCTGTTGCTGTCCCCCTGATAAACTATATGGATATTCCTTCTCTTTTCCAGTAAGTTCCACCAGTTCTACTGCTTTTTTGACCTTTTGGCGAATAATTTCTTTATTCATTTTTTGCATAGACAACCCAAATGAAATGTTTTGTTCAACACTCAGATTCGGAAAAAGGCTATATTGCTGAAATACCATACCAACATTACGCTTTCCTGCTGCTTTGTGTGTAATATCTTCTCCATCCAGGAAAACCGTTCCTTTTGTTACTTCCTCCAGTCCTGCAAAGCATCTAAGCAACGTGCTTTTTCCACATCCCGAAGGTCCAAGAAGGGTAATCAGGTCTCCTTTTTCAATTCCCATGGTTATATTTTTAAGGACCTCATTATTCCCAAAACTTTTACTGATATTTTCCATTTTTATATATGACATAATATTCGCCTTACCTTTCTTCATTGCCCCATACTCTGAGTCACAAGCACAGAGCGCTGTATACTATTGCTTTAAATCTTTTTTTCTACCCTGAAAATACAAAATACTTCCGGTTATGACAAACACCACTGCAAAAATAATTACTACTATGGCGCTTGAAAGACCACTAGAAACACTTAACTTGGTAAATAAATATACCTGTATATTCTGATAATTATTACCTGCAATATTGTTAGCCAGTACAAAATCTCCAAATATGATGCTTACTGCTAACAGTGCCGAAACAAAAACACCCTGGATAATATTAGGAATAACTACGAAGAAATAGGCTTTAAACTCACTACACCCAAGCATCTGTGCCGCCCGTATAAGCATTTCTGCATTAATGGCGTTGATATTATTGCGGATTCCCTGATAAATATAGGGAAGCACCAGAATACTGTAAGCCCCAAACAGCATGAAAAGCCGGTTTGACAAAAATGAGCCGGTACCGGAATATAATGAAATAATACTAATGGATAAAATAACCCCCTGCAGAGCGTAGGGAATCATGCATACGAACTGAACATATTTCCCAAGTATTGGTTTTTCAACTACAACCACAAACATGGTAAGTAACAGAATGGTTATAGATATTGCAACCGAGATAACAGATACCAGTATTGTCCTTCCCATACTAAGCCAGAACTGGCTATCCGTAAAAAGCAGCTGGTAATTTCTCAGGGTAAACCCGGAAGGCAGAATGCTGTCCCAACTGGTAAACAACGAATATACAAGTGTGACTGCAAAAGGTATCAGAAGGTAGATACAGATTATAATTAAAAAAATATGAGAACCCAGATTTTTCTTTTTCATACCAGATTTCTCCCTTTCACATTTTTTTTGATAAGATAATTATTGATAGAAGTAGCGAGTACCATTAAAAATATTAGTACTACCGCCAGGGCCCCACCCATCTGTTTGTCAATTCGCACATCCCCCTTAAATTTTGAGGAAATCTGGAGGGCAAGCAACGCATAATTGTTAAGGATCAGCGCATAGGCCGTTGCATAGGCCGCCAGTGCGTTAGCAAACAATACACTTAATGTGCCCAGGATGGATGGAAGAAGATTTGGAATACCGATTCTGGTCCAGTAATGAAAACCATCTGCTTTTAAAATCAAAGCCGACTCTCTCCATTCTTTTTTCAGACCTGTAAATGCAGGCAAAAGAAGCAATGTGGCAAGGGGAATCTGAAAATAAATATAAATTAGTATCAGTCCTGTTCCACTGTATAAATTAAAATCACTTAAGAACTTGATATGAAACTGCTTCCCTGCCAGAGTTAAAACACCGGTGTTTCCCATTAAAATCATGAACGCAAAAGTAAGCGGTACTCCACTGAAATTAGAAGTCATATTTAATACCATGGTAAAAATTTTTTTAAGCTTCCCCTCAGCACTATAAAAAGATCTGGCAGCAAAAAATGCTACTATAATTCCTGCAAAAGCTGATATTAAGCTGATGCGGACACTATTTATAATCGCTACCTGATATAGTGGGGTTGTAAAGATTCTTATAAAATATTCTAATGTCAGTACACCTTTTTCAGGCTTTACGCTATTAAATGCCAGTTGGAAAAGTGGAAGCAACTCATAAAAAAGTACGATTATTACAAAAGGCAATAATGCAATATAATGTTTGTTAAATTTGATTTTTCTCATTCTATTAAAAGAACAGGCATGCCTTTCGACATCCCTGTTATCCTTTCTTTATATTCCAGTATTATTTAATTGCAGGAATAATATTTTCTTCCCAGTATGTAATAATATCCTGGCATACAGTTGTCCATTTATCAAAATCCTGTACTGCTATTGCACTTGTATACTGCTCTGCTGGGATTCTTTTTGCCTGTACATCTGCTGGAATAGCTACATCACTTCTGATAGGTGTTGCATAACCAATCGCCAGATTAATCTGACCTGCATCGCTTAAAATATATTCTCTGGTCAAACATGCTGCCGCTGGATCCGGCGCGTTTATATTAATGATAGAAGCATATCCGCTCTGAACGCTTCCATCAGATGGAATACAAACAGTAAATGATGCTGCTGGGTTATTTTTTACTGCATTGTCACGATAGTTTAATGCATTGTAATCCCAGAAAAGTCCAACTGCAATTTCGCCAGATTCAATTCTGGCTGTGCTTGTATCACCGGTATCAATTCTTCCCTGTTCTGCAAGAGTCTTCCAGAAGTCATAAGCTGGTTGCAAATCATCAATACTTCCGCCCATTGCATAAGCTGTTGCAAGGATTGCATGCTGTGCCTGTGAAGCAGAAGATACATCTCCAATGGTAACTTTATAATCGCCTTTTAATATATCTGCAAAACTGGTTGGTGCATTTTCTACAAGACTGTCATTTGTAATAATTGACATGGTGCCCACATAACATACAACCCAGTCACCATCATCATCTTTAGCCCAATCAGGAATCTGATCCCAGTATGAAGTTTTATATTTTAATGTAAGTCCTTCGTCTGCTGCTACCGGTCCCCACTGTTGTCCGACATCTCCGATATCTTTTGTAGCATCTGTTCCTTCTTCTTTAAAAAGTGCTATTTCTTCAGCAGAACTCATATCAAGATCTGTATGTGTAATGCCGTAAGTATCTTTAATTCCTGTCCATGTACCAACCCAGTTTGCCCAAGTATCCGGCATACCTACAGAATTAACCTGTCCTTCTTTTTCAGCCTGTGCTGTAATGTCTTCCAGACTCATACTGTTATAGTCTGTACCTGATGCACTTGCGCTGCCACACCCTGCCAAAACGCTGGCAATGCAGGTCATGGTTAATAAGATTCCCACTAATCTCTTTTTCATTTTCATTCTCCTCATATTCTGTATTTACATCTTTTATTATAATGTTTCAATGTAAAGTTCATTATCCTGAGGGAATAAAATCCATGTAAATATTGCGTAATTTGCATAACTATTTCTCTTGCTATCAGAACATTAAAACAGGACAGGCTGTCTTGGAAATAAAATCAGCGGTCTGAAGGTTCATGAAAAACTGTCTGATTCTACCGGTTCCTTTATTTCCTATAATAATAAGATCAGCCTGATCACAGACTGCCTGTTTGAAAAGTACAGCGTAGGATTCTCCATACAAAACCTGTTTTTCAACTTTAATACCACTAAAATCTGTTTTTCTGATTATTTCATCCAAAACCAGACCGGCATCTTCAGCCAGATTTATTTCAGGAATTTCTTTGTCCGACATAAAGGAGCCATCCACCTGATGCCATCTTTTTGCATATCTTTTGCAGGTTGCTTCTTGCTTTTTACTTACAATGGATACTAATTTTATAGATGATTCTCCAATTTTTGCTATTTCAATGGATTTTTTGATTGCATTTATGGATTCATCTGAATCCTCTGCAAGAACTAATATTTTCATATTTTTCATAAGCTTCCTCCATTATATTACCAACTGCTGATGTACCAGACACAGCATTTCATATCAATAGGATTTTTTCTGTTACAATTGCAACAGATTCTTTCCTATCATTTAATGATAGAACCTTTAAAATAATTTTCTATCACAGATATGTAACTGTTTGGTAAAATACGTGTAAACTATTAGAAAAAGGCCTTCCGATTACTCGGAAAGCCTTTATTTTTGTAGGGATTAATCTAATGTATATGGCATTAATGCTACGTGACGTGCTCTTTTGATTGCTACTGTAAGAGCTCTCTGATGTTTAGCACAGTTTCCTGTGATTCTTCTAGGAAGAATTTTTCCTCTTTCAGATACATATCTTTTTAATTTATTTACATCTTTATAATCAATAGAACTATCTTTACCACAGAATACGCAAACTTTTTTTCTTCTGCGCATTCCGCCTCTTCTCTTCATTGGAGAATCGGACTTGTCAGCTGATGATTTATTATAAGGCATTTTTAGCAGACCTCCTATCTAAAATTGATTTTTAGTTGTTTTTAGTTAAATGGTAATTCTTCATCTATTCCATCTGGAATATTCATAAATCCATCTCCTGCAGTTGAAACATGTGCAGGTTTTGAACTTCCACTGTTATAGTTTCCTTCTGTACTGGCGCTTCCTTTGCTTTCAGCAAATTCCTGTTCTTCAACCACTACTTCCGTTGTATAAACTTTTTGCCCCTCTTTGTTGGTGTAATTTCCGGTCTGAATACGTCCAGTTACGGCAAGCTTAGTTCCTTTGTGACAATATTTCTCCACAAATTCTGCTGCTTTTCCAAACGCTACACATCCGATAAAATCAGCTGTGTTCTCGTCACCATCATTACGGCCTCTACGGCGGTCTACTGCGAGTGTATATCTGGCAATTGCCATAGTGTTATCTCCCTGTGAATATCTCACTTCAGGATCTTTAACCAGGCGTCCCATAAGAATGACTTTATTCATACTAAATCTCTCTTTCTATTTCTCGTCTTGTCTAACGCATAAATATCTGATGACATTTTCCATAATACGAACACGAGATTCTAATTCTGCTGGAACTGTTGCATCAGCGTCGAACTGGATAAAGTAGTAGTAAGCTTCCTTCATTTTCTGAACTTCGTAAGCTAATCTTTTCTTACCCCATTCATCAACGTTTGTAATTACTCCACCGAATCTTTCGATATAAGATTTGCATTTTTCAATGGTTGCAAGTCTTTCTTCGTCTTCGACTTTTGCACTAACAATAACGGCTAATTCATATTTGTGCATGTTTGTTACCTCCTTTTGGTCTCTGGCCCCTCACTAAGTAGGAGCAAGGAATATTGATTTTTTAATATATCACGAATAATTATGATAACATAGAAAACCAAGCTAATCAAGGCTTTTTATGAATTTCTTTGGTGTTTTTCTCCACCAGTTTTCTTGCAATCATAATCTGATGTCCACATCCAGTACATTTCAGACGAAAATCCGCGCCTACCCTTAAAATTTCCCATTCATAACTGCCACAGGGATGTTGTTTTTTTAATTTTACTATGTCGCCAACCTGATATTCCATAATTTACATAACCCCTTTGAAATATAATTTAAACTGTTACTGTAATTTTCGAAAAAAGCTTTCCAATATTTTCCCTGAAAATATAATCAGCAGCCTGATCTTTGGATGTGCTTGTGCTATTTATAAGTACCAATTTATTACCTTTATAGTAATCAATCATACCTGCAGCAGGATACACGGTAAGTGATGTACCGCCAATAATCAGCATATCAGCTTTTTGAATTTCTATAAGAGCTTGTTCTACAATTTCCTGTTTTAATCCTTCTTCATACAGCACCACATCTGGTTTTATATATCCATTGCAGGTACACTTAGGAACATCACTGGATTGAAGGATATATTCTGCATCATACATTTTTCCGCATTTTTCGCAATAGTTTCTGTGTACGCTGCCATGAAGCTCAAGTACCCTGACACTGCCAGCCGCCTGATGTAACCCATCTATATTCTGGGTTATAACAGCTTTCACTTTTCCTATTTTTTCAAGCTCCGCCAGCTTCATATGTGCTGCATTTGGCCGCGCGCTTAGGCAAAGCATTTTGTCCCGATAAAAATCATAAAACTCTTTCGTCTTTTTCCTGTAAAAAGTGTGGCTTAATATAGTTTCTGGGGGATAATCATATTTCTGATTATAAAGACCATCAACGCTTCTAAAATCAGGAATACCACTTTCAGTAGAAACTCCTGCTCCGCCAAAGAAAACAATATAACTACTATCATCAATTAATTTTTGAAGCTTTTCCCACTCTTCCATAACCCAGCCGCCTTTCAATAAATATAGCTATCCTTTATCTAAACCAAAATCACTTATTCTATATTCTACACTAAATAAGATAAAGCTGTAAATAAAATCACTTAATTAATAAAAGCAGAAAACAAGTCGGACTTTGACATCCTTTTGCTTCTGCTTTAACTGATTTTACTGTTTTTACTTCTTTAACTACTTTTACTGATTTTACTGCTTTTACTGCTTTTACTTCTTTTACTGTTTTACTGCTTTTACTGCTTCTACTGATTTTACTGCTTTGACTACTTTTACTACTTTTACTGATTTATATTTTTGACTTAATAACTTCTTTTTTTTGCTTTTTAAGGAAGAAGATTCATATTCCCCACTAAACGATCCTTCATTATTCCAATGAATTCCCGTACCATATTGGCCGGAAGTAAAAAGACTTCAGAGTAAGCGGATATTCCGCATACTGCTTTGTAACCGGCTTTCTTAGCGATTTGGACTGCTCTGTAAATATGAAAATTGCTGGAAACAATTCCTACATTTGAATCTGCACTAGCTATCAGTCCTTTGCTAAAAAAAAGATTTTCATAAGTACTGGTAGAACTTTCCTCCAATATTATTCTGTCTTCCGTTATGCCATAAGTCTCCATTAAATAGGTTTTCATACCTGCTGCTTCACTTATTGGTTCATCAGCTCCCCGTCCTCCTGCGACAATTACTTGAGTCTTCGGATTTTCATTTAAATAAGCCGCCGCCTCGTCCAGTCTTTGTTTCAAAATCCGACTTGGCCCTGAGTCCTTTATCTTGGCACCCAGAACGATAATATAATCCAGATTTGATACTCCTTTTTGTGAAAAATCATTAACTATGACCCCTTCCATTACAAGAAAAAAAGTCATACAAACAATTATAAATCCACACAAGAGCCTTTTTATGCCAGTTGGAATACTTTTTACTTTTTCTTTTTTATGGGGTATAAACCCAATTCCAATGAGTAAGCAACCTCCCATAAGCCATACCAAATGAACAATAGAGGAAAAACCAGCAAACAAAATAATCCCAAAAAAGTATCCTATCAGAACCAGCCCAACAATCATCCATATAAAATCAGATGGATTCCACCTTTTTTCCTTAATGGGTTGTACCTTTAAATCAAGATCACATTTTACAAATTTAATTTCTGCCATAAATAAACCCTGCCGCTTTCATGAAGCCAGTTATGTACCTGGTAAATATTTCCCATGTTTTAAAATCCGATTAGTCTCAATATAGCAAAAACCTTAGAAAAATACAATCAATCTTTTCTTTATATATCCTTAATTTTACATTAATTATTTTCTTTAAAAAGTAAACTATTCCTCGATTTTACCTTTACGAATCATAAATGTACTTATTAAAAATGCAATAGCATATAAAACTATAGTTATATATAAAACATTCTGATATCCCGATGGATTCACCAGATTTCCATGAGTATCCTCAACAAACTGCCCTGTATTCTTCACTACCAGTGTCGCCAGCTGATTTCCCGCAAGACCTGCAAAAGCCCAGGCTGTCAGTACTAGTCCATGAATCTGACTTATTTTTTTCATTCCAAAATGATCGGATAATAATGTGGGAACATTACTGAATCCACCACCATACCCTGCATTAATAACGAAAAGC
>Ga0302296_1002212_pt1 | contig 13292 bp, 13 predicted proteins | sample III_Fen_N3_1_FD_194546 | JGI IMG/M metagenome (GOLD analysis project Ga0302296, IMG submission 194546) | Peat permafrost microbial communities from Stordalen Mire near Abisko, Sweden - III_Fen_N3_1 | ecosystem: Environmental > Terrestrial > Soil > Wetlands > Permafrost | place: Sweden: Abisko... | reverse complement strand
TTGACGAAATGAACATAATTGTAAATAATGGAATTGAAGCAGGTGGAATTGAACCAACCGAAATGAAAGATTATGGTTTTATGCAACAACGAACCATAGAAGATTTTGATGGACACACTTGGGAGATCTTTTATATGGACATTTCAAAATTTCCAACTGAAGTTTCAGAATAAAGCAAATACGATTCAAAACCAATAAGTTTTGATATGAAAGACTTAAACACTCACAATGAGCGAATTGCAAAAATGATATTAGCCTCAGTTTATCCACATATCTTGCAAGAATTGTTATGAAAACAAAACGCCAGAAAAATTACAAGAAGTAATAAAGTGGCTGACCAGTTTTGATAACAGATAATTTAATTGTTGTAATTTCTACTTTTTTTCCCACTCCAGCATTTTCATTTTGCACTCTAGTCCCCAACGGAAACCACCCAGACCTCCATCAGAACGGATAACACGATGGCAAGGGATCAGATATGCTATAGGATTGGCGCCAATGGCTGTTCCTACTGCCCGAACGGCTTTAGGACGACCAATTGCTTCAGCAATTTGTGCGTAGGTAGTTGTTTTTCCGGCAGGAATTCGTTTCAGGGCTTCCCAAATTGACTGTTGAAAGTCAGTGCCAATTGGATGTAATGTGGGTCTTTCACCTTTTTCGAAAATTTGATGCGCCAATTGTGCAGCTTTTTCATTATTTTGCTTGAAATTGGTTTCCGGGAAACGATTCTCAAGGTCGGCATACGCACTTTCTTGACTTTCGGGGAAGGTGAGGGCACAAATGCCATCGTTTGAGAACACGATGCAACACTCGCCAAACGGACTTTTTGAAAACCCGAAAGTGGGTGAGGATTGGGGAGGTAGTTGTCTCATTTTATCGTGATTTGGTTGTGGAAAATTAAAAGTAGATTAATTTTTTGTAAATTAATATCGAAATTAATTCAGAAAGAAAAAAAGTAAACTACTTTTGTGGCAAAGTTAACGATTATATTTTGTTTTTTTGCCGTTTTAGGGGAAAATAATAATATCTAATAACTATGTCAAAATCAAAATTTTATAAATCAAGTATGAAACAACTCGTTGGGCTTTTTGTTCTTTGTTTGATGACCTCGGTAACCAGTGTTTTTGCACAGGTAAGTACTGCTAAATGGCAATCGCAACCCATGTCTATTGATGGAAATGGTTCGGATTGGGGAATCCTTCCTCGCTTTTTTAATACCGATACCAATCTGAAATACGAATTCAGAAACGATAATGAAAACCTTTATTTTATGTTGAAAGCCAGCGATCAACTGATGCAGATGCAACTTCTGAAAGCCGGATTCTCTGTGAAGTTTAAAGTGAAAGATTCTAATCTGGATAAAGTTGAAATTAGTTTTAAACCCAATAAAACTGAGGCTATGCAAATTGGTAACGCTCAAGGAGGGGTGCAAGCAAAATTAGTTGATAAGTTTTCGGCAAGTCCCGAAGCCATTTTGAGTGACACCGTTTATTTGGATGGATTCAAATTTACCAACGGTATGATTACTTCTCGGAAAAAGGATGAAGGAATATTTTTTGCTCGAAGTAAAAATCCACGCGAATTAGTTTGGTACGAGTTCAGAATACCACTTCGTGAACTTTTTGGTGATAATTTTAAAATTGAAAATGTTTCAAACATCCCCATGCAGCTTCAAGTGAGTGTAAATGATTTGTCAGGAAATGAATTGAAAAAGTTAAGAGCCGGAATGAGCAGTAGAATGCGCGGCAGTGGAATGAATGGAATGGGTGGAATGAATGGAATGGGAGGAATGCAGGGAGGTGGAATGCCGGGTGGAGGAATGTCCGGGGGTAATCCTGAAGATATGGGCGGTGGTGAAATGCCAGGCAATGTTATAGGAAATAGTATTTCGATGGAACGTAAAACTTTCAGCAAGGATTTCCAACTTGCTAACGGGAAATAAGACGTCACTCCTGATCTCTCTCCTCGGTGTGAGGGAAAATTGCTTTTGCTAATGTTTCTTTCCGCATTAATTTATTGTTATTCGAATAAACAAAAGCAGGAAGAAAATAAATATGCTTTGGGAATTCAAATTTATGAAGTAGTGGCTGCATTTTTAATTTCAAATCCAGTTCTTGTTTGGCACTAAATGCTTCTGATTCTATAACTAAAACAACTCTGTTCTCAAACAGTTGGTCGGGAATGGAAGTAATAAAGTAACTGGCGGGAATAATTCCTTCCAGTTTTTTTTCAACTTGTTCAGGATATACCTTTACGCCACCCGAATTAATAATTGAGTCGGCACGCCCCAGCCATCGAAACGAATTATGGCTTATTATTTCTACCACATCAGTAGTCTGTATTTCATATTCCAGCAAATGTGGGGCATTAATTACCAGACAGCCACGTTTTGATTTATGAATTTCAACGCCTCCAAGAACCGTAAAATATTCAGACTTCTCTTTTCCATTAAACCGCCGCAAAGCAATGTGCGAACAGGTTTCGGTCATTCCGTAAGTTTCATAAAGTTCAGCCGGTGTTTCTTCAACTAAATCTTCCAGCCTGCCACTTACCTGACTTCCTCCAACAATTATTTTGCGAACCTGTCCGTCTTTCAAACTTTCGGCAGAATTAAAAAGTTGGTAAGGCGTTAGGGCAGTGAAGTCAATGGGTTGATTCATGTTCTCAAACGGATTGGCCGAAGGTTCCACTGTCAATAGATTAAAACCGCTCACCAAAGCACGTACCAGCATCATTTTCCCGGCAATATACGAAGCGGGCATACATAACAAAACAGTACTTGTGGCATCCAATTTGAAAAAATGATTGGTCATGCGGGCGGAGTTAATCATAGATGTTTTCCGTAGTCTGATATTTTTCGGTTTTCCGGTAGAACCTGAAGTGTGCGTGAAGATCGAATCTGAATCGTCGAACCAATTCACCAGAAAATGATAAATGGCATTTCTCCACGAATCTTCCGGCTCGTCCGTGAAATGAAGTTTGGAGAGATTTTCCTGATTATATTTTCTCCCGTTGAGTTGTATGTTATCTGCTGTCATAATAGTATAGAACTTAAATCCCAATTATTCTTGGGTTTATAAAACAAGTTTGCGCTTTCAATTGCCAACGGTGAGGGAATGTTGTTATGATACAGATGTCCGGTTCCTAAACCTTGTGGAAGCTGGGAATTGAGCGTAAAAGTCCATTGCGCAATGGCATTTAACCCGATATTAGCTTCCAAAGCTGAAGTTACCCACCACCCGATATTCAGTTTTTCGGCCAATTGAATCCATTCTTCCGATTGACGGAATCCTCCAACTAGACTTGGCTTCAAGATAATATATGCCGGTTTTATTTTTTCTAAGATACATTCTTTGTCCTCAGACGTTACGCCAATCAATTCTTCGTCCAACACAATGGGAATGGGTGATTGTTGGCACAGCGTAGCCATGGCTTCCAATTGCTTTTGCCTGATGGGCTGCTCTATTGAATGAATGTGGAAAGCTGCCAGTTTCTCCAACTTTTTTAATGCATCCATAGGTGTAAAACCACCGTTGGCATCCAATCGTAACTCAATATCTTCGGGCGAAAACTGTTGACGAATGCCGGAGATAATTTCCAGTTCCGTTTCAAAGTCCAGTGCTCCCACTTTCAGCTTAATGCAATGATAACCTGCCGCAATCTTTTCGCGGATTTGCTTTTGCATAAAGTCTTTATCGCCCATCCACACCAAACCATTGATAGGAATACCGGTTTCTCCCCGTGTGAAAGCAGAAGGAAACAAACATTTTGAACCCTTAGCTATTAAATCAAGTAAAGCTGTTTCCAATCCGAAAGCAATGGAAGGAAACTCTGATAAATCAATGGAATCGGCATCGATACCTTCGTTCAACAACTGACAAACTTCCTCCAACTTTTCTGAATACGTTTCAACAGGGTCAATACTCAGATTGGGAATGGTGGAACATTCACCGATACCCCTAAAGCCATCCTTTTCCAATAGTAAGAATGAAGACGGTTTATGCAACAAAACCCCACGGGAAGTTCCGGCGGGGAATTTAAACTGGAGATTGAGGGTGGTATGTCGAGCAAACATAAGTTGAACTGTTATTTGGCTTCGCCGATATTATTGGATATTAGCTTCGCTGATATTAATTGTTATTAGCCTTCGGCGATATTAGTAGATATTGGCTCGCTGATATTAATTGTTATTTGGCTTCGCCGAAGGCTAATATCAACGAAGTTTAATATCGTCCGAAGGACAAATATCTATAATATCAATCCCAAACCAAAAGTCACAGCAAACACCAGACTTGCCATAGACAAGCGAGGTAGTTCGGGATATAATTGCAGTGCATCCTTATAAGTAAATACTTTTTTCAGGTTCAAAAACAAGATAGGGAATGAAAGTCCAAACATCCATTGCCAAACGGAATGATAATTCAACAAGGTGTAAATTATAGCGAATAAAACGGCTCCGCCCACTAAGAATAAATGATAATAAGCCGCTTTTTTCACTCCCATTGCGACTACAATAGTTGTCTTTCCTGCATTCTTATCGGCTTCGTAATCGCGCATATTATTCATGTTCAGCACACCGGTACTTAAGAAACCAATAGCCGAAGCAGGCAACAATATATCCCAACGAAATGATTGTGTATGTAGAAAATATGTTCCGATAACGCCTACCAATCCAAAGAAGATAAACACAAAGATATCACCCAGTCCACGATAACCATACGGATTTTTACCAACGGTATATTTAATGGCAGCAGCAATAGCAGCTAATCCCAATACTCCAAAAATCAATAGATTCGTTATATCCATGCCGGCTGTTCCAATCAGAATAAGTGCTAAACCGGAAACCACACACAGAAAGCCTATGACTATAATTCCCCGCAACATAATTTTCGGAGTTATCTCACCCGACTGAACCATGCGTTTCGGCCCAATACGTTCGGCAGTATCTTTTCCATTCACAAAGTCGCCATAATCATTGGCCATGTTCGACATGATTTGCAGCAAAATAGTTGCCAGTGCAGCCAAACCAAACACCGACCAACGAAACCCATCATCGGAAGCTGCCAGACAGGAACCGATAATAGTGTTTGCCAATGCCAATGGCAAAGTTTTTAAACGAAAAGCTTGTATCCATTTCTTCATAATCACGAATTAAAACGAATTAAAACGAATTAAAACGAATTAGTGAAATTCGTTTTAATTCGTGTAATTCGTATTTTACGGCATCTTTGGGTATTTCGAGAAATCAGGTTTGCGTTTTTGCAGGAAGGCATCTTTACCTTCGTGAGCTTCCTCGGTCATATAGTACAACATAGTGGCGTTACCTGCCAATTCCTGAATTCCGGCTTGTCCATCAAGTTCCGCATTCAGTCCGGCTTTAATCATACGCAATGCCAACGGACTGTGTTGCATCATTTGCTGACACCATACCACTGTTTCGTCTTCCAGTTTATCAAATGGCACAACTGTGTTCACCAATCCCATTTCCAATGCTTCGGCAGCTGAGTATTGTTTGCAAAGGAACCATATTTCACGGGCTTTCTTCTGCCCCACCACACGCGCCAGATAAGAAGATCCAAATCCGGCATCAAAACTTCCTACTTTTGGTCCTGTTTGTCCAAAGATTGCATTTTCGGAAGCGATTGACAAATCACAAACTACATGCAATACATGTCCGCCACCAATAGCAAAACCATTCACCATAGCCACAACCGGTTTAGGCAGACTGCGAATCATCTTTTGCAAGTCAAGCACATTCAAACGTGGAATTCCATCTTTTCCAATGTATCCGCCAATTTGTTTTACATTAATGTCTCCCCCACTACAGAATGCCTTATCACCTTCGCCGGTAAGAATCACAGTAGCTATATCCTGGCTATCGCGACAAAAAACCATTGATTCAATGATTTCTTTAATGGTATCAGGCGTAAACGCATTACGATAACGCGGACGGTTAATCGTTATTTTTGCTATACCTTCGAAATACTCGAATTTGATCTCTTCAAATTCTTTAATGGTTGTCCAGTTTCTCATATGACCCCAAACCCCTAAAGGGGCTTATTTATTAGTTAGTAATTGTATTTTATTTTTATGACCCCAAACCCCTAAAGGGGCTTAAGAGAAGTTAGTATTGTATTTTTAACCCCAAACCCCTAAAGGGGCTTAAAGACCTTTTATAAATTACCAATGTGACTTTCTAAAACAAAAGTAATCCAGTTCCCCTTTAGGGGTTAGGGGTCATCCTTTTATATTTCTAAAATACCCTTTATAATTCTCTGTGTTTAAATCGGCATCAGTAAAAATTTCAAGTACCGTTGCTTTATTTGCTTTGAAAAGATTCTTCAGGCTTTCCTCCAAATCCTCCGTTTTATCGCAACCAACATAATTCAATCCATACGCTTCTACCAGCAGTTTAATCTTTACCTGATGCGGTGTGGTGAAAAAGTCCAGACTTTTTTCCATCAATTGCTTATCGCCAATAAAGCGGAAGATATTTCCACCATTATTGTTCATGACAATGATTTTGAAATTATCGCCAATATAATTATTCCACAAACCATTAGAATCGTAAATAAACGACAGGTCACCGGTAAGGAAAACAGTTGGTTGTTTGGAAGCAAAGGCATACCCTGCTGCTGTTGATAAGCTGCCATCAATACCTGACGTTCCACGATTACAGAAATAAGTCAGGTCACTGCGGGTTGGGAAAAGTTGAGTCCACCGAACTGAAGTACTGTTTGCCAAATGAAGTGTAGTGCCTTTTGGAGCAAGTTTCAGCAAGTTTGTTACTGCACTCATATCTGATAACGGAGCATCTGCAACAAAGTCATCATGACGTTTGGTAATTTTATTATTTTGGGTTTGAAAAATTTTCGAATAATTGCTTACTGTCTTTCCCATTGGCATTTCTCTCAATGTCTCAATAGCAGAACCGGGAATAATGGTCGTCAGACTTTTATACGTATCTATATAAGGCAATGAAGATTCAAATTGCCATTGTTCTGCCGGCTGATGTTCGCGTAAAAACAATTTAATCTGCTTGCAAATAGATGAATGGCCAATGGTAATCAGCAAATCCGGGGTGAAAGGAATTCCGATTCCGTTTTGTTTTGGTGGAATCGGAATTCCGTTTTTTTCATTAATCAACGGAAGCGGAATTCCGTTCACCCATGCAAAAAACGATTCGGGTTGAGTTATGATTTTCTCACCACTGATATTGGATAAATTCTCAGCAATAACTACTACATCCGGTTCATTGGCCAGCAGGTTTGCCAGTTCATTGAGTTGCTCGTTTTTAGGGTAAACGCCGAACAGAACTAATTTTCGTTCATAAGAAGTCCACATTCTTTTCAATGTTTCCAAACTTTCTTTAGTTGGAGAAACTTCGGCGGCAATGGTTTTGATAACTTTCGGATTGCTGTGTGTTTCGGGCAAAGCCGTATAAATAGGCTCACGCAATGGCACATTGATTTGTACCGGACCTTGCGGAGAGGATAAAGCTGTATCAATAGCTTGCGAAACCTGACGGTCGGAAAACTGCAAATCAACTTCCAACGTTGAATCAACAGGCAAATCAAAACTTGCTTTTATATAATTGGCGTAAATATCAGATTGACGGAGCGTTTGTCCATCGGCCTGGTCAATCATTTCGGCTGGACGGTCGGCAGTAAAAACCAACAACGGTAAATTCTGATAATAAGCTTCAGCAATGGCGGGCGCAAAGTTTAATACGGCCGTTCCCGATGTGCAAACCAACGCTACAGCTTCACCACTTTTTTGAGCCATACCCAATGCAAAGTAAGCAGCAGAACGTTCATCGATTATGCTCAGGCATTCTAGCTCCGGTTGAGCTGTAAACGCGAATATCAACGGAGCATTTCGTGAGCCCGGTGCAATAACCACTTTACGAACTCCATGACGTGCACAGATTTCGGGTATATTTTTAATTCCTTGTCTAAAATGAATCATTATCAATCCTACTATTTAATCATTTACTACTAATGGAAGTTCCCCTTTAGGCTTCGGCGTGAGCTCAGTCGAACGGGGTTAGGGTCTTCATCACATTCATCATCGTCATCATTTTATTATCAGTTTCCTCCCATTCTTTTTCGGCAACAGAAGATGCTGTAATACCTGCTCCACTGTAAAGGACAAACTGCTTTTCAAATAACTGCAAACAACGTAAATTCACAAACACATGGCTTTTGTTCTCAATATTAATCGGGCCCAGAAAGCCTGTATAGTAACTACGGTCGTGGTTTTCGTTAGCCAGAATAAATTCACGAGCTTCAGTTTTAGGCAAACCGCCAACAGACGGAGTCGGATGTAGCGCTTTCAGAAAATCACCCAAACGATTTTTTAAATCAGATTGAGCAAACTCAAAGGCGGTTTTCAGATGAACTAGATTAGCCGCACGATAATTTGTTGGACCAATTTTGCTGTATTTTTTTATATCCAGCGATTTTAATGTTTGCTCCACAAAATTAGTTACGATACCCTGTTCTTCCATTTCTTTGTTACTCCATGTATATGAATCAATTTCAGCATCTGTTGCCATTTGTGTCCCGGCAAGCGAAACAGTTTTGACCAGTTCATTTTCAATAACTAATAACGGTTCAGGCGTTGCGCCTATCCAACAACCCACTTCGGGAAGCTGAATAAGATATACAAAGGCATGGGGATATTTATCGCACAACTTCAAGAAGAAATCAGCAGCTACAAAATCATCATTCAGTTTTTCCAATCGAACTTTGGACAATACCACTTTATTAAATTCCCCTTTAGTCATTGCGGTTTTGGCTGCATTGACATTGTTGATATATTCAGACGAAGTAGTGGTTTGTATCTCTTTTTCTTTAAGCTTTTCGATTGACAAAAACCGGTTATTTTCCGATAACTTTTGAATATAAATAGGTTCAATCTGATCCGAAAAGAAAATGCAATCAGGTTTTAGAAAATAAGTTCCGTGCTCGGAAGAAAAATTATCAAACGGAGCAACGATGAAACCAACATTTTGATTAATATTTTCAAGAGAATTTAATCTTTCAGGTAGAGAATGATGCTGAACCAACGTAACTACTTCTTCATCGAGCGGTAAACGGTAAGAAGCAAACGGAATGTTTTGTTTCAAACATACCCGTTGAAGCTCGCTAAGTTGTTGATATGTATTGTTTTTTTTATCCATTTAGAATTCCCCTTTGGAGTTGGGTGTTCCTTATTTAATAGGTAAAATTCGGTTTGTTAGCCTGCAAATAGAAACCAAAGTTCCTGTTTCGTCTTCAATACGAATTTCCCAAACATGTGAACTTTTACCTTGATGAACTATGGTTGCTGTGGCTAAAACGCTGTTTTCTTTGGTTGTGCCAACATGGCTTCCGCTTATTTCTACTCCTAAAACCTGAAATTTAGAGCTGTCAACAAGCATGAATGATCCAATGCTTCCCACTGATTCGGCTAAAGCCATTGAAGCTCCACCATGCAAACGTTTTGCCGGTTGAATAGTTCGGTGATCGACGGGCATTCGGGCAATAACTTTACCGGGAACAGCTTCTAAGATTTCTATTCCAAGATGTTCAATCAATGTGTTTTGGCACAGATTGTTTATCATTTCTGGCGTGAGTGATCCAACCATACAGTCGATTTTTAAAACAGTTTATTCAACGGACTTGCAAAGATAACAAATAATATTTCCCGATTTCAAATTTCGCGGTTGCGAATTAATCTTACTAAAAAATAATTTATAATGCTATGACTTTGAAACCAATGAAACAACATTTGAGGCAGCGAAGTTTCGCTAATTTAATGTATTTTCTTTTTAATTATCAAAATGTACCCGAATAACTAAAAAAATATGCATAATTAATTGGCTAAATTGAAGATGAATTGTATTTTTGAGGTTCTTTTATGGATATATGAAAAGAAAATTTTAAATTTGCACCCCATTGGCTCGGTTAAAATATAATTCCGATACCCTAAAACAATAAAACATGAGCATTACGAAAGGCGATGAAGAAAAGATGATTGGGATATTCAACGATAGCTTTCCACCCATAATGGATGGTGTTTCGTTGGCAACCAAAAATTATGCTTATTGGTTGCAACAAAAGAATCAGCCGGTTTGCGTAGTAACTCCCAAGGCGCCTAATTACTCAGATAACGAGCTCTATCCGATTTTCCGTTATACATCGCTGCCGATATTGATGCGTAAGCCATACAGATTGGGTGTGCCGGATGTGGATTTGGAATATAAACGCAAAATCAATAAAATTTCGTTTAGCTTGGTTCATGCACATTGTCCTTTCAGTTCAGGGAAAGAGGCTTTGCGAATTGCCCATAAGCAGAAGATACCGTTGGTTGCCACTTTTCACTCAAAATACCGCGATGATTTTGAACAATCAACCAAAAGTAAAACGATTGCCGGAATGATGACCCGCGAAATCATTCATTTCTTTGAAAGAGCCGACGAAGTTTGGATTCCGCAAGCCTCTGTAGAAGAAACAATTCGCGAATATGGATTTAAAGGCAAAGTGGAAATTGTGGATAACGGCAATGATTTTGCTACCAAGGAACCGATTTTGCCATTGAAAGCTGCTGCACGTGCTGCACTTAATATTCCTGAAAACCAGTTGATGTTTTTGTTCGTAGGTCAGCATATTTGGGAAAAAAACACCCGTCTGATTGTGGAATCGTTGGCACAGATAAAAGATTTGCCATTCAAAATGTATTTTGTGGGTGTTGGTTATGCTGCTTCGGATCTGAAGCAATTAGTCAATGACTTAGGCTTAAATGATAAAGTTGAGTTTGTGGGAATGATAACTGAACGCGAGCGGCTACGAGAATTCTATGCAGCTGCCGATTTGTTTTTGTTTCCTTCCATTTACGATAATGCCCCGCTGGTTATTCGCGAAGCAGGAGCTCTGCATACACCGTCTGTTTTGATCGCCGGTTCTTCTTCTGCCGAGAATATCCAGGATAATTTCAATGGATTTTTGACCAAAAATACGGTAGAATCATTTTCTTCAAAATTAAAAGAACTGATTAATTCGCCCGAAAGAATTCAAACAGCCGGACTAAATGCTTCGCAGAGCATTGCCCGCTCGTGGGAAAGCGTAACCGATGAAGTTCTGGATAGATACAAACACTTAATGCAAAGAAAATGGAAGAAATGATTCAGCCCGTTGTAGATAAAAAGGTTACAAAACCCTTTAAAACCTATCAGGTATTAATTCCTGTGTTGCTGGGGTTATTTGTAATCGGTTGGTTATTTCTCGATGAGTTTGACCCAACTGTCTTTTTGGGATTTGACTTTACTATTTTCAGTGTATTGTTCATTGTGTTGGCTTTTTTGCTGATGCTGACTCGTGATTTTGGCATGATGTGGCGTTTCAGGCATTTGACCGATAATGATTTAAGTTGGAGACAAGCATTTCATATCAATGTGTTGAGCGAATTTACTTCTGCGGTTACTCCGGCCATAGTTGGCGGTTCCAGTTTGGTAGTTATATTCCTTATAAAAGAAGGAATTAATGCCGGACGTAGTACTACGATTATGTTTGTGAACTTATTACTCGACGAATTATTCTTTCTCACTGTTTGCCCGTTTGTATTTCTTTTTATTCCGCTCGATCAGCTTTTTAATTCATCTTCGGTGATTGTTTCAACCTTTGCTGTTGTGTTTACCAGTTTATATTTTACAAGGTTAGTTTGGACAAGCATTATGTTTATCGGTATTTTCCGCCGTCCAAATTGGATAAGACACTTGCTGCTTACGCTGTTTAGACTTCCTGTTTTGCGTCGTTGGTATTCCAATGTTGACTTGTTGACAAATAATCTGGTTCAAGCCTCCAAAGAAATTGGCAGCCATTCTTATTGGTTTTGGATCAAAGCTTTTGGCATGACCCTGATAACCTGGTCGGCACGTTTTCTGGTTGTGAATGCTGTTTTTATGGCTTTCAATCCTTCTGCCTTCAACCATTTAGTGGTTTTTGCCCGTCAATTGATATTGTGGGTTTACATGGTGGTAAGCCCCACTCCGGGCGGAAGCGGTGTAACCGAATACGCTTTTAAAGAGTATTATCGCGACGTTTTCTCGTCCGACAGCGCCATCATTTTCGTAACGCTTATTTGGCGTTTAATCAGTTATTATCTCTATTTATTACTTGGAATTTTTGTTATCCCGAAATGGATTAACCGATCATTCTCCAAAAATAATCACTCTCCCGAAAGTACCCTAAAAGAATAATTCATGCCTTTCAACATGAGTTCTATTGAATAGACCCGCTCTACCAAGTGATATGATGCTAAAATCATCTGCTTTAGTCCTAAAATGATGTTGTTTAGAGCCAAATACATGTGCTTTTACTCTAAAACGATGTTATATGGAGCTAAATACACGTGCTTTTACTCCAAATGCACGTGTATATAGAGCATCTGTAAATGCTTTAGGAGAAAACGCACGTGCGTTATTGTTTGCGGTAGATGATTTTCCAACAAAATGACATGTTTTCGATCAAAAAGCTATCATATTGTCAATTTTTAAGTATGTCTTTCACTTCCAAAATTGAATAATCAACGGGTAATCATGTTTTTTGCCTTCGCTTTATTTCCTTTTTTAAATTCAGTGTTTTGTTGGGTTCTATTTTGGTAAAGTGGAACGAATACTTGCGTTAGGCAAATATATTCCTTGATCATGAAAAATATATGAAAAATATTCACGTTCTTTGCACTACATTGATATTGAAAATAGTGTTCTCCACATTCTTAAAAAAACTATGATTAGTAATCCTAGAAAAAACGATGTTTCTAAAACAATAGGTCTTTTTAATGATAGTTTTCCACCCATAATGGATGGAGTGTCACTCACCACGCAAAATTATGCATATTGGTTACACGAAAAAAATCAACCTGTATGTGTAGTTTCCCCTAAATCACCAAATTTCACCGACAAAGAACCTTACCCGGTTTACCGATATTCGTCATTTCCTATTTTAAATAGAAAACCGTATCGATTCGGACTGCCGTGGGCTGATTTCACATTAAGGAGTAAGCTAAATAAGATTCCATTCGGACTGGTTCATGCTCATTGCCCGTTTAGTTCGGGGAGTATTGCTTTGCGTATTGCCAAGCAACGAAAGATCCCGTTTGTGGCTACCTTTCATTCAAAATATCGTGATGATTTTGAACATTCGGTTCATAACAAGTTCTTAGCCAAACTAATGGTTAAGAATGTAATTCGTTTTTACGAAAAAGCCGATGAAGTCTGGATTTCACAACCATCTGTTGAGGAAACTATT
>Ga0302296_1002211_pt1 | contig 13296 bp, 6 predicted proteins | sample III_Fen_N3_1_FD_194546 | JGI IMG/M metagenome (GOLD analysis project Ga0302296, IMG submission 194546) | Peat permafrost microbial communities from Stordalen Mire near Abisko, Sweden - III_Fen_N3_1 | ecosystem: Environmental > Terrestrial > Soil > Wetlands > Permafrost | place: Sweden: Abisko... | reverse complement strand
GTCCTTCGGTTACTTTGCAGGAAACCGGCATTTCAACACAATCAGATGGTTGAAAAAACCGGTCATCAGACCAGGCTGTAATGTTCTTTGATCCGTTGGTGATGATCATTGATGATACTTTCTTCGCTTTAAAAAACCTTATTGCAGCTTGCGAATCGTGTTCGCCACTTAGGCGGAAAGCCTCTTCCTGATCGGCAATTAGAAGATCGATAAACTGGTAGCTTTCATCGCTTTCACCCAGAGGCCATTTTTTTAAAGGATTAGCCTTTTCATTTCTGAAATCGAAAACGGTATTCACTATGGTGATGCACCCTTTCGATTTTGCTTTTTTCAGAAGGGTGGTCAAATGGTCGTGAATCCGGGGAACAAGTGCCGTGCCACCAAAAACGACAATATCTGAATTGAAAAAATCATCATCCAATTCCTCTGGTTTGTATTCCCATGCAGCACCTATTGAGTTGAGAAACATCCTTTCCCCATGACCATTATCGAAAGAAGGGTCGGAGAGGACAACCGTTGATGGTGTCCGGTTCTCAATTAACTGGAAGTCTTTAAGTATTACCGGCGTTTTTTGCAGTGATGAGATGAGGTAATCTCCAATCTCATCTTTTCCGCCACGTCCGTAAAAACGCACTTCACACTGTTCTTCATCTGTTAGTTGTGCGGCATTGATCAGCGATACGATGGATGGGCCGCCAATATTTATCTTGTCGTGAGTTCTTCCACCGGCGATCTTATTCAGAACATTGGGGAATGAATCTTGACTATATTTTTCAAATTCTTCCTGAAAAACAAGGTGACCCGGAGTCAGGCCTCCATCACCCCTGGTTTTTGACAAAAATGGACGGATGATCTCACTGTCAAAATCGATGTTATTGAATAACAAGTCAACAAGGCAGCAACCGACTCCTGAAACGATGATCTTTGGCGACATAGTGAAATCTGTATAATTAATTATTGAACTGATTGTTAGAGATAATTTGCATAGTCACCAACGAGCAGGTGAAGAGGTTTTTCATCTTCAATAATCTCCGGAAACCTTCCCACTTTTTCGTAAAAACAATTGTCCGAAGCATCATCATTTACCATACTTACTTCGCCAACCAACACTTTGCCTTTACCGGCTTCCCCATAGAATTTATGATACATACCTTGCTCAAGACAAATACTTTCGCCGGGTTTCAACACTATTTTTCCACCGGCATTCACGGAGCGTTTTACACCATCGGTTTTGAAATTAACTGGTGTCGAATCGAACTGGCTGTCGGAGTTAGAATTATAGAGTTCAATCACAAGATTACCTCCGCCACGGTTGATAATATCCTCCATCTTAGACCAATGATAATGCATCGGTGTTACCTGACCTTCTTCCACAATCATGATTTTTTCGGCATAAGGTTTTTTATCCACATTAAATTTCCCGTTGCGGATGGTGAATAAAAACAAACCCTTCGAATAAAAATCTCCTGAGCCAAAATCGGTGATGTCCCAGCCAAGCATATTATCCATTATTTCCAAAGCGTCTTGTTTGTGTTTTTTCCAATCGTCTACACTCCAATAGGCCCATGGGGGCAGAAAGAATTGCCTTTCGGACATGAATGCTTTGGCATCCTCAATAATCTGGTTTATTTCACTACGTTTCATAATCAGCTTCTTTAGTTTTTATATTGAACTTCATTAAAATTCGTTTATACTTTTTTCCCTTTGCGGGTTAGGCAATGCTTCAATCCTTCTCCAGTTTGTATGCACTGAACAAGAGATAACCCAATGCGACCAGCAATACTGCCATTCCTCCGGTTTGTCCAACCGCGTCAGAAACGATACCCATGATTAGTGGAATGACTGCGCCACCTGCAACGCCCATAATCAACAGACCTGATATTTCATTTGCACGTTCAGGTTTTTTCTTTAAAGCGGCAGAGAAAACAATGGAGAACACATTCGCCACCAACAACCCTAATAAGAATACCATGGACAAGATTCCCCACAAGTTTCCGGTCAACAGCATTAGAATTAAGGCAGGAATTGCTACAAACATGCTCACCATAAAGAATTTGCGTCCTGACAATTTTATTAATAGGATTGCACCGGCAAAAGCACCGACAGTTCTGGCAACAAAATATAGGCTGGTTCCCAGGCCCGCACGCTCCAATGGTATACCACAGCGTTCCATAAGGAATTTGGGAATGGTAGTGTTTAATCCTACATCAACCCCAACCACAAAAACAATGGCAAGGAAAAGCAAAAGAATCGTCTTGTCTTTGAGCAATGCGAAAGACCCTGTAAATGAGGAAGAAGATTTTTTGACTGGCTCTTCATGAATGGGAGTGAGCATTAACCACAATCCGGAAATTACAGTTATCACGGCAAAGACAAGGAAAACAAATTTCCAGTTTCCAAAGCTGCTTGCTGCTACTCCGGCAATAATTGGCCCCAGGAAAGCAGCAATTGCCTTGATGAACTGACCCAAAGTAAGGCTGCTTGTTAATCGGTCACCCCGGACCACATTGGTTAGCAACGGATTCAAGGAAACCTGGATGATGGTATTCCCGATTCCGAGCAGGCCAAAAGCAACCAGCATCATCGGGAAGTTGTAGCTAACCAGTGGCAGCATCATCGCCACAAATGAGATAACCATACTTAAAATCACCGTTCTTTTTCGCCCCAACCTGTTCATCATGATACCGGTGGGAACTGAAAGTATCGCAAACCACAGGAATAAGGTCATTGGTAACATGTTGGCCAGGGTGTCGCTTAGAGCGAAATCCTGTTTCACATAGTTGGTTGCGATGCCGACCAGGTCAACGAGGCCCATGATGAAAAACCCGAACAATACAGGCATGACCTTTGAGAAAGAAGCTCCTTTATTCATTTAGTCCAATTTATTAAATTACAGGTTGTTAATTTCCTTTATTAAGGAGTTGATTTTATCAGTTCCATTCACAATTTCAATATTCAGGTCAAATCTTTTTATTTCACCAGGCTCCAGGTATTCTAATGTGTTATTTTGCCGGGCATCTGCCCGACCTCCGACGTAACAATTGGAAGGCTCCATTCCCAGAACATACTCACCTTCACCCATCTGCTTCCATTGTCCAAAATTAAAAAGCTGATTTTTATTGAAACGGATAGCTAAAGCTGTTTCAAGCTTGTTGTTCACCAGTGCCGTGCACGTATCCCCTTCTGAACCGGCTCGTAAATCGTGATAGAACACCTGTTCTGCATATCCGGGAGTAGGTGACTGGAATTGGTTGTAGGTTTCAACCCCTTTGATTGCTGCTTCATCACGGGCTGTCAGTTTTTCAGTTGGCGTAACCAGCCGGGAATTCTCATCCAGCAATGGATATCCCAGGTTGAAGTGGAACAGGAGCATCAAAGGTTCCTTTCTGAACCCTAAATTTTCAACAGTATTTTGTATGGTAATTTTATTCTCGCCGTAACGACAGGTGATTTTACGCTCCAACACCAGGTTTTCACCAAAAACCCTGGCTTCTTTCATCTTTCCCGTAATTGTCAGAACAGGGACATTTGCTGACCAATCAACACGGGCACAGACTTCTTCGGCGGGGGTATTTGAAATTCGGCCATGCACCCCAAATGATTCCCCTTCGTCTTCGCATGGACTGCCAACATTACGGAGTCCGCATGTTGTGAGAAACCCTGCATGGAAACTACGCAGAAATTCAGCGCCGTCTTCATTGTAATATTCGGGTGCAACAATTCCCGTTTTACTGAGATAACTGCAATTTATCCCTTTGAAGGTTAACCCGGTAATATCGAGACACCTGTCAGCGAGGACGGTAAATTCCAAACCAGCACCATTCCGGAAATCGAAAGCCTTTACGCCTTTTGATTTTCCTCCGGAAAGGGTATATTCCCTGATGCCAAATACCTGGCTTAAATCGCCAACGTATTTCATAAGTTCTCTTTTATTAAAATCATTTGTTTGCATAGCCGGTTTTTTATAAATCGTATTAATGTGTTAATCACAAGTACTTTTATCCGATTACATCGTCTTTTTGAGAAATGCCACTGGAGCATTTTTCCCCCAATCTTTATTCGGCAGAGGGCCCATTTTCAAAATCAATCTTCCGCCTTCAGTAATATCTTTAAATCTTATCTGTGTGCTGTTTAGTGGTTTGTCGTTTAGTGTGGCAGATTGGATATAGATATTTTCTTTCGAATTATTCAAGGCCTCAATGACAAACTCATCTCCTTTATAATAGGTGTTATCCAATTTAATGGTCACTTTTTCAAAGAGTGGACTTGAAAGATTTACCATCGGAGTTTCTGCACAACCACCTTCCATTTCGAACATGCCCATTGCGCTCATGACAAACCAGCCGCCCATCTGACCTTCATCTTCATCACCTTCCCACCCCTGGTAAGGTGTGGAGCCATAGTAGGAATCAAGAATTGCCCTGGAGTATTTCTGAGTCAGCCATGGTTTTCCTGAATAGTTAAATAAAAATGCCGATTGCATATTTACCTCATTCCCCATATTGATATAATATTCAACGGCTTCAGGCTGATACCTGTCGAAGGCATGCGCTGCAAATTTTTGGCTGACCGATTTCTCAAAGCCTTCTTCAAGTCTGCTGTTGAAAAGATCTTTTCCTATCATATTGACCAGACCGGGTATGTCATGTGGAACGTATAAAGTATACTGCCACCCGTTTCCTTCAATAAAATGATTTCCCGAGAAGGGATTATAATCTTTCATCCATTGGCCGGCAGAATCTTTGGGTACAATGTATTTCAATTCGGGATTAAAGAGGTTCTTCCAGTTTTCAGATCTCTTTATCAGATATTTATAATCGCTCTTTTTCCCTAAGGCTTTTGCCATCTGTGCAACACAAAAATCGTCATAAGCATAATCCATCGTCCGGCTTGAGGGATTCATCTCAAAAGGAACATATCCTTTTGAGATATAAACATCCAGAAATTCATTTCCTGCGAGTCCTGAGCATGGCAATAATTTTCTTCCCTGTTCTGTTACTGTATGATGTACAGCCTGGTAGGCTTCATCAATGTTAAATTTTCTAATCCCTTTCTGATAAGCACCAACTATCATTGCAATCTCATGCGAAACCTCCATGATCCCTGTATATTCAACGCCTGTTGGCCCTACGCTTGTCCACCCGTTTTTTCTGAATAGTTCAAGTTGTGTCTCAATATACCTTTTCATAATATCGGGAGAAACCAGTGACCAGACACTATTGAGGTTCCAGAAAGAGTTCCAGAATGAATCTCCGCCATATATACACTGACCTTCAGGCAGCTGCTGCACTTTTTCGCATGGATCCATATATTTGCCGTTTACATCGCTCCATGTCTGTTTTGAGGAGTAACAGCGATAAAGATTGGTGTAGAATTTCATTTTATTTTCATCTGTTCCACCTTCCACCTTTACTTTTCCCAGCAGTTTATCCCATTTTTCGCGTGTGTTGTTTTTTACTGCATTGAAATCCCAGCCAAAACCACCAAGCTCCGTTTCCAGATTTAGCCTGGCCTGATCGATGCTCACCAGGGAAATACCCGATTTAACCATGATTACCTTTCCGGAATCGGTTTTGTAAGTAACATAGGCCCCAATGTCTTTCTTTCCGGATATTTTGTCAATATTTTTTTTCAGTTTGCCCTCATTCCAGCCATTGAACGAATTGAATGGTGTATCAAATTGAAGAACAAAATTTAGGGTGTATTCATCCCAGCTGTTTCCTCCGATTATACATCTCGCGAATCCTTCAATTTGAGTATCACTAACTCTCTTAATTTCAGCGTTTTCTACAGTATAGTTATATTCTGCCGGAATAAGCAAATCGATTAGTATCCTTGATTCCTTTTTTTCGGGGAAGGTATATTTCTGAAATCCGCAACGGGTAGTTACAGTCATTTCAGCCAACACATCATGATCGTAGAGATAGACTGAATAATACCCGGGTGAAGCTTTTTCACTCTTTTTGTCTATTCTGGAGTGATAACCAGCACCAGCGCCTTTATAGGCAGCATCGACAGGTTTGTTTTCAAAAACCAGGTCGGCCGTTGTTGGCATCATTCGCAGACCAGCCATTGTCCAGGCATGAATATGACTGAAGCCTGAGATGCTGTTTATTGCGTATTCATATCCACCCATCCAAACACTCCCCTGGTTATCCGGGCCAAGCTGAACCATCCCGAAAGGGGCAGTTGCATAAGGTCCAAGCATCCAGCGGGAATTCGATGTCCCAATAAAAACATCCACCCAATCGACAGATTTTTTGACTTCCTGTGCAAACAAGAAATTATTTACAACAAAGAACAAAACGATTAATGCGATGGGTTTCAATTTCATGATTCGTTCTATTTTTCAAATAAAAAGGAAGCAGGTTTGTAGGCACCGATCTCAATTTCGAAAGAATTTTCTACTATGGAAATAGGCATTCCTGTTTTCTCACCTCTTAAATTTATGGGTACTGCCTTTGTAAAGGATGTTCCGACAGGTAAGGTAACTTTACATTTACCTTCATTTCCAGCCTGTTCCCAAAGCCTGAGAACAGTTCCATCACCAAAAATATTTGGTCCAAAAGAGGAGAGGAGCACTCCCTTCCGGGATAAACGGATGCCTTCCTGTGAGACCGGAAGATTCCCCGGTTTTCCGGAAATCAAGGCTGCCTTCAAAGGTGAACGGAACTCTTCAGAAGGAGAAACCAACGATTGCTCATTTTTGTAATCCTGAAAACTCCACAGGTACATTTTAGCTGACCATGATCCTTCAATCCATTCAGTAAAGTTTGTACTCCATTGATTATTAAAAAGATTAACGAATACATTTGGTTTTTGCGGTATAAAACTGCCTGAGTACCGCCACAAACCCGGCCGGTCGAGGCTGATACCTGGTGCATCCGGCGTGCAAATCCCAAACCCGTTTTTCTGTTTATCGAGTAATGCTATTCCGCTATTAACCAGATAAAAATCAAAATCCGAACCTTTTACAATATCTTTTGCTGGATCAATTACACCTCCCAACCTTCCGACCTTAAACGCTGGTTGATCGACTTTGAACGGGAAGCTTATCCAGCCTGCTTCGGGCCATGGATCAGCTTGTTTACCATCAATAAACCAGTTCATTTCAATATATGGCAAATCCTTGTAAAGTGTAAATGATAGTGAATAGTTATGGGGATTCCCTGTCTCTTTTGAAAACATCAATATTGCCCTGGCAGAAATGTTATCAGATGAACAGCTAACTTTAGCCTTGCCACCCAGGACTTTACTGTAAGGTGTATCGTCAAGGTTTGGCTTTCCAAACTCTGTGAGTCCCCATGACAGTCTTACTTTGACGTATTGATCGACATAATCGGAAGCATTTTTTTTGCTGAACCTTTCGTATAGGTATTGGCCGAAACCATATTCAGAGTTCCGGTCGACCATTTCTTTTCCCGATCTTTTATCAGTAATTGAAGTTACTGCGCCTTTTGAAGGGTCAATTATAATTTTGAAAAATTCATTTTCAATGGTATTACTTTTCTCATCTGCAACAGTGGTGATAGCAGAAGGTTTTGTGGCTTTTACTGGTATGAAAGTGCTATACCCGGCTGGCGGGATATCCTTTGCAATAAACTTCAGAACATTTCCCTCATTATGAACAGGGATGACTTCTCCTGTCCTGAGATCTTTAAGCGCTTCTATATTATTCTGCTGAAGAATCGTTACTGCTCCCGACCGAATCCATGGAAGAGAATTGGAAACAACAACTCTCTCTCCGCCGACATTTACCGAAGCCGATATTCTTTTCATTTCCCTTTCGTAAGCAGGGTCAATGACTTTTTCAGCCTGGTACACGCGATCGGCCTTTTCTTTCCAGGAAGCTTCAAGTTCCTTAAATGTCCCTGCAGCGCGAAATTCCCTGAATTTATCGCCATAAACCCAGTCGCCCGAAGTGCCGTGGCTCATGGCCATTCCAAAAGTATGCTCATCCCACAGCAAGGCTCCTTCAGTGGCAGCAGTGATAAACGGAGAGATGTTAACTTTTTTATCCGACCAAAAGTTTGACAGGGTATTCAGCATCTCAAGTGAATAGATCTCTTTTTGCAATGTTCTGACCTCTTTCATCTCCCTTGGCATCGACATATAACCATGGATCCACGTGTCAGGCATGTCACCTCGTACAACAGGGAGAACCGGATTTTCTTTCATGATTGCATCATAGAAATCGGATATCCTTCCGATTCTGATTATTGCATTGGGCGCCAGATCATGGGCTTTTTTCAAGGTTGTTTCCACATCTTCAGGTGAAGGAGGGCCTTGGTTGTCGTTTGTATGGACAATTGCCAGCCAGGTTTTAAACTTCCAGTCTTCGGCGGGGACCAGACTGGTGCCATAACTTTTACCCCAGTACATTGTCATTAGTTTTGAGCCGTCGGGGCCCTGCCACCAGAAAATCAAAGGTACTTCAGGAGAACTGGAGACTGCATTGCAACCGATGTGCAGGATCTTAATACCTGCATTACTTAACAGGGTAGGTAGGAACCATGAGTGGCTTGGCACGTCGGTCATTTTAGCATCGCGGGGCAATGGAAGATTGTATTTTTTTGAAAGATTGGCAGCGTAACTCAACGATCTGACCAGTATTTCAGGATCGCCCGCTTCTGTTTCAAAGGTCAATGGCAAACCATGATAAACAAACCACCCTTCGCGAATTGCTGCTTCGATTTTGGGCTTCATTTCCGGGGTACACCGTTGAAGCACCTGGGTCAGTGGCCATGCCGGTATTGTCCAAACAAACTGCTTTTCACGAGGCAGGCTGCGGCTCTTTTCCAGTGTAGCCAAAGCTTGTTCCATCATTGATGTGGAATATTTATCAATAACCGATTCGGCTTTATCGGTATAACCATTATCAAAATGTGTTTTAAAGACAATGATAATCTCCTTCACATTTAGATTCGGTTTTTCATTCTCCTGGGCCGAAATTATTCCCGCAAAAAGGGAGAGAACCAGCAATAAACTACATATTTTTTTCATATTCAATATATTAATTTGCCAGCAAGTCACTCGTTATTCCTATCAAATTCAGTCTATTTATTCTCAGTCATTTGAAGAAAGACAGATGGGTCTGATGCCCAATTCTTATTCGGACGGTCACCCATCGTAAATTCAAGTGTTCCACCTTCCGTGATTTCAGAATGTTTGATCCAGGCCCTGTTTAGTTCTTTGCCATTTAATTGTGCCGACTGAATGTATTTATTCTGTTTGGAAACGTTATCTGCTTTTACTGTAAAGGTTTTGCCATCAGGAAGTTTGATCTCAACATTCTTAAAGAAAGGACTTCCGATCGCATAAAGACCATTACCCGGAGTTACCGGATAGAATCCCATCGCAGAAAATACATACCAGGAGCAAAGGGCACCTCCGTCCTCATCACCGGGTAAGCCGAGGGGTGAATCATCAAACCACATCTCCATGATTTCGCGAATTCTCCTTTGGGTTTTCCAGGGTTTTCCGGCATAGTTATACAGATACGGAACATGGAATGATGGTTCATTACCGGCAGGGAACATTCCATTCAGTCCGGTCGCATCGGGGAATTGACCCATAAATTGCCATTTGGCTATTTTTGTGGGTTCATTAAACAGGTTATCCAATCTTTTTGTGAAATTTTCTGCTCCTCCCATCAGTTGAATGAGTCCCGGAATGTCGTGCATCACACTGAAATTCCAGATATAAGCATTGTTTTCCGCAAAATACATTCTGCTTCCGATTCCACCCGATAGTTGCGGATCAAACGGTTCGACCCAGTTACCATCGGCCATTTTGGGTGCCATAAAACCCGTGGCCGGATTAAAAACATTCCGATAGTTCTGGGCTCTTTTGCTAAAATATTTATAATCATCACTTTTGCCGAGTGCTTTAGCCAATTGAGCAAGACACCAGTCGTCGTAACTATGTTCAAGCGTCACGGCAACTGCCTGACGTTTCTCAAAGCTGTGTACCATCGGTTCTGTTTCTGTAGCGCCTTCGGGGAGTGCAGGATACCACCCGTTTTTGATATAAAAACTATCGAGTGAGCACATTGGTCCGGATCTCCATGGTAACATGGTGCCGCTCATGGCATTCTTTCTCAAACCTTCGTAGCCGGTCTCCACATCAAAGTCAGTCCCGCCTTTCTGATAGGTATCCCACAGGAGGGCAGCTGAATGAAAACCGATCATCGCTGAAAAGTCGCCATAAAATTGTGGAAATGTTGGCATCCATCCACTTTGCTCGTACATTTTCACATACGATTGGACCATATCAACCTGTGTTTTAGGCTCAAGTATAAAAAGCAGCGGGTGATGACACCTGAAGGTGTCCCATAACCAATCGTCAACATAAAATGGGTGACCATTGTCTTTATGAACTTTTTTATCGTAACCACTGAAATAACGGCCATTCTCCGAAATATTGACCATTCGCTCCATGCTGCGGTAAAGCGACGTGTAAAAGATCCTCATTTGTCGTTCTGTTCCGCCGTCCACTTTTATCCTACCCAGTACTTCCTTCCATATATTGTGACTTTCTTCGGCAACCTGTTCAAAAGTCTTTTCGTGCATCTCACGGTAAAGATTATCTTTAGCTTGGTTTTCATCGATATATGAAATCCCGATTCGAACTTCAACAGGAGCTGAAGGATCGTTGAAGGTCAAATAAGTTCCTATCTTTTGGCCGCTGATCTCAGGATTCCCTGCTGCTATTTTTGAATTCGTGAATGCACCATAGGTATCGAAAGACCGTGAAAATTCAGCGTAGAAGTACTGCTTAGTTTCATTTGATTCTTCCCATCCTTTGACAGAGTTCTTGTCGTTTACGAAAAATGATGCCGATCCGTTAGATCGGAAAATGATATTCGCTGATTCCTTATCCTTAAAATTAAAACGATAAACCACAGCTCTTTCAGTTGTTGTCCAATCAGCTACAATATTTGGATCTTCTAACCACACCTTGTGTAACCAGGGATGAACCTCCTCCAGATCATGGTCATACGTAGAGGCATTAGCCGAAAGTTCAGTTGATATGGCACCTTTGGTGGCCATTAATTCCGTCACCTGGCCGTTCCGGTAGGCAGGCATGTTTACTGCAAATCCATAGATTTTATCTGACAGATACCGGTCGCTAAGGCCCGGCTTTGTTACCGGATAAACCCTTATCATGCTGTGTGGCCGGTGAACTGTCGGGTTTTTAGTTGTTAACAGGGTTGCAACGCCGCCAATATTGGGATCGACATAGCGGGTAACATCTTCATCAGCACACGCGGTGACAATGAATGACGCGATTAACAGCCATTTACTCAGTTTATGCATATCAAAAACGATTGTGATTCTGTTCGTACTAAAATTCGACCTCGATAAACCTGACTTGGAATGGTTTCAATATTACCGATGTAACCGGTTGTCCGATTTGTTTTCCAGTGGCGCTGACTTCAACCATTCTTTTGATCGATTTTCCGGGAACTGCAGAAGATAGACTCACTTCGGCGGGTAGTCCTTCCAATTCGCGGAAATGGAGAAGGATAGTTCCGTTGCCTTTAAATGCAGGTCGGCTGTTTACGAGCATTGCATTTGCCGGTCCTGATATTTTAAGGGTTTCAATCGAAGGCGTTTTCAACTCATTTGCACCAGCCGGAAATGTTCTTGTCGGGAATAGATTCCTTTCGCCCCAGGCATATTTGGTCGCATAAGTATTAGTAGTATCAGAAGTAGAAGTGATTTGGTAACTCCAACTGAATGCCCCTTCCTGGTAAGCACGGAAATTGGTGAACCAGTAGTTATTCATCACCCATGAATAAAGCCAAGTCTTTCCTTGCTTAGGATAGCGTTCATATTTATTCATATTGAAATCACTGAATTGCCATAGCGGAACCTCGTTACTGACGACGATGATTTGTCCTTTTTTGCCACGCACTGATACGAAATTCTGTGCTGCGTTCCAGTCAGATGATGATCCCGGGAGTTGTTGTCCCTGGGTCAATGCACCTCCGATTGTTTCAAATACGATCCTTGAATCGGGCAGTGAGAAGGGGAACGCAACGTATAAAGCTTCAGGATCAGTAATGATCAACTTGCGCGCCATATATTTCAGCTCAATTTTCTTGACGTTTTTATAAAGACGGATCTCTACGTCTATTCCTTTTGGAGCATCCGCTTTCCCTTTCTCGAAGCCTTCGAGGTCAGATGAGATCTTAACGCTTTCCCAAACCGGACCATTTGTTCCTTTTTCGACCTTTACATTTGATGGGGTAGTGTGGATAAAAGGAGCAACATCGCGTTTCGCTGAAGTCTCTTTTACAGGCTGACCTATGTCGTACGGATTTAGTCCATCGGCAAGTTCCTGGTTTAGTTCTTTATCGAAGAGGCTGCTAATTGAACCGGTGCTTTTGTCAATCACCATCTTATAAAACTTATTCTCAATCAGCTCAGTGTTTCCTGCCGTTTCAACAGGGGCAGGTTCGCCAGATACTTCAATCTTCAATGCCTTATAACCCATTGCAGGGATATCGCTTACTTCAAGTACCCAGTATGCTCCTTCGGCACGTTTGGTAAGCACCTGTGCCGGAACTTCTTTCCCCGTTGTAAGATCAGTTATTTTCACCTTGCTTTTCACCGGAAGAACTTCATAATCAATAAATAACTGGATATCTCCTGAACGGGTCCAGCCCATGGTATTGATTGCATAAATCACCGGGAAATTGGCTTTTTTAAGGAATTGTTGAAAGCGTGCGAGGGCCTCTTCGTTGATTAACGTTACTTTCTTAAGTGCTTCCCATGCATAAGCCCCTTTTTGAAGCCATTGCCTGGTAGAGTTTTCAGAATAGGGGTGATCGATACTTTCGTCGGCGCCACAGGTGTGTTCATCGAAAAAGATAGCATTCTCGCTGATATGATCCATATTGGATTCCAAAGCAGGACTAAGTTCGCCACCCATCAACGATACCATCGCGAAAAGTCCTTCGTCAACTTGCTTCATGTTCTGGGTCTTCCTTACTTCGGCTGTTTCACGCGAAGTGGTTCCATAACCGTCTGTCCACCAATCAAGCCAGGCATTGCGGAATATTGGGAGTTGATCTCCGTATTTTTTTTCGACGTATTCAAAAAACTCGCTGGCAACAGCCAGTCTAAGTTTGGGATACTCATATTTGGCATTCCACTGTTTCACCAATTCGCAGGCAGCTGTTGATGGTGGCGCATTATCGGTTCTATAACCTGAAAATTGTATCCCGATCCTGTCGAACGGGTATCCTTTGCTGTCAAGTTCAGCCAAATGCCACAGCATGTTTGCTGG
>Ga0302296_1002208_pt1 | contig 13306 bp, 14 predicted proteins | sample III_Fen_N3_1_FD_194546 | JGI IMG/M metagenome (GOLD analysis project Ga0302296, IMG submission 194546) | Peat permafrost microbial communities from Stordalen Mire near Abisko, Sweden - III_Fen_N3_1 | ecosystem: Environmental > Terrestrial > Soil > Wetlands > Permafrost | place: Sweden: Abisko... | reverse complement strand
AAGATTTTTCACTTGAAGCCTTGAATTCCGGAAGGGATGTTCACCAACGTTTGTCCCGGTTTTTTCCGGTTTTTCTTTCGAGCGCGCGTTAAATAAAAACCAATTATCTGAACGAAGAGAAGATAATTAAGATATTCTATTATTATGGGTACGAGAGGTGTTCACAAGCTCAAATAAATAATTTCTATTGCTCTGATATACATTTTATTACAAACAAAACAACTGTTCACAAACTGTTCAAAAACTATTTTTATGAAACAAAACACAACACAAAATCTTGCATTGATGACTCCTTCTGGTGAATATTCAACCCGATACATCAGACTTCCGTATCCTTTGTTGACCGAATTCCTTGATAACCAAAAAGTTGAATTGAACAATTTTGAGGCTTTTCTCCAAATGTTGAAGAACGTTCTGCACGTGGATATGATGATTGGACAGGGTGAAAATAAATTGCTGTGCAGGAGGGGAGAATCCTACCATTCCTTAAAAACCTGGAGTGAGCTTTTCCATTGGAGCCGGTCAAAGACGAGGCATTATCTCGTCAAGCTCAAGAACGACGGCCTTATTGAGCTGGAAAACAAGGTTACCACAACGCGCCTTCGGGTGATCCATTACGATTACTACGTAGGTAAAGTCACCTCAACAGATGCGAGGCCTTATCCCGAAGATTTCGAAAAATTCTGGAAGGCATACCACGACACAACCCAGATTCAAGCTACAGACAAGGATCCCTCCTATCGTTGCTGGCGCAAACTCTCTTTCGAAGAGCGGGCCAAGAGCGTGGAAAGAATACCCCGCTATTACTACAGCCTGTCCAAAACCACCTACTGCGTCAAAGCCCTAACCTACCTCAAAAACAAGAAGTTCAACGATCAATTCCTATACTGATGCTCCAAAATGAAAACCTTTGCAGGGATGCCGAACAGCTCGTGCTGGCGGCTCGACCGTCCGACGAGGATTGGGGGGTATAAGCAGTAACTAATTTGATGAAATTACAAAGGTTGAAAAAGCACATCGGGTTTACGCTGCATTTCCATAAGCCGCTTTTCAAAGATTTTCCAGTTGAATTTAGTGGGTTCCATCATAAGAATAGGTTCCTGGTAATTAATATCATTAAAAAAAGTCAGGGCTTTTAACGGTACGATGGTGCTGCTTTTGTACTTTTCCAAATAGGCTTCTAACATGTTTGACAAAGACAATACACTCGAAAGATAGGCTAGGTCGATAAAGTCTTTCAGGCGAGTGCCATTAACGGAAATGGCATTCAGTTTCATTGCAGCTAAGTCTCTAAATCCGGCCAATCGAACAGAACCTTCGCAAATTGGCTCTTGCAACCATAGATACGGATGTGCTAAACAATCCACTTTAACACCGCCGATGACTCCTTTCAGTGTACTTTTGGCACTATATTCGAGGTCAAATGCATACTGGATGCGTAAATGATCCAACAACAATAGTTCATCAAAATAATTGACACAAAACAAATCGAGGTCAATGCTTTCTCTATGCCCAAGCTGCAATGCGAGCGCTGTGCCATCAACCAGAATGAATTCCGAGAAGAATACATCCGTCATGATTCGATTTAGGAGTTCCAGTGTTGCTGTTGTGACTGTGTTTTTTTGTAGCATGCAAGCGCTTCTTTTTTTATTCCAAATATGTTGCAAACAAAGGTTTGGTCTTTGGGGTTCAAATAAGGTATGGATTTAATAGCTTCTTTGACGCCTTTTAGTCCATATAAGTTTAGGATTGCATAAAAGTCTTGCATTCGGCCTCGCTCTATAACTCTCTGAACTACGACAGTACGCATGTTTTGCCAATCAATTTGCTCCACATCGTATTCCCACAGTAGGGTTTGACGAACGGTTGCTTCTGGATGGTTTTTGAAATCTTTGAAAAACATGGCTGCGTTTGATTCTATAACAAATATACAAAAACACGACGTTATTTGCAAATTTCAGAGCGTATGTAAAGCGGACAAGTTCATCTGTATTTGTTCAATAATGTCGTCCATTCTGCTTTTTTGAAGACCTACGTTTGAACCAACGGTCAGTATGTCTTTCATGCTGGGATTACCCTGTCCATTTACGGTCGTGGTGTGTTGGTTGTTGAAACCGGTGCTGGGTAATAGGTCGTATGCTGGTGATAAGGACCAGGTGTTGCCACTTAATATAAAGGAGAAGTTTTTGGCGTGGTCGTCCTTGTTTTTTATGAGGATATTGAATACCATCAAGCGAAAGAGTTTATGGACCTCTTCCATATTTCGAGTAAACTTGTAGCATGCAGTGAGAAGTACCTCATAATCAAGACTTGGAATTCGATAATCGGCGTTAAGCAACCCAGCTGCACTGATGACGTGGTATTTTTGGTTCGCTGTTCTATCAAAGCGGCGAGTGCCAAAATAGGAGCCTTCGAACAGTTTGGTTTCAGGCATTTCAATACCGCATTTTTTAGCCAATAGGGAATAGTTGTATTCTTCGATGCCGATGTCGTCCAGATCGTTTGAAGCCTTAAACTTGATGAGCCATTCGGCTCCGTCCATTTGGACAAAGGCTTTTGGTCTTGCCCCACCCGATGAACCGGCGACACGAAAGAGTTCATCCAATTTTGAAGTTTCATTGAGAACTTCGGTATTTAGAATCCGTTCCGATTCTAAGGCAAGTTGTTGCAAGCTGAGGTTATTCACGTGTTTTTCAGCGAGGGCATTTGTTGGTAGGTATTCGAGGGCACCTCTACCGGTGGCTCCTGTTAAACTCAGGCGCTGAAGGATAGAAAGGTTCTCGGGTTGTATTCCATGTGATCGTAAAAAACGGTCTTGGAGCAGACTCCCCCACCCGTCTGGCATACTATCGCTGAACACACCGAAATTGCCATCGAAAGGTCTTCGTTTTGCCTGAAAAACGCCGGTTTTAAGGGGCAAATAGAATGGGGATATGGACACTCCGTTTTGAAGATAATCGGCGTCGTATTCGAAGGCGCAAACGTAATCTGGAGTCATGGCGAGTCTGCCGACTGTCTGTTGGTGGAGTTTTACTTCGATAACGTGCAGCTCATTCATTCTTGCGTCCTCTCTTTTTAGTTTTTACGGCTTTTTCTGCCAGCAATTGATCGATGCTTTGGTATTGCTTTCTGGAAAAAAGCTCGGAGAAACCTTCGGCGGCATCGAGTGCAATAGCTATGAGGATAAGGCTTTTAAGTGATATTTCTCCTGTATTTTCAAACCTACGCAAACTGGCAAAGCTGACTCCTGACCGAGCAGCCAGGGCTTTTTGTGTAAGGTTTAGTTCAAGGCGGTTTTGTTTGACGCGTTCAGCCAAACGACCGAGCATGATGCTTGCATTTGCATCCTCTAATCCGTATTCAGATGCTAATATAGTAGCGTTTATTGCCATTTATTGGTATTTACAAACAATATATGATTCTTTATTTGCAAATATACGGCATTATTGGAGGATTGGTGTTTTTTAAGGGTTTTATTTTTCCCGTTCGATAAAGGATAAGGGTACTGTAGTGCGGGCGTAACCGAATTTCTCGAGGCGGACGACGACTTTGTGTTTGCCTTTGATTTCGACGAGTTCGCCCATAAGGCCTTGGAGGGGGCCTTTGGTGATGGTGACGGTTTCGCCCTTGGTGAGTTCATCAAGGATGAATTCGACGGGTTCGTCGGAAAAGTTGCACATAAAGCGGAGGCGTTCAATTTGGTTGTCGGGGATGGCAACGGGTTTGCTGAATTCGCGGACGAAGGATATGGCGCCGTAGATGTTCAGGACGTTGCGGAATTCGGTTTCTTGAATTTTCACGAAGATGTAACCGTGGACAACGGGGACAATGACTTCCTTGATGCGGTCGCTCCACTTGCGTTTGACGGTTTGCAGGGGCAGGTAGTGCTCGATGTCTGCTTCGGTAAAACGGTCGCTGACTTTTTTCTCGGCTCGGGGGGCAGTATATAGGGCGTACCAGTGTTTATCGTCGGGTTGCATTTTCGAGGAATGATTGTTGGGTGCAAAGATACGAATAAACCAATTAGCCTTCGATGTTGGTTTGGGGTTTTGTAAGTATATTGTATCTTTGAATCAATCTTAAATTCAACTTTACAAGACTGTTTTATGAAAAAAAGGGTGTCAGCTTCGAATGTGATGCGTGTAGTGTCGATTTTGGGGATTATTTGTTTGTTGGCGTTGCAATATGTTTGGTGGATGAATGCGTATAGGGCGGTGGAGATGGATATAATGAGTAAATCAGAGGCTTGTTTGAAACTCGCTATTGAAAAATCCATTATGTTTCAAATAGATAGTGTTGCTAAGGGCATTAAGGTCGTTAATGAATTTGCGGGAGAAAAAACGAAAGGAAAAAAAATATATGCACAACATAGTGCAAATAATTCATCGGACCTGACTTTTCTAATTGAAGAGGGCTTAAATATGATGAAACGCCCAGTGACTAAGCAACTAATTGATAAACAGTATTCTAATTTATTAAATGAAAAATTAGGATTCATTCCAACACACACACTTCAAATTTATAGATTATCTTATAATATTGATAGTATTGGAAATCGGAATTATAATAGAATAGCCCTTGGCAGCAGAAAAGATACCATTTACCAACAAGTTGGTTTTAAAGCATACGCTTCGGTTGTAGTTGAATCGCCAATTACTTTCTATATCAAGAAAGGCTCCTTTATTTTAATAATTTCAATCTTACTTGTATTGCTTGTTGGAGCCATACTTATACTTCAATACATCAGCATGCAACGCGATCGAAAGTTCGCCGATTTCATCATTGATTATACACGGATGATCACGCACGATTTGAGGACTCCGGTCTCAGGCGTCCAAATGATATTCAAGATGTTTCAAAAAAATCAATTTCCAGAGCCCGAGATGAAAGAAAAATACGTACTTGAGGGTTTGAACTTGACCAAGAAGATATTGCTCAACCTGGATAACATTCTCTTAATGGCTAAAAGTGAACAGCGGGAATTGCCAGTTCATAAAACGGATGTAAATATTCGGGATTTTATGGAAGAAACGGTGAAAATGTATCGGGAAAGGGATTACGATCCCAAGACTGTAACTATAGATACACACTATGAACCGGAGTCTTTCAATTGTAAAATGGACTTTGGCTTAATGGAGAATGTGGTTTGCAACCTAATGGAAAACGCCATAAAGTTTACAGGACTGGTGGCTAAAATCACCATCATTTGTAAAATTGAGAATGATGTAGTTGAATTCCGATTCCGCGATAATGGGATGGGTATGGCCGAGGAGGATCAGAAGCGGATTTTTGAGATATTTGAACAGGGATCGGCAAACAAAAACAAGCACTTTCCTGGATTCGGAATCGGGCTTCATTTTGTACAACGGGTAGTGAAGGCGCATGGAGGCAAGATTACGGTGAAGAGCGAGGTTAACAAAGGTACGGAGTTCATTATCAGATTTTTCTCATAAATATTTACAAATTTAATTTCTATGAAAAAGCGCGTTTCTGCATCCCATATAATGCGGGTTGTTTCGATTTTGGGGATTATCTGCTTGTTGGCGTTGCAGTGGGTGTGGTGGAGAAATGCGTATAGGGCGGTGGAGATGGATTTTATGAAAAACACACAGGAGTGTTTAAAACAAGCTTTTGACAATGCAATAACAATTTCAATGAATGGCAAAAGTAAAAAATTGAAAGTTGTCAGAGATAATGGAAATTCAAAGCAATTAAAGAAAATCAAAGTAATTACCAGACATGCTGCAAACAACACATCAGAAATAACTTTTTTGATTGAAGAGCTTTTAGTCTTTGAGAATAAACCTATGACAGAAAAGTTTCTTGATATCCATTTTAAAGATTGCTTGAAAGAAGAATTTGGAGATATCCCAAAACATGATATGAAATTTTTTAGATTAACGAATGTAATAGATTCTATAAACAAGCCAAAGTATAATAGGATTGCCATTGGCAATGGCCAAGATACCATTTATCATCAATTTGGATTTTCAGCTTACGCTGTTGTAGTAATACCCTCTCCTATTGAGTTATATTTGAAAAAAGGTGCATTCATTTTAGTGATCTCCATTATTTTGATGTTGCTTATTGGATCCATCCTTATTCTTCAATTTATCAGTATGCAACGCGACCGAAAGTTCGCCGATTTTATCATTGATTATACACGGATGATCACGCACGATTTGAGGACTCCGGTCTCGGGCGTCCAAATGATTTTCAAGATGTTTCAGAAAGATCCAAAACTTGAACCAGAAATGAAGGAAAAATACCTTCTTGAAGGGGAGAATTTGTCCAAAAAAATACTGCTAAACCTGGATAACATCCTGTACATGGCCAAGTCTGAACAGATGGAATTGCCCGTCTATTTAAAGGATGTGGATGTGCGGACATTTGTAGAAAAAATTGTGGATGGATATAGGGTGCGAAACTACCAACCCAAGGTTGTTCGCATTGAAACGCATTATGAACCAGAGAACTTCAAATGCAGCATGGACGTTGGACTGATGGAAAATGCATTTTGCAACTTGCTGGAGAATGCGATCAAGTTTACCGGGCTGGATGCCAATATCGAAGTGAATTGCATGCTTACCAACAAGGTGGTGGAATTTCGTTTCAGAGATAATGGAATGGGAATGTCTGCCGAAGATCAGAAACGCATCTTTAACTTATTTGAGCGGGGTTCTGCCAACAAGAACCAACAGTTCCCAGGTTTTGGAATCGGATTGCATTTTGTGGAGCGGGCGGTAAAAGCGCACGGTGGGAAAGTGACGGTTCAAAGTGAAGTCGGAAAAGGAACTGAATTTACAATACGATTCATCTCTTAACTACATGAACCAGTAACCACCTGTTTTCTTGCTGCCGCGATGTTCAATCAACCCAAATTTGGTTAAATGTGCAATTTGTCGCTCGATGGTTTTGATAGAGCGGTTATTTAGAAGTTCAGATAATTTGTTGGCTTGAATTCCGGGATTCGATTTCACTTGGAGCAGTAACGTTTTTAATCCCTCGTTTAATCCCTCATTTAATCCCTCGTTTAATCCCTCATTTAATCCCTCGTTTAATCCCTCTCGAACCGTTGTAGAAGGTTCTGGACGTTCTGTTGTTGAATAATGATCTGTTAGGTGTTTTTCCTTATATAAAGTAACCCTGAAACCTTGTTGGATTTCTTGAAACAAAGGATCATTTAAACCATATTCCCTACAGATTCTGCGTACACGCATAATACCTGAACCATAACGTTCAATTAAACCTGATTCCTTAAATGCTTTGGCAATTAATTTGTTCCGCGATTTGGACGAATAGTTGCCGGTCAAAAGATTGTCGATGGTGATTCCACCAAATAATGTTCCAGGATTAAAAAACTCAATTTTATCGTCAAATATTTTAATAATGCTTGCACTACTATCTCTGTAGTCCCGATGAACCACCATATTAATAACTAATTCACGAATGGCATCAATGGGATAATCAAAACGTTCCGTGCGTTGTGGTTCACCTGTTATAATGTATTCTACCATCAAATGCTTTTTGATGAAGCCCATGATTTCTTCAGTTTCGGTAAACAAATCGCTGTTGAGTGATAGAGAATCGATGATGTGTGTCGAACTTTTAAATCGACCAACTTGCACATCACTAATTGAGCAATAGTCTTTTGCAAACAACAGAAACCCTCCAAAAGAGAGCTTGTTTTCGCGAATGATTTCCATTTTTTCCAAAAACTGCAAAGGTTCAAGCTCCATTTTGTTTTGCGCTTGTTTTTCAATGCTAAAAATAAATCGCTTGACCTTCTCCATCGAAACTTGTTCAATGCCGTGATTGGGGTCTAGGAAAAAATCCCAGCTGCTATTAATAGTTTTAAGGTGCTCGTTCGCGAGTTCATCCATACTCATCAAGTGATTGGAGTTGGCTACCCTTTTATAATATCGACCCTTTATGGAAACTGGCTTAATGGGATATTCTCCAATATTTAGTAGTGCTACCTGTTTATTTTGAATGACTACTATTTCAATGTCCGGAATAATGGCGGGATTCGTTTTATTCTTGATTTCGTTAATCCATCCCTGAACTTTGTCTTGAATTCGACTTGTTCGGATTCTTCCAAAGGGATTAGGATGTTTGGTGAAATCATGTATTCGGTATGTTGAATTTATTTCGCAAATATAGTATTTAATTTACACTATTGTAATATTAAATTGCGCTTTTTCATTTTAGAAAAGGGTACTGAATTTGCGATCAGGTATACTTCTTCAAAATCTTTTTGATTGGATTGAAGAAACGGACGATAAGCCGAATGTCTTCGGTGATGATTTCGGCATTGCCTTGCATTTGCCTGCTAATGGGCAATTGAACGCCGTAGTTGGTCACCAAACCTTTAGGAAAACGGATTTCGACAACGTACATGCCGTCGGGATCGGGCGTATCGGAAATATGCTCCACCCTACCCTCTAAGTAACCGAATTCCTGATCGGGGAAATTATTCAACCGCACGTTGGCACGTTGACCGACAAGTACTTTACCAGATCCTTGAGCTGGCATCAACATTTTGCAAACAGGCAATGTTTGAACGGTAGGAACAACGGAAAATACGATTTCTCCCACGCCCACATTCTGGTTGTTGCTCCAATAGCCCATCAAATTGACCGTTCCATCAATGGGGCTAACCAACAAGAAGTTACGTTCCCATGAATTCAACTCCATGCGTAATTGCTCGGTGGCGGTACGTAATTGCAGCAAATAAATGCTTTCGTTGTCCACATAATCCTTTCGAAGATCCAGCAGACTGCCCTCACCCGAATTAATGTCCATTTCGGCCATCTTTATTTCCGAAAGCAAGGAACTGAACTCTTGTTGATTTTGAAGCATCTTGTTTTTGGAAAGTTCGTAGTCTTCGTCGGACATAAGCCCTTTACGGTTGAGCATGGAATCGCGTTTCCAGATTTCCTGGGCACTTTCCACCTGTTGTTGCAAAAGGGAGGAACGACGTTTCATTTCACCCAAATTCACTTCCAGTTCGGAGACTTTTCGTTCCTGAAGGTGTAATTTGCGGGGATGATATTGCATGGACTCGAAACGCAGATAGGCGGTAAGTGCTTCCTGAAAAAAGGTATAGGAGGACTGAATGCTTCCAAGAGCCAACGATTTATTATCCAAAAGTTTACGCGCAACGGTTGCAATGGGATTCTCACTGTCCCAACCTTGAAGACGAGCAATGAGCAGTTGAACATCGGTAGTACTGGCGGGATTCTGAATCACAGCCAACATGGTTCCTGCTTTGACTTGCTGATTGTTGACCACATACAATTTATCGATCTTGCCTGAAGCCCTGGCCAAGATGTTGGCTGGTGGAACTTCGGTAGTCAGGGTCGCTTTTCCGGTCAGGGTATCCGGATATTTGAAGATAAAACAACCGACCAAAAGTACCAGAACGACCAATGCGATGACGGTTATACCCCATCGCAGAATGGCAGGGGGTATGTGGCCCATAACATCCTGTACGTCTTCGCTGCGAAGTTCGATGTCCTTTTCTTTGTCTTGCATCGTATTCAACATTTAACTGCCCAATTCCAACTGGTTCTTCACTAAGTGGTAATAAATGCCGCGCTTATCGGTAAGTTGTTGATGATTACCTACTTCGGCAATTTTTCCCTGGTCGAGCACCACGATTTGATCGGCATCGCGAACGGTACTGAGGCGGTGGGCTACAACGATGACGGTCTTACCTTTATAAAAATGATGGAGCTGTTCCAAAATGACTTTCTCGTTGTTGGCATCAAGCGCATTGGTGGCTTCGTCGAAAAACAAGTATTCCGGGTTTTTATAGACGGCACGAGCAATGAGTATCCGTTGTTTTTGCCCTTGGCTGAGCCCCATGCCTTCCATGCCGATTTTGGTATTGTATCCCATGGGCAGGCTGTCGATGAAATCACGGATGTTGGCCACTTGGGCGGCATAACGCAGTTGCTCCTTGTCGGGTTCGTCATCGCCAATGGCAATGTTGTTGGCAATGGTATCGGAGAACAGAAAACCGTCTTGCAGGACCGAACCTGTTTTGCTGCGCCAAAGGTGCGGGTTGATGGTATTCAAAGGGGTGTTCCCAACGTTGATGGTACCTCGGTTGGGGTCGTAAAATCCAAGCAATAGTTTAACCAAGGTTGTTTTCCCACTTCCGCTGGCTCCAACAATGGCCGTAACTTTACTCTCAGGGATGGTGAGATTCAGTTCGTTCAGCACAAAATGAAAGTCGGAGCCGTCGTAGCTGAAGCTCAGGTCGCTTACTTCCAAATTCCGTTTATCGGGCAATTCGTTCAGTTTGTTGGAAATGGTTTGTTCTTCGTCCTCTTTGCCATGGATTTCGTTCAGGCGTTCCAGGCTAAGTTGAGCTTCTTGAAAACTCTGGGCAAAACCGATGAATTGATCGATCGGAGCATTCAGTTGTCCTATTATATAGGTGATGGAAAGCATCATACCAAGCGATATGGTACCGTGAACCACGCCTTGAGCAGCTAAAAAGGTGATAAGTAGGTTGGTGGTTTGGTTGAAAAAAACCGAACCGACTTGTTGAAACTGGCCGATGGCAAGGCTTTTGATACTGATTTGGAAAAGTCGTACTTGAATGCGTTCCCAACCCCAGCGTTTTTGACGTTCGCAGTTGTTGAGCTTGATGTCCTGCATACCAGTAATCATCTGAATGACATTGCTTTGCTCTTTTGCAGACTGTTCGAAGCGTTTGTAGTCGAGCGACCGGCGGGCTTTCATAAAGAACAGCACCCAAGCGACGTAGAGTGCATTTCCAAGCAAGAAAATGGCCAAGATGGTCAAGTTGTAATAGCCTAAAACCAAGGCAAATACAAAGAAATTGATGAATGAAAAAAGTGTCGTGATGGAATTGCCTGTCAGAAATGCCTCGATGCGGCTGTGGTCGCCGATGCGTTGCATGATATCCCCCACATTCTTGGAATCGAAAAACCGCAAGGGCAGTTTCATGAGTTTGATCAGGAAGTCAGAAATAAGCGCAATATTGATGCGGGTATTCATGTGGAGCAGAATCCAACTCCGTATATATTCCACCGAAAGTCTGGCAATGAAGATGACGGCTTGTGCCAGCAAAACCAATTGAATGAATCCGATGTTTCCGTCGCGGACGCCTACATCGACGAGTGATTGTGTGAGGAAGGGAAAAATGAGTTGCAATAAACTGATGGTGATCATGCTGATCACGATCTGCGTCATTTGTTTCCGGTAGGGACTTAAGTATTTTAAGAAAAAGGTAAGACTCCGGGTGCCTTGTTCAGGTTCGTCCTCCAATTGTCCGAAATTGGGTCCGGGTTGGAGGAGTAAAGCTACGCCGACAGGTTCACCATTTCGGATGGAGCTTTCCCAGGATTTTTTGAATTCAGATTCCGATAATTGAATTAATCCACTGCCAGGGTCGGCAATGGAAACAGTGCTACCATGCTTGCGGCTTTTACGGATGTCGTAGCAAACCACAAAATGATTGGCATCCCAATGGACAATGCAAGGCAGTGCGACTTCGGTAATTAGTTGATTGAATGTAATTTTAACACCCGTGGAACGGAAGCCGATGGATTCAGCTGCTTGGCTCAGCCCAAGCAGGTTGACTCCTGTCTTTGTAATAAAGCTTCTATTTCGCAGATTCTGAAGAGAATAACTCTTACCATAGTATTTAGAAATCATTCGCAAACAGGTTGGGCCACAATCCATGGCATCCAATTGCGTAAAGTGTGGGAAAGATTTCATTAAGATTCAGTTCAGGTTAAGACAAGATACAAACGGGTTTTTCAAAAGCAAATATACATAAAAAAAACGACCACCATCTATTATTGATAGGGATCGTATTTGCATTTGACAGGTTTGGAGTAAATGTTCTTTTCGTCTGCAATGTATGCCCGGCAATCCTGACAAACATAACGAAGTTCACAGTCGGAGCAGACCTCTATCTGATCCTTGTTTATGGTCCAAACCTTGCGGAAGCTTTCATTTCTGACGGCTTCTGCTAATGATTTCACCGAAATATGCCCGTAATGATTGCTCATTGACGGGCAATTTCGGATGAAACCTTTTTTATCAACTGCGATCTTCTTGTTCAGACAGCTGTTGAAATGTACAGATTCAATGAATAGTTTCGTCTCAGCTATACAATAAAACTCATTGGTCACCCCGCAACACCGTTCATCACGAATGATGTCACAGGTATAGATAATTGTTAACTCATCACGGTGATATACCGTGTTTTCACAGGAATTACTTATTGTGATTTTTCGCAAAATCGGATAAGTGTTTTTAAGATCTAGTATTTTATCAAGCTCAAAGTCTTCGGAATTTTCCACCAGGATCTCGAGTGTCTTAATGGAGGAATTCTGCAGATACTTCAACTCAGTAGCCAGTTTCTCGCTAGAAACAGGGTAGTAAAATCGAATTTCCAAAGCCAAACAACTTAATGCATCAAGTTGCGGAACCAGGTCCTTCAGTGAGTGATGAGAATTTGCGTCGTAATCAACAATCGCGTTTGTGATACTTCGGTCCTCATCGTATTCATTCAGGTTGAGATGCAACGCACTGACAGGACTGTCCGTGGTGTAACCAAACTGATTGTGATATAGAAAGGTTAGATATTCTTCTACTAACTGCTTGTCTTTCAGACCATATTGCAGTGTTATTTCTTCCACCGATTTCGTTTTCTTTGTGTCGTCCAGTACCAGCATCTCGTAGAGAGGCATTGGTATAGGTTGTATGATGTTGCGCTGAAGATCACAGATCACAGCTCTTTTGGATCCTTTTACCGGGATGCAACACGAAAACAGGTGGAAATATTTGTTCATAGACGGATAACCCGGTATTTCTTCGTGTCGCTGACCAGTCTGGAGATGGAACGACTAAAGTCGCCATCGGCCTGGTAGAACGAATTCGTAGAAATTGGACCGGATACTCTCTCCGAGAACAACCGCTCTGCGCGGAAAATTTCTTTTTGATTGAGAATGAGGTTTGACATATTTGTTTATTTATGCAAGTGTTTAAAAATGAAGAAGTTTGGTGGACTTCGTGTAAACTAATCGCGACTGAAAAATGATTTCAAATACGATGAAACAACGCCTGGTCTGTAAACAAAAACCCAATTACCATCTTCGTCTTTGTACATTTCCATTTTACCTCCATTGACGGATGCAAGTTCTTCGTTTGACATTTGGAACATTTCAATGTTTTTTTCTGAACCTTTCTTAACTAAATTCGTTTTCATAATGCTGAGTTTTAAGAGTGATAAAAAGTACTGATCTTATTTTTTTACAAA
>Ga0302296_1002207_pt1 | contig 13308 bp, 15 predicted proteins | sample III_Fen_N3_1_FD_194546 | JGI IMG/M metagenome (GOLD analysis project Ga0302296, IMG submission 194546) | Peat permafrost microbial communities from Stordalen Mire near Abisko, Sweden - III_Fen_N3_1 | ecosystem: Environmental > Terrestrial > Soil > Wetlands > Permafrost | place: Sweden: Abisko... | reverse complement strand
GATTAACTACAGCCTGGCACCGATTGTTGAAAGGCTTTCTACCATTCAAGTAACCGGTTTATTTTAATTATTCAGTTAATAAGTTTTGACTTATGAATTTTAGCGATATTCTGACAATGAGACATGAGCTACTGCTAACGATTATAGCATTGGTTATTCTCATCATAGACCTTAACCTTCACAACAGGGATAAGCATTTAATCATCCCGATAACGCTTGCACTGTTTTTTATCCATACAGTAGTTGGATTCTTACCTTCGCAGCCAAGTAGCCTTTTTGGTGGAATGTACCATACGACTGCACTGATCGTTTTAATGAAAAACATCCTGAATGTGGGGGTATTGATTGTTCTGTTACAATCGGTGACATGGTTAAAGAAAGAGGAAAACAGGGAGAAAATCAGTGAGTATTTCATTCTGTTGTTTTCTACACTGATTGGGATGTACTTCATGATCTCATCAGGTGACTTTTTGATGTTCTATCTTGGATTGGAACTTGCTACAATTCCTATTGCTGCATTGGCTGCCTACACGCATCACCAATCAAAATCAGCTGAAGCAGGTATCAAATTAATCCTTAGCTCGGCACTCTCTTCCGGAATTCTATTGTTTGGTATCTCTTTAATTTATGGTGCTACCGGATCAATCTATTTCGATGCAATTGTGAAGGTATATGCTAATACCCCAATGCAGGTTTTGTCCTTTATCTTCTTCTTTACAGGTATGGCCTTTAAGATTTCTTTGGTACCATTCCATTTGTGGACAGCCGATGTTTACGAAGGTGCACCAATTAATGTCACTTCTTATTTGTCTGTGATCTCGAAAGGAGCCGCATCTTTTATCCTGATTATATTAATGTTCACGGTCTTTAATACGATCGCCCCGATATATAATCATATCCTCTACCTGATTGCTGTGCTCACAATGACAATTGGTAACTTGTTCGCCCTTCGCCAGAAGAACATGAAAAGGTTTTTGGCGTTTTCATCTATTTCGCAGGCAGGATTTATTCTATTGGGTATTCTTGGTGGAAATATCATGGGCATGACTGCAGTCGTTTATTTTGTACTCGTTTATATCTTTTCCAACCTTGGTGCGTTTGGTGTGGTTTCTGCCATTTCAACAATTACCGGTAAAGAGTCGATGGATGATTATGACGGACTTTATTCCACCAATCCTAAGGTATGTCTTTTGATGATGCTTTCGCTATTTTCATTGGCCGGAATTCCTCCGGTAGCCGGATTCTTCGGTAAGTTCTTTCTGTTTGCTTCAGCAGCATCCGCCGGATATTATTGGCTTGTTTTTATTGCCGTATTGAATGCCACCATCTCACTTTATTATTACCTGCTTGTTGTGAAGGCAATGTTTATTAATAAGAACGAAAAGCCTTTGGCTTATTTCAAAAGCGACCTGGCAACACGTGCAGGATTGGTATTGAGTGCACTTGGAATATTTGTACTTGGATTCTGGAGCCAGATATACGAGATCATTAACAGTTTAAGTTTTGGAGTAATTCACTAAATAATCTTTAACGAATTCTACTGGTTTAGGAATTATTTAATTTTAAGTTTGGAAGCGTAAATACAGAAGATCATGACATTGAAAGCAAAACATATCGTTGAAGAAATTAACGGAACACGTTGTACCGTTGTCGAAAAGGGAGCAACTGCCGACCGTGTTGATTTCCTGAAGAAATTGCTTGAATTCAATAAATTCGAAGTTATTGTTGCAGCAGATGCTGCTGTAGAAGGATCACCTGCTCTTTTTACAATTGGTGTTACCAATCTTGTCTTTAATCCGGTTATTGCGGTTTATGAGTTATCACTTAAAACCACCGATGGTAAAAAGGTTTCACCTGCTTACTGGAACCAATATACAACCGATAGTGTTGATGAGTATTGGGACTTTGTGAAGTAGAGCATTTGACTTTGAGAGGGATAGACTTAGAGACATAAATGAGGGAATGAAAAATGATTGTATAATCGCATTTTTCATTCCCTCATTGTATTTAATACCTTTGATATTAGATTGTAATCTCCACAACGTTCCCATCGGGATCGGCAATGGCGCTTTCATAAAAACCATCTCCGGTCCATCGTGGTTCACCAATGATTTTATATCCCGCTTCCCGAAGTTGTGATGTGAATAAATCAACCTTTTCTTTTGACCCTGCCGAAAAAGCAAAATGAGCCAATCCTGTTAATGCATCCGATTCCGGATGATCAAGATGTGGCTTATTCATCAGTTCGATACTGCATCCTCCGTTTTCAAATGTCAAAAAGTAAGAAGAGAATTGTTTTACCGGGTTAAAATACTTCTCATTTGGTTTGGCACCGAAGTAATTGCAATAGAAATTGCGTAATTTTTCCAGGTCATTCGTCCAAATGGCAAGATGGGTGATTTTCATTCTATCAGAAGTTAGTGTATCGTAAATGAACTTATTTCAATCTTCTCTTTGATCTTTTCCATCAACAAAAAAACTTGTATCTCGTCATCAAGACTGAATCCCGGGTTATTCTTTTCCGTGATATTCTTCACAAAGTCGGCGATCTGTTCTTGTAATGGATCGGGAGATGTCTTCGATACAACGCTTTTTGATTCCCGAATAGGGGAATGGGTTATTATATTCTTTATAAAATCGAAGGTTGTTACCTGACCACGTGCATGAATCGACAAAATATGTGCCTCCTGCTGTTCAATAAACTTCAATGTCAATGTTGCAACCGAACCGTTTTTGAAATTGATATGAATATTTAATACATCGGGTTGTCTTGAAGGAACAGTGCCGCAAAAAACATTCAGTTTATGAATAGGAGAAGCAGCAGCTCTCAGAATCATCAGCAAATTGTTTTGCAGCAATTCGTTCAACTGATCAGGCTTGGCCGGTGCTGATTGCGTTGCTTCAATAAAGATAGTCCGGTTGTTCTGGCTTCTTATTTTTTCCTGAAAAGGGTGAAACAGAAAGTTATTTTGAATCTGAATATAGGTACCTCCTTCATTGGCAAGATGGATCAGTTGCTTTCGCTCTTCGGTCGTAAGTATTAGTTTATCCGACAGAAACAAATGGCATCCGTTTCGAATAGCAAATGAAAGGTAATCGGATGTGCAAAAGGCGGGGTCAGCTACAATTAGCAGATCGCAGATTAACGGGATAATTTCGGGGGATGAAAAGATAAGCGAACGGTCGAAAGTGTGATGCGTTTTCTTCCCTGAATAGAAAATTCCATCCCATTCCACTCCTTCAATCGCACGAAGTGAATTAAAAGGGAGCATTTCTGCTTCTCCGGGTAGTATAATGGCCGCGCTTAACATTCTGAAACAAATATACTTTTATCCTTAGTCTGTTTACCATGATCCCTTCGGTTTTTATCAACCGTTATATGTTGACAAAGCCCGATTTTATGGTAATTTTGCAATTCAACATTTTCTCAGCGCAGATCTTCAGTTTTGTTTTGCAATCAATTTCTTTGCAGGATGATTTATGACAGTAAAGTGTTTTGTGGTAATTTATGATTTTAAACAATAAATGGTTAAGATAAACGATACTTTCAGACATCAGGGAATGCGGCGTAAATTGGTCGCTGAAATTAAACAAAAAGGGATAACAGACGAGGATGTACTCGACGCAATTGGTTCTATTCCGCGTCATTTATTTATGGACAATAGTTTCATACAGTTTGCCTACACCGATAAGGCATTTCCAATTGCTTCCGGTCAGACAATTTCGCAGCCTTATACGGTTGCATTTCAAACACAATCGCTGCAGATTAAGAAATTCGACAAGGTTCTTGAAGTAGGAACTGGTTCCGGCTATCAGTCGGCTGTTTTATGCAAGATGGGCGCAATTGTTTTCACGATTGAAAGACAACGGGCGCTTTATGAATTTGCACAAAATCTTCTTCCGTCGTTGGGTTATCGTCCACAATTCTTTTATGGTGATGGTTATCTTGGGCTTCCAACCTATGGTCCGTTCGATAAGATCATTGTTACTGCCGGAGCTTCTTTTGTTCCCGAACCGCTGAAACAACAATTGAAAGTTGGCGGAATCATGGTCATTCCTGTTGGGAAAAGTGATTTGCAAATTATGAAAATCATCACACGGTTGAACGAAACTGAATATACTGAGGAAGATAAAGGAGGATTTGTATTTGTTCCGCTGTTGGCAGGGTTGTCGGACTAAAGTAAAACCGAAATTCAAAAAATAATTAAACACTCCAACCTTTACCTTTTGCGATTCCCATTGTTGCTACTCGATTTGAAATGTCTGCACTCGATAGGAATGTACTATCTTTGACCCGCCTTAGCATGCCGGAAATTGAAAGTCCAGTTTTTATAGAATTGTGTGAGGGCACGACGTTATTAATTTATGATGAAGCGAAAAATTAAAGATATTGAACTTGCGTTCTTAACAATTGATGATTACCAGGAATTGAAACAGGCAATGATCATTGCATATCAGGCCATTCCCGATCCTTACTGGGAAGAGGCTCAAATCCAAACATTACTCAACAAATTTCCCGATGGCCAAATTGTGATCAAGGTAAACGGACATATTGCAGGTTGTGCATTGTCGATTATCATCGATCACGAAAAGTTTGAAGAGCAGCATACTTACAAAAAAGTTACGGGGAATTACACATTTAACACGCATACCAAAAACGGTGATACATTATATGGAATTGATGTATTTATCAAGCCAGAATTCAGAGGATTAAGGCTTGGTCGGCGTTTGTATGATTACCGGAAAGAACTTTGCGAAAAGCTGAACTTAAAGGGAATTGAATTTGGGGGCAGGATTCCCAATTATCACAAGTTTCAGGAAGAGTTGAGTCCCAAGGAATATATTGAGAAAGTAAAATCGAAGAAAATATCCGATCCTGTTCTCAATTTTCAGTTATCGAACGATTTTTATCCGGTACGGGTTCTAAAAGGATATCTTGAAGGTGATGCAGCTTCGAATGAATATGCCGTTCTGTTGAAATGGGACAATATCTATTACGAAAAGCCATCCAAATCAGCAAAGGATATTAAAAAAATAGTTCGCCTTGGACTGGTGCAATGGCAAATGCGACCTTACAAGAATATTAATGAGCTGATGCAACAGGCCGAATACTTTGTAGATACATTAAGTGCCTATAAAAGTGACTTTGCGCTGTTTCCCGAATTTTTCAATGCTCCGCTGATGGCTCAGTTCAACCAGCTTAGCGAAGCAGATGCAATCCGGAAACTTGCGGAATATACAGCACCTATTATTCAGGAGTTCTCAAAACTTTCCATTGCTTATAATATCAATATCATCACGGGAAGTATGCCCGAATTAGTGGGCGATACACTTTATAATGCAGGTTATTTGTGCAGGCGCAATGGTTCTGTCGAACGATATGAAAAGCTTCATATGACGCCCGATGAAGTAAAAGCTTGGGGGATGACAGGCGGGAATAAAATACAGACCTATGATACTGATTGTGGTAAAATCGGAATCCTTATTTGTTATGATGTTGAATTTCCGGAAGTATGCCGGTTACTTTCTGATGAAGGAATGGATATTTTATTCGTCCCATTCCTGACAGATACACAAAATGGTTATTCACGGGTAAGGTATTGTGCGCAGGCACGTGCAATTGAGAATGAATGTTATGTGGCCATTGCGGGTAGCGTAGGAAACTTACCCAAGGTTCATAACATGGATATTCAGTATGCACAATCGATGGTTTTTACTCCTTGCGATTTTGCTTTTCCTACAACAGGTATCAAATCTGAAGCAACCCCAAATACGGAGATGATCTTAATTTCCGATGTCGATCTGGATCTTTTAAGGGAGCTTCACAGCTTTGGTGGTGTGAAAAACCTCAAAGACCGGCGACTTGATCTTTATGAAGTGAAGAAAAGGTAGTTGGATATATTTAGACTGATATTCATATCTGTTAACGGACACTTTATATGTTTGATATTGAATCAAAGTTTCCTGTAAAAAGAATGCTGGATTTCAATTCATCAAAGAATTTTGTATCTTTAAAACAAAAAAAGATGGGTAGTTTAGCTTTAACAGATAGAACCATAAATAAATATTTTGGATATTTACGAAACCTTGATAATAATTCTAAAAAGAGACTTATCATCAAGTTAACTGAGTCTATTGAAGTTACAAAGGGGAAATCATTTGAGTTAAAAAGCATTTTCGGTGCATGGGAAGATTCAAAGGATTCAGATGAAATCATTAATCAGATACGGGAATCCAGAGTCAATAAACAGGATATAGAAGAAATGTAATGAAATATTTACTCGATACAAACATTTGTATTCATTTCTTTAGAGGCAAATTCAATCTATTGGATAAGATTGAAAGTGTCGGATTAAGCAAATGCGCAATCTCCGAAATTACACTGGCTGAATTAGTCTTTGGTGCTGAGAATAGTTCCAATCCTCAAAAGAATTATGAAATAATAGAGCAATTCATTGAGCAAATTACAATACTTCCCATCTTTGATTCTATTTACAAATATGGAAAAGAAAAAGCCAGGTTAAGAAGAATCGGCAATATGATCAGCGATTTTGATTTACTAATTGGTTGTACTGCAATTGAGAATAAGCTTATCATGGTTACCGAGAATGTTCATGAGTTTGAGCGAATTTCGGACATTGAGATTCAAAATTGGATTCAAAGAGAAGGTTAAACTACTTCGAATGAATAAATTTGATAGAAATCCAGACTATCAAATTGTTTCCTGCCCAAACATAATCCCTTCCGGGAAAAAAAGAAAATCACTACCACTTATCATTAAAAAAGGTTTTATATATTGAAGCCTCTTTAATGCCCGGCTTAAATAATATGATTATTTTTGATGGAAATCTAATTACAAAATAGTGCATTCGCCGGAAGAATTCAAAAGGTTGGCATTATCTTTAGTAGTCTATAAACAAGCTAAAAATCAATCTGATAAAAAATTGAACGCTAAAATAAACTAAACCATTGTGATAAAAATAATTGTTCTCCTATTAACGCTTTCGGTATGTTTATCCGGAAATTGCCAGATCATGAAAAAACAAATCCCCGATAACCTCGTTGTGCTTACTTTCGATGATGCAACTGCAAGTCAATATTCGATTGTGGCTCCGTTGTTAAAGCAATTCGGATTTGGTGCGACATTTTTTGTCTGTGAGTTCCCGACAAAATCTGCCGACAGGTCGGCCTATATGAATTGGCAACAGATAAAGGAATTGAACCAAATGGGATTTGAAGTGGCCAACCATACACGAACCCATGTTGGTGTCAGCAAAATATCAAAGGAACAGCTGATTGACGAGCTCAATTATATTGAACGCAAATGTGATTCACTGGGGATTGAAAAACCATCCAACTTTGCCTATCCCGGATATGATCTCAATCTCCCTGTGATGAAAACGTTACAAGAGAAAGGTTACAAATTTGCACGTGCAGGTGGAAGCCGGGCTTATGATCCGTTAACTGATTATCCTTTGCTCGTTCCAAGCTGGGCGATGAATGCCACGAATAAAGAACAGATCATGGCGGCATTTAATGAAGCGCGGAATGGCAGGATTGTCGTCTTAACGATTCACGGCGTTCCCGATGTAGAGCATTCGTGGGTAAATACGCCCCCCGAATTATTCAAAGAATATTTACAATATCTGGCGGATCATCACTTTAACGTAATTTCATTCCGTGATTTGAACAATTACATTGACGTTGATGAAGCAATCAAATCGATTGTTCCTGACTTGAATAAACCACTCAAAAACTAAAACTACGATGAAACAAATTGTACTGTTATTCTTTTTGTTTGTTTCGCTGAATTCGTCAGCGCAGCAAATCATCAACCTGTATCCGTCAGCAATTCCCAACAGCAAACCTTATCCAATGAAAGAGATAAGTATGGAGAACAATGGCCAGTTTTTGGGATACCGGAATATCTCTGCACCGACATTGAATGTTTATCTTCCGGATGAAAAAACAGCAACAGGAACTGCGGTAATTATCTGCCCGGGCGGCGGATATGGTATGGAAAGTTATCGGTTCGAAGGAACAAACATTGCTGAGGCATTTGTGCGCCAGGGTATCGCCGCTTTCATCCTGAAATATCGTTTGCCGAGTGATTCTACGATGATTGACAAAACAATCGGACCATTGCAGGATGCGCAGCAGGCAATTAAAACAGTGCGTCAACATGCAGCGGAATGGAAACTGGATACTGCAAAGATCGGAATTATGGGATTTTCGGCCGGAGGTCATTTGGCATCAACAGCCGGAACACATTTCGAACAATCATACATTCCCAATGATGAAAAGATAAGCCTGCGACCCGATTTTATGATCCTGATTTATCCTGTTATCAGTATGACGGATGAATTAACCCATAAGGGGTCGCGCGAAAATTTATTGGGAAAGAATCCGTCTGTGGAGCAGATCACATTATTTTCTAATGAATTGCATGTGAACGCCAATACGCCGCCAACATGGCTGACACATACGGGCGATGACAAGGTTGTAACTGTAGAGAATAGTATCCGCTTTTACCAGGAGTTGATCCGGAATAAAGTTCCCGCAGAAATGCACCTTTACCCAAAAGGTAATCATGGTTTTGTTTTAAGTATCCCTACTGACGAATGGATGCAACCATTGTTCGCATGGATGAAGAAAAGTGGGATTGTTAAATGATAGATTTCAATTTAAATAAGAAAGGAAATATTGGAGTTATGATATAAGTTGTCAAACGTTTTAAAATGAAAAAATTAAATCTAAATAGAGAATATTCAAGTGTTGATAACTTTAGGAGTTTAATTTCTGGTTTTATCGAAGAACTAAATATTGACTCACATAAGAATGAGCAAAAGATTATTGAACTTCATCATATAGGTAAATTCTTAATGTTTTTCGAAAATCGATATAAGATTGAAAAGCTAAATGAAGAACCTGATTTTATTATTTTCGACAATGAAAAAAGAATTGGATTAGAACATCAGATATTAATTGATGACAAATCAAAAGAAAAAGAAGGTTTTTTTGGAAATCTATGCAAACTCGCAGAGAAGGAATTAAAAAAGGAAAAAGGTTTACCTAATTTCTTGGCAAACATTTATATGCATCCATCATTCAATGGAAAGATTAATGAAAAACAAAAACTTGTAAATGAAATTTTTCAGATAGTAAAAAAATATATCCTGACAGGAGAATTATTGGAAAATGAAGTTATCGACAGAATATTTTCGATGAAACATTCACATATTTCATTATCCCCAAATTTGGGAGCTTGGTGGCAAAAAGAAGTTAATGGGGAATTAATTATAAACGCAATAAAGAAAAAGGAAAAGAAGTTTTACAATTATTTGAATAATACAAATTTATCACAATGGTTATTAATTGTTATTGGAAGTGTTGGAGAAAGTTCTTATATGATAGAAAATGATTTTGAATTGAATGTTGAAACAAAATTTGATAAAGTTTATATTTTGGAAGATAATAGTACAAATTTGTATGAAATAAAATGAAACTACATCTTATAATTATGACTCTGTTTGATCATAGTGCAAGGCTTAGACTGAAGTCATATGGCAAATAATCCAATTATTAAAAGCTCTTTCGATGAGTTGCATAACAAGCCAAAAAGCATATATATTTGGCGACCGCAATAAAAAACAGTATTTTTGATTTATGGTTATAAAAGACGAAATATTGAAGCACGTTACTGATTTTACGGCTTTGTGTCAAACACATAAAGTCAGGTATTTGTATGCTTTCGGTTCTTCAACCACCGATAAATTTAATGACGAAACAAGTGATATTGACTTACTTGTAGAGATAGATGATCCGGACCCAATTGAACGTGGAGAGAAATTGCTCTCATTATGGGATACATTCGAGACCTTTTTTCGCAGGAAAGTTGATTTGTTGACTGATTCATCAATCAGGAACCCTTATCTAAGAAAGAGTATTGATTCAACCAAAATATTGATTTATGACGGACAAGGGTCTAAAGTATTTGTCTGATGTAATTCAGGCTATTGAACTGATTGAAGATTTTACAAAATCTGTTGCGAGCTATAGTGACTATGTAAATGATTTAAAGACTCAAAGTGCTGTTGAGAGGCAATTAGGTATTATAGGCGAGGCCGTAAATAAATTTGACTTACTCCATCCTGAGATAAGTCTTGAAAATGCCAGAAGAATCGTTGGATTTCGCAATAGATTGATCCATGCTTATGATGCGGTTGATTCATCAATGGTATGGGCGATTATAAAGAGGCATTTGACTCCCTTAAAAGAAGAAATTAAGCATAAAATGCTATAAAAAAAGCTTGTTTTTATAGCTATTTCTCCTCTAATTTCCCGTTTTGCAATTCCTTTAATTGTAATTTCTTAATCCATTCATTCCCCAATCCTTGCGGCGAATTCGAATGCAGATAAGATTTTTAAAAATATTTTCATTTAGATTTAAAAATAATTTTAAAAATTAATTTCTGTATCAGAATTATTGCATAACTTTGGTATGAAATCGCATGGATAACACTCTTATTAAACACATTCCGCTATTCTTATTTTTCGATTCGTTCTTTAAAATGTTGAATCATTCAGACCACTGACCGTGAAACTTTCATTAGTTATAAAAACATCCATATAAATTGGTTTGGAGTCTCGGAAAATTTCGGACTGTCCAAATGAACCGATTTGGTGTCTCAGAAAATTTCCGACAGTCCAAATGAATTGGTTTGGTGTCTCAGAAAATTTCCGACAGCCCAAATGAATTGGTTTGGTGTCGCAGAAAATTTCAGACAGTCCAAATGAACTGTTTTGGTGTCTCAGAAAATTTCAGACAGTCCAAATGAACCGATTTGATGTTTCAGAAAATTTCCGACGGTCTAAATGAATTATTTTGGTGCATGCGGCAAAATAAATAGCGTGTCTGAACGAAAATTGGAAGATTAAGATGATTTTTTATTTGGTTCTAAATATTAATTTAATCTTAAAAAGTTATGAAAAAGCTCTCTTTTGTAGCAGTTTATGTCGTTCGTTTATCGATTGACAATGTTTTGGGATTGGTTAAGTCAACAATCAATCTGGCGGTTGCGGTGAGGGATGAATTGAGTGAATTGAATAATGTAGCTTTGAACCAGCTCATCGCAAATAACCTGCTGTTCGAACCGATGGTAAAGAATCCACGGAAAAGTGAATTCACCGATCGTGTGAACCTGGCCAATGCCGATCGGAAAGAACGTTTTGCGGAAATCAAACGAACCGTAAAATTGCATTTGAAAGGTCATGATGCAACAAAGAAAGCTGCAGCTAAAATACTCGATTTCTTTTTCTCAACTTACTGGGATGCGATCAACGAACCAATGAATTCTGTGACCGGTCTTATGTCGGGAATGTTTGAAAAATATAATGTGAATGATGATGTTAAAGCTGCTGCTTCCACAATTGCTATCGACATTTTTATTGCCGAATTTGAAATATCTAATCATGCATTCGATTTGGTTTATAACCAACGCCTGGCAAATGATGCGGCACATGAACTCTCGGCAAGTGACCAAAAGAAATCTGTTTGCGACTCGTATACCGATTTTTGCAGCGCTATTGAACAAGCAGCCAATTTCACGCCAAAAGAATCGGTGCACACCCTGTTCAATAAGATGAATGAACTTCGCAAAACTTACCATATGCTTGAACCAGTGGCAAAAGATAAGGCTGAAACAGAGGTCACAAAAGAAGAGGAATAATCAGGCAGAAATGAATGTTTCGTAAAACCTGATCATGGAACATTCCTCTTCTTTTATTCGATATTTGATTTTGACGATTAGGGTAAATCGTTATCAAAAAAGGCCGTCGCAAAACAGATTTGCGATGGCCTTTAAAGTTTTATATTGCGCCAGTTTACAACGAATTGCTTTTGATAAAGCTGAGTATTTCGTCGAGCTTACAAAATGCCATTCCGACAACTGTATCAGCAGCGCCATAATAAACCGCTATTTTCTCACCATCGCACAAAGCAGCGCAAGGAAATACAACATTCGGTACATCGCCTGTGAGTTCGTAGAGCTCAGCCGGGGCCAACAGATATGGTTTTGTACGGTACAACACTTTGTCCGGATTTTTGGTGTCGAGAATTGCAGCACCCATCGAATAGCGAAAGCCGTTGCAAGTATGGATTACACCATGATAAAATAGCAGCCATCCTTCGCTGGTGAGAATAGGTACTGACCCGGCACCAATTTTTGTACACTGCCATGCGCTTTCAGGGAAAGGGGTGACCTTCATGACGCAACGATGTTCTCCCCAATATTTCATATCGGGACTGTAGCTGATGTAAATATCGCCGAATGGCGTATGACCATTATCGCTGGGGCGGCTTAGCATAGCGAATTTACCATTTATTTTCTCCGGAAATAAAACACCATTCCGGTTGAAAGGCAAAAAGGCATTTTCGCACTGGAAAAACGTTTTGAAATCGAATGTATATCCAATACCGATAGTTGGTCCATTATAACCATTACACCATGTTATCCAATAACGGTCTTCGATAAAAGTAACACGAGGATCGTATTTGTAATCCGATTCAATCATTTCTGTATTACCGGCTTTCATCTCGATCGGCGCATGATTGATATCCCAGTTGATGCCATCTTTACTGAATCCTGCGAAGATATTCATCTGTACAGCTTTGTTATCGCAACGAAATACCCCTGCAAACCCATCGCCAAAAGGTACGACAGCGCTGTTGAAGATACTGTTTGAATCGGGGATTGCATAACGGCCGATTACAGGGTTGTGCGAATAACGCCACATCACATCCATGGAGCCTTCCGGCCTGTCTTCCCAAGGTATTTTTACCTGCTTATTCATATTGTAATATTTTAAATGATTTATTTTGTCGTCCTATTGTTATTTTGTTTCAGCTTCTTACCGATTATAAATCCACTGTTTCTGTGATTGCATTTTTTTCATCTGTTTCAGGATTCCCGAAAGGTACAAACCATGAAACCAAAAATGAAGGGATGGTTGCGACGAGGACCCACATAAAGAATACTTTATAACCTACCCAATCGCTGATGTATCCGCTTAGCATTGAGGGAATCATAAAGCCAAGGTTCATAATTCCGGAAGCAAATGCATAGTGAGCCATTTTATATTTTCCAGGGGACACCTGTTGCATCATAAACAACATCAGCCCGACAAATCCGAAGCCATATCCAAAATATTCCAATACAACTGCCGATCCGATAATATATAAATTATCAGGTTGCGTGAATGAAAGAAAGGCATAAACAGCAAACGGAATATTAAAACTGCAGCAAAGGT
>Ga0302296_1002205_pt1 | contig 13319 bp, 12 predicted proteins | sample III_Fen_N3_1_FD_194546 | JGI IMG/M metagenome (GOLD analysis project Ga0302296, IMG submission 194546) | Peat permafrost microbial communities from Stordalen Mire near Abisko, Sweden - III_Fen_N3_1 | ecosystem: Environmental > Terrestrial > Soil > Wetlands > Permafrost | place: Sweden: Abisko... | reverse complement strand
TCTTATTTTACCCATACCGAACGTTATAGAGACAAGTTTCCCCCTATCCACAATCGCGGACGGGGTCTAAATCTCAACTTTTTTGCCTCCTGAAATTCCGGGAGGTAATAAATCACAATTTTATGTGTTGCCTGAAATTCCGGGAAGCAATAAACAGCAATTTACTTGCCTTCTGAAATTCCGGGAAGGGATAAATCACAATTTATTTCTTGCCTGAAGTTCTGGCAAGCAATAAACAATAGTTTACTTGCCTTCTGAAGTTCCGGGAAGGAATAAACAACAGTTTATTTGCTGAATCCAATGAATTGAAGCAAAACATCTCAGTTTTTGTTCTTAATTCAGCGTATTAAAGAAAAACATTTGAGTTTTTGCTCTGAATCCAATGAATCAAAGTAAAACATTCCAGTTTTTGTTCTAAATTCAATGAATCAAAGTAAAACATTTGAGTTTTTATTCTGAATTCAGCGTATTAAAGCAAAACATTCCAGTTTTTGTTCTGAATTCAGTGGATTAGAGCAAAACATTCGTGTTTTATTGCCGCCTGAAATTCTGGAAAGGGATAAACAACAAGTTGGTGGCCGCCTGAAGTTCTGAAAAGGGATAAACAGCAAGTTGGTGGCCACCCGGAGTTCCGGAAAGCAAAAAAATCACAAGTTGGAGGTCGCCCGGAATTTCGGAAAGGGATAAATCACAAATCGAAGAGTAACGAATAGGGGCGATTGATTTCAAATTTCAATTCATCGACTCCAAACGCCCGGCTTTTACGGATTGTTTCGCGCCCGGTAAAGAAAACCACTACGGTTGGAGCTGTAAAAACACGATTTTGAGCCGCCAATTCAGGCAACCGGTCGGATTCGATAAAAACAATTTTCATTTTCGGGAAAAATTCCGAAGCCATTTCAGCTACTTTGGGTTTCAGAACTTTGCAAACCGAACATGTTTCAGTAGAAAAATAGGCCAGAACGGCATCGTTTTCGGCTAAAACCAAATCAAATTCAGGAATTGAATGGATGGTTTCCATTATTCGTATTGTCCGGTTGTCAATAAAACCAAGGTGCAGGCAATCTCCGGATAAATACCGGCGGCTTTAAGGATGGAGCTAAATTCAGGGTTTTCGGTTCCGGGATTAAAAATCACCCGGCGGGGTTTTAACCCGATGATGTAGGAATAATATCCGGCCTGATTTTGCGGGCCGACATACAATGTAACGGTATCGATATTTTTAAAGTCCTTCTTTTCAGAATCGAAAGTTACTCCGGCGACTTCGCCTGCATGCAACCCGATTGCAACAACTTCATGACCCTTCGAGACCAATGCTTTGATGGCTTTATTCGAATATCTATCAGTATTTTCGCTTGCCCCGATAACCAGAGTTTTCTTCATCTGTTTATTTTAAACCACATAGGCACATAGAAAACATAGTTATTATTTTTCTATGTGAACTATGTGTCTATGTGGTTATTTTTCATCTGTTTATAATTTTTCCAGCAAAACCACTGCATGAACCGAGATCCCTTCTTCCCTGCCTTCGAATCCCAATTCTTCGGTGGTGGTCGCTTTGATCGAAACGGCATCCACATCAATTCCCAGAATTCGGGCGATCGTGTCTTCCATTTCAGGAATAAACGGCCTTAGTTTGGGCTTTTGGGCGGCGATGGTAACATCCAGGTTTCCGATCCGGTAGTTTTTTGAAGCAATCAGTTCATTGGTCCGGGCCAACAAAACTTTGCTGTCGATGTTTTTGTAATCGGCGGAAGTGTCAGGGAAGTGAAGGCCAATATCGCCCAATTTGGCAGCGCCGAGCATGGCATCGCACAAGGCGTGAATCAGCACATCGCCATCCGAATGAGCCACGGTGCCTTTGCTGTGTGGAACAAGAACACCGCCCAGCCAAAGGGTTTCGCCCTCAGCTAAACGGTGTACATCGTATCCGTATCCAATCCGGAAATTCATTCTTACAAGATATTAGATATCAGATTTAATATTTTTAGACTTAAGTTTTCTGTTTGAATGATGTCTTGTCCAATTCAATCGAACCATTTGGCAATTTCTTTATCTAAATTTTCATCTGAAATTACATTTCCCATTTCTGACTGAGCAAGTCCTTTCTCAATCTTTTCAAGTAAGATCATTTCATCATCCATTTCTATTTTCGCTGTTTGTTGAACGCATCGAAGTCGAACGACAAGGTAAACCGGAGCGTATTCGCCAACGGATTATTTTGCGCGACGGGCAACAGATAAGAGAAATCAAGGGCAAAGACATTCATTTTCAAACCAGCTCCTGCTGTAAAAAACTTACGGTTTCCCTTGGTCGGGTCTTCGTAAAAGTAACCTGCACGCAATGCAAATTGTTTATTGTACCAGTATTCAGCGCCAACCGAAAAATTAATCTCTTTAAATTCTTCCTTCATACCTCCCGGGGCATCGCTAAACGAGCTGAATATACCGGCAATAGGCGATTTACTGGAGGAGCCTGAACCCGTAACGACATCCACTCCGGTAGTATCAGGAGTTGGAACAAGCAACTTATTGGCATCGAAAGTAAAAGTAATGGTATTGTAGGCGTCCATTTCAGTTTTATACGAAACACCAATTCGTAAATTGGTTGGTATAAAATCTTTGGTTTCGCCGTCGGTGTATGAAATTTTATTACCAATGTTCGAAATATCGATACCAGCAGCAATGGTCGAATTTTTCCGGCCCGACCGGATTTGATTCTGATAATAGAAAGCTACGTCGGCAGCGAAAGAACTTCCTGCATGAGTTTCAGTTCCATTGACAAGTTGTCCGGAGGTAAGGTCTGAGCGGATATACCTGATGGCAACCGCTCCAGAAAAATTATCGGTAAGTAACCGGGTGTATCCAAAATCGATCGCAAACTCGTTAGGCTTCTGCTGCCCGGTTGGATCGCCGTAATCGCTCATGAAGGAGATACTTCCCAATGAGAAATAGCGCAACGAAGCACTCATGGTTTGTTGATCGTCCAAACGCTTATACCCGGCCAGGTAAGCCAAATTGATATCTTTAACCAGACTGCTCAACCATGGAGAATACGACAAAGCGAGTCCCATTTCACTGGTAGTAAAAGCATATTTGGCCGGATTCCAATGTTGTGAATTCACGTCGGGAGAGGTTGCTGCTCCGGCATCGCCCATGGCACCGGCACGCGAATCGGGGGCAATACTTAAAAAGGGTACCGCTGTGCTAATAGTATTGGCTCCGGTTGTTGAAACTTTAGATTGCGCATAAGCACCTGGAAGGAATATTCCGAGACAAAGAAAAGTAGTCAATAAAAAGGTTGTCTTTTTCATCTTATTATAACATTCAAATTTTTGAATTTGCAAATATAGCCGTTTACCCAGGAGTTTTATCACTTGGTAAACTAAAAGTCTAAACGAACAGTTGACCTAAATAGTATGACATCGCAAGTGAATGGGTTTATTTTTTACCGCGAAACAAAAACAAGTCGGCCCGAACCACTGCTTACCTTTTGATTGTTGGTGACGGTTAACCGGTAAATATAAACTCCGGGGCTCATTTTCACACCCCTGTCGAATGGGTTCCAAAGCATTGGCAAGCTCTCCATTCCGGATGAACCAACCGTGGCCTGAAGTAAATCGACCAGTGTGCCGTTTGTCTGAAAGACTTCGAGGGTAACATCGAATGTTTCGTCGGGCAGGTTATGGGTAAACACAAAATGAACTTGCCCTTGCATGGGATTGGGATAGCAGTTTACCGACTCAATTCGGAACACATCTTTAACTACGAAATGGATTTCCTTTTCGGAAGAATTGTTCAGGACATCCCAAACCTTCAGCTTTAATACATGTTCGCCTTCGGTTAATTTGGTGAGTGGAAAAACAACTTTTCCACTTGTATAACTGTCTTTATCCGCCTGAAAATAATCATTCAACCCCATGATGTTCGAATTATCGCCATCCAGGATGGCAGTAATATCGTGACCAATACCAGTTCCTGAAGTATTTATACCGGTATCGTCGGTAATATTGGCAAGCAAAACCGAACTAGCACCAACGGTACCTCCATCCGTAAAAGAAGTCGAGTTAATAAAGAGATCGATTCCAGGCCCTTTCGAATCAGCTATCGTAGCGTTCGACGATCCTCCAATGTTAAATCCATCAAAATATCCTTGTGCATCGACTGATTCGTTATAGGCATAATACTGAATTTTCCCTTTGCCCACTTTAAATGAAATGTCTTTCGGAACGAAAAACGAGAATTCAAACTCACCGTTTTTAATGCTGGCCAGTCCTTTGTAAATAATATTATTTTGAACTGTGTAACTAAATGGAGTCTGACCGGCATTTCCAAGCGTTTCAACCTGCATGGCTTTGTCGTAAACTGTCGGAACAATTTCACCATTAAACGAAGTAAGTTTTGCGCCTTTATCATCAGCGACAAAACCTTTAACCGTAACAACAGAAAGAGGCCGAATGGTATCAGCGTCGGCTCCTGTGTTTTTACCATCAATGCTTGTGGTTAATACCTGATAATTTGGGTTGGCCAAACGGATAGCAGGATCAGCCAGCAGTGTAAAATTTAATTGATTAGAACCTGTATTGGCATTCGCTTTAGCAAGCCGCATGACATCGCCCAGCCGAAGATTGTTCCCCGATTGATCTTTTTCAAAAATGTATTTAAAGAACTCCTTATTCAAAACAAAATTAGCTCCTGAAAAAACCAGCCGGGTGGTTGAAAAAAGGCCAACACCACCACCTCCTTCTTTAAAAAGGATATACTCGCCGGCAGATGTTTGATCGGCATCAAAACGGCTGAACTCGCAGGTTGCGGTTACAAATATTGGCAACTTGTTAATATTCGACCAGGAATTAATCGTCGGAATATCCAAAACCCTTTCATCAGCCAGAAACTCTTCATTGGCATGTCCGGTATAGTTCATCACCAGAGTTCCTTGTTTCACCTGGGTATTAATTGCCTCGGTAACATCAGGAAATTTTTCACCACCTGATGTTGAAAGTAGTCGGTAAGCATCGAGGTAAATTTTATCGGTAAAAAAAGCCGGATAGGTATTGTTAACGAAATCAGCCAGATTATCAGCCTGCCGCATGTGATCATTGTTATCTCTATTATCGGCGATAAAAGTGACCACATCGCGCCAGTTACCCATGGCTTCCTTTAGATGATAATTTTTGTTTTTAACCACGACCGTATTTGCGTCGTTAAGGTTCGAAGCTGGTATCCGGCCAATCCCTAAACCGACAGTTCCAAAAGACCCTCCTTCGTTTTCGTTGAGAAAAACAAAAAAATCATCCGTAACAAACGACTCGGTAGGCGAAAGTGAATTATCCGACTGATAGGTAGGAAGCAGATTGTGATTTTGACCCAGAATGTTCCGGTTGTCAAACGATCCGTCGCCCATCAGTAAAACATATTTCAAGGTATTTTTCCCGCTCCGTGTTCCAATGTCATAGCACATTCTGAAGTAATTGCGGATGCCGGAAGGATCAGGCAAACCTCCCGAAAATTCATTGTAAATAACTTCAGGAGTTACAACCTGCACCGACATTTGATCATTTACCCGGTGAAAATTTGCCAGATCGTTGGCAGCGCTCAACAACGCGGGAGCTGTAACAATAATCATTTCCGATTGATCGGTTGCATGCAGATTCTGATTGGCAACATCTTCAACCCATTCAGGCACAGGAATAGAACCGGTAGGATTAAATGCTACATATTCGTGGGTCAAGCCCGAATTCGATTTGAAAGTAAGCAGTCCATCAGCATAAACTGCAGGTATTTCAAACGTATTGCTAATATCCGTAACATCAAATATTTTGGTCGAAGAGGTACCTCCGCTTACATCAAATTCGGAAACTGCAACCTGGCCATCAACACCCCTCCCCCGAAATGAAAAAACATCGGAACTCATACTCAGAAGACTTTGGTAATTAACGCTGATGAAGTCGAGATAAGCTTCAGAGGAACTGTTAGCTGCATCATAAAACAATCTGACCTGAATGTTTTTTGCCGGAAGATTTTCAGTAAAATCATCCGTTTGGTCATCCCCATAAATAGCCGTAGGATCGCTTACGGTTGTTGATTGGAAAGCGATATTATTAATTGACTTTCCATTCAAAGCTACTCCCATGGTACTCTCGGATGACGATCTTCCTACCGCTGAAATCAGGAACCTGGCTGGTTTAGTCAGATCCGGATTTTCGAGTGTCATATTTATTGTTTGCGAGAGACCCGAACCAAATCGTTCACCAAACCACCGACTTCCTGAATTAATTAAGTTGATCATTTCCTTTTCATAAAAGGTATAATTTGGATAGGAAACTACCTTCCTCCCTGCAGTCATATTCAGTTCGGCAACCTTATCAATGGTTTTGAGATTCCCCTGATCTGACAGATAAAAAAAAGTTTCAGTTGAATAATAATTCTGTTGATGTTGGTAATTTCCGGTTTCCAGGTTCTGACTCAACTGTATATTGCCTGATGAATAAAAAAAGAGACAATCCTTTCCGGCATTATCTTTACCTTTCCAGACCGGATAAGCATTCAGATCATCAAATTGAAGGTCCTTATTCAAAACCGGCAACATGTACCCGCCAGTTCCATACATCGAAACCTGATCCGGATTCGTAAATCCCCATTGTTTAAGCTGATCAAAAGTAATTTTATAAATTCCCTTACTTTTTGTACCTATTTTGACCCATTTCCCTTTTCCGAGTACCGAAGTTGTCTTCCACTGGTAGCCAGAAGCAACCGATTTCAACTGACTGGTATTTTCTTTGATCGAAACGGTAAATCCTACCAATCTTTCAATCTGATTGTTTCGTCTGACAAAGGGGAAAATCGTCAGGCGCAAGATTGACTTTCCGGCAGAAACACCGATTTCCGATTTAAATTTCAATTCAGTTTCCTGAAAATCAATTAGGCCTGAAGATGGATGAAGAACTGGCTCAAATACAGCATCGGTGATTGAAACATCAGCGACTGGGGAGTTTAAGTCGAAACTTTCAAACCAATAAGGAAGCCCGGTTCGATCAATAACAACACTGCCTTCAAATCCTGAAGCCGGCAAATTGGTAATGCCATCATTTTGTGCCTGTTGAAACCAGTTGATCGTTTTGTGGTAATCAGTCGGCCAAGCGAGAGTCGCGTAAAAAAAGAGTACACAAAAAAGAAATAATCTGAACATTATGGAGTTATTTATTCAAAATAAGAGAACGGTCAACTTACTGGATTAGTATAACTTTATGTTGTTCAAAGTAAATAAAATTAATAGCGCTCCAATATTTGAGGCATAAAAATAAAGTAAATACTAACATCAGAAAAAAAAAGAATAAATACCTGAACAATATCAATTCAACAATTTAGTTATATTTGTGAGTCTTAAAAATAACGGTAAAGAATAAAAACAATGAAATTTAGATCCATAATATTATTTGGTCTTGCCGCATTAATGGCAGGATGCGGATTGATTGGAAAAGGCAGGGGAAAATCGGGAGCCTCACATTCAACCGGTTGGGAATACAATGATCCAAAAAATGGAGGATTTCAAACTGATAACGGTTACAAGCAGGAAACCGGAGCAGGCTTGTCGTTTATCCAAGGAGGAACATTCACAATGGGTAATGTTGAACAAGATGTGATGTACGATTGGAATAATGTTCCAAGACGAGTTACCGTTGCTTCCTTTTACATGGACGAAACTGAAGTTTCGAACATGGATTATCGTGAATATTTATTTTGGTTAAAAAGGGTCTACCCTTCCAATCCCGAAAAATATAAAACTGCTCTTCCCGACACTTTAGTATGGAGAGAAGAATTAGCTTATAACGAACCATACATTATGAACTATCTCCGTCATCCAGCATACGGAAATTATCCGGTTGTTGGAGTTTCGTGGAGACAAGCTGATGCATACGCTAAATGGAGAACTGACCGTGTTAATGAAAAGATCTTGATTGACAAAGGGATAATTGCAATGGACAACACTCAGAGCGGTCAAAATGTATTTACCACCGAATCTTTCCTTGCTGGTTTGTATCAGGGGACTGAAGGCAAAAATCCAAGGAAAGATGCAGCAGGAACCGCCAGAAGAGTTCGTTGGGAAGATGGGATCTTACTACCCAACTACCGCCTTCCTACCGAAGCTGAATGGGAATATGCAGCTCTTGGTCTCGCTGGAAATACCGAAGACGAATTGTTGACAAATCGCAAAATTTACCCTTGGAATGGAACCTATTTACGCGACGATACTAAGAAAAACAGAGGCCGGATGATGGCAAACTTTACACGTGGCCGAGGTGACCTTATGGGTATGGCTGGTTCGCTAAATGATAATGCTGACATTACTGCTCCGGTGACATCCTACCAACCCAATGATTTTGGATTATATTGTATGGCAGGAAACGTTAACGAATGGGTTTCTGATGTTTATCGTCCTTTGTCCTCAACCGATGTTTCTGAGTTTCAACCATTCCGTGGAAATACCTTTACAAAATACAAGACGGATGCTGATGGCAAACTGGTCAGAAATGAATATGGAGAACTTGTAAAAGACACGATCGCAGATTACAGAAACTTTAAAGATGGAGATTATCGTTCTCAGATAATTGATGGCGACGATTGGAATGCAGTAAAAGATAAAAGTAAAACCAATTCGATGTATATCCAATCGACCAAAGAAGGTCAGTTTTCATCACTCGTTTCAGATAATGCCCGCATTTACAAAGGTGGAAGCTGGAAAGACAAACCATATTGGCTAAGCCCGGGAGCACGCAGATACAAACCAGAAACTGAATCGGCCGACGATTTGGGATTCCGCTGTGCAATGACCCGCGTGGGTAGCCCTGATGGATTGTAATAAAATAAACAACATCCTATATGAAACCTCATTTGAAAAAGTGAGGTTTTCTTTTTTAAATCAACAATGGACATCAAAAGTTTATATTCGATTTTCAGGAATTATCCGATTGTTACCACTGATTCAAGAAACATTCCACTCAATAGCATTTTCTTTGCACTTAAAGGCGACAATTTCAACGGCAATGCATTCGCCGCCGAAGCCATAAAAAAAGGTGCAAAATATGCAGTAATTGACGAGCCAGAATTTGCTTCCAATGAACGCTTTATTTTGGTTGATAATGTTTTACTTTGCTTGCAGCAATTGGCCCGATACCATCGTGACCAGCTTGGATTGCCCATTTTGGCGATTACCGGAACAAATGGAAAAACAACAACGAAAGAACTTATAGCTTCGGTTCTGGCTAAGAAATACAAGGTAAATTACACGCAGGGAAATTTTAATAACCACATAGGCGTTCCATTGACCATCCTTTCGATGAACTACGATACCGAATTTGGCGTGGTTGAAATGGGAGCAAACCATCCCGGAGAAATCAAAACGCTGTGCGAGATTGCCAATCCGGATTTTGGTATTATAACAAACATCGGGAAAGCTCATCTGGAAGGATTTGGATCATTTGATGGAGTAATCACCACAAAATCAGAATTGTATGATTACCTCCGAAGTAAATCAGGGAAATGCTTCCTAAACGCAGATAATCCCTTGTTGATTAAACAGGCAAAAGATCTTAATCAAATTACTTACGGCAAATCAACTGATAATTTTATGGCTGGAGAAATTGCCAGTCAGGATAATTACCTGGTTATTAAAGCGCTTTTCCCGAAAGGCTGGCTTTACCTGAAATCGAAGTTGGTAGGAGGTTACAACTTTGAAAATCTGCTGGCAGCTGCCTGTGTTGGAAAATATTTTGAAGTTGCCCCATTGCATATTCAGAAAGCATTGGCCGAATATACACCCTCGAATAACCGGTCACAACTGATCCGAAAAGGAAAAAACACCATCATCATGGATGCATACAATGCCAATCCAACCAGTATGATGGCGTCACTAAGCAATTTTGCCAGCATGAATAGCGACTTTAAATGTCTGATTTTGGGCGATATGCTTGAGTTAGGAAATGCATCAGCAGAGGAACATCAAAAAATTGTAGATTTTATCGAAGAGCAAAATTTTTCGGATGTCTTTCTGGTTGGACCTCAATTTAAGAACACAATTAGCCATATAAAAAATGAGAAGTTCGAACAAGTCGAACTTCTCACAAACTACCTAAAAACAAACCCTCTCAAAAATAAATTAATTCTGGTAAAAGGATCAAGAGGCATTCACCTCGAAAATATTCTGGAACTACTTTAACAATATTAATTGACAACTGGTTTCTGTACGTTCAAAACATCCGAGATGGCCTTTTCGAACGTTGACTTTGGGAGTGCACCCATTGCCATCTGTGGTTGGCCATCAAGCGGAACGAATAGTAATGAAGGAATACTCTGAACCCCAAAAATGGATGCCAATTCACGTTCGGCTTCCGTATCAACTTTATATATTACAATGTTTTCTCCATATTCTTTCTGGAGTTCTTCCAAAACAGGAGCAACCATTTTACACGGGCCACACCAATCAGCATAGAAATCGATCAGACAAGGAGTTTTTCCTTCGTATTTCCAATCTGTATTGATATCAAAGTTGAAAACTTTTTCTTTGAATGTTTCTTTCGTCAAATGTTCTAACATGGCTCAAATTTTAAATTATACAAATATACACAATATTGGATATTTCAATATCAATTCACATGCCAATAAATTTAAAACTAGGTTTTGAGTTCTAAAATCTAATTAATAGTAATTTTGTCAGGTTCGAAAAAAAAATTGTCATATCAAAATAGGAAAACTTCGCTGATTATTTCATGAAACAACACTTACAACATTCTATATTTCAACACATTTCAGAGGTGGCAGATAAACTCAATCAGGAAACTTATGTGATTGGCGGTTATGTCAGAGACCTCATCTTAAAACGTCGCTCACCCGACATTGATGTAGTAACAATCGGAAGTGGCATTCATTTGGCCGAAATGATCGCTAAAAAGCTGGGACCCAACATTCAAGTCAGTGTTTTTAAGAATTTTGGAACAGCCATGCTTAAATATCAATCACTTGAAGTTGAATTCGTTGGTGCCCGGAAAGAATCATACCAGGTAGACTCCCGAAATCCCATTGTTGAAGACGGCACCTTGGAAGAAGACCAAAACCGACGCGATTTCACCATTAATGCGTTGGCTATTTGCTTGAACAAAGACCGTTTTGGAGAACTGATTGATCCATTTGGCGGGATAGAAGATATTGAAAACAGAATTATCAGAACGCCTCTCGAACCTGGAATAACATTTTCGGATGATCCTTTACGGATGATGCGGGCCATTCGCTTTGCATCTCAACTTGGCTTCACCATCGAAGAAACAACACTGAAGGCCATTTCGCAAAACAAAACGCGCATCCATATCATTTCGAAAGAAAGAATCGGCGAAGAACTTAACAAAATAATACTATCAGCCAAACCTTCAATCGGCTTTAAGTTATTGGATAAAACCGGATTACTTGAAATTATCTTTCCTGAATTGGACCGAATGAAAGGACAGGAAGTAGTAAATGGAATCAGCCATAAAGACAACTTTTTCCACACGCTGGAAGTTCTTGACCGGATTGCGCCCAACACCAATAACTTATGGTTGCGCTGGGCAGCTTTGTTGCACGATATTGCCAAACCAATTACCAGAAAATATTCGCCGGTTTTAGGATGGACTTTCCATTCACATAATTTTGCGGGCGCAAAAATGGTTCCGGGACTATTCAAAAAAATGAAGTTTCCGCTGAACGAGAAAATGAAGTATGTTCAAAAAATGGTTGAACTTCACATGCGGCCAATTGTGCTTTCTGAAGAAGAAGTTACTGATTCGGCTATCCGCCGGCTATTATTTGAAGCAGGTGACGACATCGATGATCTGATGACTTTATGCGAGGCGGATATTACTTCAAAAAACAAGGAAAAGGTTAAGAAGTATTATAGTAATTTTCAGTTAGTTCGACAAAAACTTAAAGATCTGGAAGAAAGAGACCATATTCGGAATTTTCAGCCTCCAGTGACTGGCGAAACCATCATGGAAGTATTTGGACTTAGTCCGTGCCGCGAAATTGGCCTGATAAAAAATGCTATTAAAGAAGCTATTCTGGAAGGGATTATTCAAAATGATCACGATCAGGCATTCGAATATATGTTGGAAAAAGCCAAAGAATTAGGATTAACTCCGGTTGCAAATTAATAGCTACCTCCATAAAACGTTGTGAAACCATAAATTCAAAACATCGTGGACTTTGCCTGAATTATCCGATTTTCGAGACGACTTCCATGGAACAGCTCAAAAATCATCTTTCCTGAATTTATGCTGAAAATATCTCCAACCCTTCAACCATGCGAAATCCATCAACTTGGTCCAGAGACAGCTTAATAATTCTGGAAGCCAATATATTAACAGGAGTAGGCCGGTACTTTTTCAGGAAAAATCGAGTCAGAAACCTGCTAATTGCGAGTCCAACCTTCTCTCCCGAACGTTTTTCCTGACGATTTCCATCCAGAATGGAAGGTCTGAAAATGAGTAACTTTCTAAAATTCAGTTTAGCAACAGCAACTTCCAGTTCGCCTTTTATTCGTGAATAAAAAACTGAAGATTTCGGATTCGCGCCCATCGAAGAAACCAGAATATAGGCCGCAACACCATTTTCGGCGGCAACTTTGGCAAATTCGTATTGATACGTAAAATCGACCCGGTATTGATTTTCCTTGGTTTTTGCCGTTTTAATGGTCGTTCCCAGGATCGAAAAAAGTACATCACCCTGAACCATCTGTTCCCAGCTTTCAGGCTGATCAAAGTCGATGAGTTGTTCTTCGAGTTTCGGATGATTCCATGCCGTTTTTCTACGCACAAAAACACGAACCTTTTCAAATTCAGAACTTTCAAGTAATTGGTTCACCAATTCGTGACCAACCAGTCCAGTTGCTCCTATTACATTAGCTACACGTGCCATATCAAAGTTTTTTAACGATTCCGTCGTTTCGTAATTGCTGAAAATGATCGGTGATGGTTTGTTCAAACGGGATAAAATTCATTTCCAGATCTTTCCGGATATAACTGTTGTCAAATTTCAGGTCGATGCCCACATTCAGCTTCACATATTTACGGGTAAAGCCAGCCAATGGTGCAATCAGCCAGAACAGCCACTTCGGCACAAATCCTTTGGGAAGCGGATAGTTCGGATAGGTTGCCCTGATGACATTAGCCATATCAAGAAACGTTTTATGATCGCTAACACAAATATGTCGGCCTGAAGCTGTTGAACTAAAACCAGCCAGAATATGAGCTTTGGCAACATCGCGCACATCAACAAACGCCATTTCGCCGGAAG
>Ga0302296_1002204_pt1 | contig 13323 bp, 5 predicted proteins | sample III_Fen_N3_1_FD_194546 | JGI IMG/M metagenome (GOLD analysis project Ga0302296, IMG submission 194546) | Peat permafrost microbial communities from Stordalen Mire near Abisko, Sweden - III_Fen_N3_1 | ecosystem: Environmental > Terrestrial > Soil > Wetlands > Permafrost | place: Sweden: Abisko... | reverse complement strand
ACATCAATTAAATGTTGTGTTATCACAGGATTGCCCCAACCGGTTTCTCCACCCGGTGCTTCCATGGTGTTCCAAAGATTTATTCCCATTTTGAGATTTGCATTTATTTGCGCAGCAGTACTTCCCATGCCTGTAGCATCGGGTGCAACAGGAGACGTATTGTACGATGGAAATATTACCGGAGCTTGTAGAGCCGTAACCCGCCTGGCTTGACCATTTGGTGAGATAACATTTAAAAGCACTGAACGGCTTATACCGGATGAATTAGCCGCTGCCGTTAAATTAATAGTTGCATCGCCTGCAACACCTGATATCTGGCTTAATTTCAGCCAGCCTAAACCAGTTGTATCAACACTCCATGCACCATTGCATGTAAACGACAGTGTTACTGATCCACCTTCCGACGGTATGTCCTTGGTTATATTAGCAAGCGTAAGTTGCGGTTCCTGTGTAGTAGTAGAACATGAAACAACTACAAAGCCTGCAATAAGCAACACTAAAATTGTAATAAAATTATTTCGTTTCATTCTGTTTATTTATTTTATTGATAAAAAATATTGTTGTTGGATTTAAAACCTGTGGAATGCTCCAAATTTCGTGGAACATCCACAAGTTTTTCTGTTTCTATTATTTTATTTTTACTACCCTGAAATTATCAAATCCTCCATAAAATCCGGTAGTTGTAGTTGAAGTGCCATAATTATTTATAAATACGGTACACCCGGTTTTTCCTGTAGATCCCAATAAATCAGTTAATTTTGTTATAGAAGTACCTTTTCCTTCACCAAGTGTAGCATCTTTTGCCCGGAACTCAGATAAAGGAATGGTTACAGTTATCCAACCTTTGGTAGAATAGTTAGCCGTTGCATTCGAAGATATTTGCCAAGGTTCAGACCGGGCTATAAAAGAACCGGTGAATCCTGATTTAATACAAACGGCACCACCATTCCAAGGTTTTGGAATATTGATTTCAAATTTTATTGCCCAATTACTAACCGGATCATTCAGATTGGCAGTGGGTACCCATTGTGCATCGCCCATTGGTATTTGACTACCACTTTTACCTGCATCCAAAGGATCTTCTTTTATCGACATGAACATCGTTTTATTGCCAGTCATATCAGCGCAAAGAGTTAACCATCCTCCGGTTGAGTTCGGGTCGCTTACCGAGAGATTGGAACCGCCCCACCATGACCAACCAAAACTGCCTCCCCATTCCATATTGGCTATAATACCAGTAGATTGGTCATTTACATTGTACACGGTAGTAGCTGTACCAAACGATGTGGTTACAGATACTGGTCCGGCAGCCACTGATGACGGTAAAATAAACCCAATTGATTTTCCATTACCGGATAGTTGGTAAGAAGAAATTGCTACACCTCCGAAAGAAAATGATTGAATACTTTTAAGGTAAGTGCCATAAACATAAACTGAATCACCGGCATTGGCATTCTCGTTAGAAATACTGGTAATCGTAGGCGTTGCCACTATTTGAAAATTAAATGCACCAGTTTTTGTTCTTACTTGTACTTGTCCGGATGTAGGTGCTGGTGATGGCATTTTAAAACCAAGAGCAGTTCCGTAAAGATTTGTTTTAAAAGAAGTTATTGGAACTCCTCCATATGAAAAGCTTTGAACTAAGACCAGGTTTTTACCATAAACATAAACCGAATCACCAGAGTTGGCAAATACATTGGATATAGCACTAATAGTGGGTGCCACAGGTCCTAATTTAAAAGAAAATATTGTTGAACCTGTAGTTGTTACATACTCTAAAGTATAGAGCTTCGTAGTATCAATTGTGGAAAACATGATGTCAGGTATTGGCACCACAGCGCTGTTCGGAGCAAATAAAGCACTATTGTACTTAGCAGCTACACCATCGAATTTTATACTAAGTGCATTTTGAAGGTTTTTCCCAATAATAGCTACATATTTGCCTGTTCCTCCTGACCAAATAGTATCAGTTTTAGGATTACCAACACTCATAAGAGTATCCATAGGTGATGCATTATACATTCTTACGCTTGTAATTACCGGTGAGCCTATTTCCTCACTTTTACAAGATGCAAACAGAATGCAAATCGCAGTCAAGCAAAACATTAGTGATAAATAGATGTGTTTATTTAATATTTTTTTCATGATTGTAGATTTTATTTATTTAAAATATGCTACAGGCGCATCTGCCAATTTAGGATTCGCTGTTAACTCCGTAGCCGGTATTTGTAATGTAAATGAGCTAATTGTTGCCGGAATAACATCCGCGATAGTTTTTGCGGCAGGCGTAATAACTTTAGTTTTAGCATCATAACTGAAGTAACGTCGATCTTGATTATTAAGGATATACAATGCTTTTGTTGGATTACAATATGAAAGTCTTACCAAGTCCATCCAATATTGCCCTTCGTAAGCTAATTCTATACGTCTTTCCTTAAGAATAATATCAATATCTAAGCTTGAAACCGTATTAACACCTGCTCTTTTGCGCACTTTGTTAAAGTAAAGTAACGCATCAGCATCGGTAGTGCTAGCATTATTTCCCAAAATAGCTTCGGCATAAATTAAATACACATCAGCTAAACGAAGAATAGCATTATGTTCAGGCGATGATGACCAAGTCATAAGAGGCGAACTGTTATCTTTATCATTACCAATAATATGTTTCTTCATACATACACCGGTTGCTGTATAACCGCCTCCGGCAGCATTTAATTCGGGGTAATAATCGCCGTTAATCATCACAGTGGCTTTACGTCTTATCGAATCTTGAGATGTATACCCCAAATAAAAGTCGTAGAGAGGATTCATAGAAGACCATGCTCCGGTTTTTTTAGGCATAAGATCCGCGGATGGTGCAAGGTTATTCAACCTGTTACCTAAGTTATAATCAGCACCTGCTGCCCATTGCAAGGCAAATAAATCTTCCGGAACATCGTTAAATTGCACCCTGAATAAATCAGAATAACTTGGGTATAATTCTATCCCACTATTTTTACATACATTACCTGCATATAGCTTAGCACTATCTAGGTATGCTTGATTGCGAGATCCGCCTGTTTGTTCTAAATTTGCCAAAGTTAAATATACTTTGCCCAACATACCTTGTGCCGACCATGTAGTTACTCTTCCTGCAACATCTTTAACCGGAAGGTTTTGTGCTGCAAAAGTAAGGTCATTCGTTACAAATTTGTACACATCCTTCACAATTATGCGATTAAGCAATGGGTTATCAATCAACTTACTGTTATCTTCAACAATAGGCACAGCCCCCCAATGTATAGCCAAATAAAAATAGGCTACCCCCCTAATAAACCTTGCTTCGGCAATGGCAGCATTTTTATCTGTTGGTGCAACAGTTGCAGGGGCATTTTGCTGTATGCCGAGAATTGTATTGTTGCATTGACCAATAACATTATATAAGCCTACCCATGCACTATTCGCAGTACCGTTTGAAGCTGAAAGACTATGTGCGAAAAGTTGAAGTTGATCAATACCCTGATATTGACCAGAAGTCCCGTTTCCGGATAAAACATCGCCAAGGTTTAAAAATGCTTCGTTATTCCATTGCCCCCAAACAGGTCCATAAAGGTTGGAAGTAGCCAATCTCATTTCTTCAGCGGTTTGATAAAAATTATTGGCACTTATCTGGGATTGGGATGGACGATCCAAAAAACCCTTATCACATCCGGCCAGAGCAACAAGCAATAGCAAAGGGATGATTATTTTATATATTGATTTCATAATGATTAATAGTTTTATTTTGTTATAATTTTACATTTAAACCAACAGTATATACTCTCGATTGAGGATAATTACCATTATCATAACCGGCCTGAAGCAGATTCCAGGAACCTATTTCAGGATCCATGCCGGTATATTTTGTTATTGTAAATGCATTTGCAACATTAACATAGACTCTTAGCGAATGTATCTTTATTTTTGCCAATAACTTTGAAGGGAATGTATAGCCTAATGCGATGGTTTTACAGCGTATAAATGAACCATCTTCCAATGCCAAATTGCAGAAACGGTCATTTTCATTTGTATTGTCGTTTCTTAGGCTTATAACAGTGGTAGTTGGATTGGTAACGTAAACATTGTTTACATTAGTAGCATCACCAGTAGGATTTATCAAAGCAGTACGTGCATAGTTTAATACTCCTGTAAAATAGTTGGTATTAGTTAAAGGGTTATTATGTGTTGCTGCCAATTGATTATATACTTTGTTGCCAACACTTCCGGCAAAGAAGATATTTAAATCAAAGTTCTTATAGCTAAATGTGTTATTGAATCCGAATTGGAATGTCGGAGAAGGAGAACCTAAGAAAGTTTGGTCTCTTGTATCAATGATACCATCGCCATTTAAGTCTTTGTACATACGGTCTCCATACCATATACCACCAGCAGATTTTGAAATTGGACGAGCTTTTCCGCTTTGATCAGCCGGCAAGGCGTGTGTTTTAAAATCGTTAGCAGTTGCAAATACGCCTTCACAAATATAGCCATAAAATTCTCCAATAGGTTTACCTACTACGGTTTTTGAATTACCTGAAGTAAGGCTGGCATTATCGCCACCAGAACCCAAGTTCAATACTTTATTTACATTATGTGATACGGTAATATCTGTATTCCATGTAAAATTCTTAGTAACGATATTGCGGGTTCCTATTTTAATATCAAATCCTTTATTACTGATGGAACCAACATTTACATAAGGTGACTTCATCGCGCCCGGTGACCAACCTGTAGTTGTACCTGAATACTCTGGAAAAGGCTCTTGTAATAAAAGACCATCAGTAAAACGGTCATAATATTCGAGAGAAAAGTTTATTCTCCAGTTTAGCAAAGCTCCATCCAGTCCAATATTAGCTGCTCTTGTTTTTTCCCATTTTACATCAGGATTGGCCAAATTGGATTGGTACTGACCAATACCTGATAAGCCATTAGCAACGGTTGAAAGCTGGGATACATAAGTGTTCCCGGGGATATTCTGATTATTGGTTAAGCCGTAGCTAAGGCGCAACTTTAAGTCATCAATAGCTGTTGCTTTTTCCAAAAACTTTTCATTCTTTATTTTCCACGCAAATGCACCGGAAGATGTAAGCGCCCATTTTTTGTTTTTATCAAATTTTGAAGAACCATCATCGCGCAAATTAACAGTGAACAGGTATTTATCTACAAGGTTAAAATTAATGCGCCCAAGATAAGATTCAGAGGATTCATCACCTGGAGCTCCACTATTTGTCGCGGTGCTAGGATCACCGCTGGAAATAGCCTGTACATTATTAGAAGCGTAAGTTGACCGTGTTGCAGACACATTCGCAGTAGTTCTTAAATTAGCCTCGTGACCGGCTACAACATTAAGGCTGTTTTTGCCAAATCCATGGTTATACGTAAAATAATTTCGTATCACAGTATTAATGTCTTGATTATATGTATACGATGATGAAGTTGGGTTAGGGGTAGTATATTTCCCAAAAGTAGTTTGAGGCTGAAACGTATTTTGCGTTAAGAAATCATAATTCCCAGAAACCTCATTTCTCAGCGTTAAGTCTTTGGTAAATTGCACCTCGGCATACACGTTACCAAAAATCTGATATCTATGTTTTGTATTTGTATTAATTTGAGCCATAGCAATCGGGTTTGCCGGAGCTGTCACCCAACCGGAATTATCGGAAACACCTCCCCAGGTTCCATCACTGTTTTTTACCGGAACATTGGATGTTAATTCCAGAGAACTTTTAATAACATCGGCATTAGTGGTATTTACATTTTCAACAACATTTGCCACTTGAAGGCTGGTTCCTATTTTAAGCCAATTTGTTGTCTTATTATCTAAATTTAAACGTAAGGAATATCGTTTAAAGTCTGAGCCGATTGCAATACCTTGTTGGTCGTAATAACCAACTGATAACATATATTGAGTTGCCTTATCGCCACCACTTATGGCCAGCGAATGATTGGTCTCAGGTGCAGTGCGGAACAATTCGTTTTGCCAATCGGTACCAGTTCCTAAATATTTAGAATTTGCAAACTCCGGTCTGACATCAAAACCCCAAACTGAAGACCTGTCGTTTATTACTGTTGCATACTGCTGTAAATTCAATGTATTAAGCTTTTTGGGTATCTGCTGATAGCCGACATAACCTTCATAAGTTATTTGAGGAGCAGACTCTTTACCTCTTTTGGTAGTAATTACAATAACACCATTGGTTGCCTGCGAACCATAAATGGCAGTGGCAGAAGCATCTTTTAATACATCCAGTGATTCAATTTCAGAAGGATTAATCGTATTTAATGGATTAGAACCAGTAGGCTGGTTGGGATGATCAGCGTCGGGGTTAGTGGGATTAGGAATAATAACGCCATCTATAACGTATAATGGTGAATTGGTACTACTTATTGAAGATATACCATGTATTTGAATAGATACACCACCACCGGGTTGACCCGATATTTGTTGCACTATTACCCCCGCAACTTTTCCCTGCAAAGCTTGGTCGAAAGTAGCCGGTTGCGTTTTGATAAGATCTTTGCCCGTCACTGAAGATATTGAACCCGTAACATCTTTTCTTTTCTGAGTCCCATACCCAATTACCACCACTTCGTCAAGCGATTTCGTGTCTTCTTTTAAGCTAATTGTTAATTGGCTGCCACTCACTTTTACATTTTGAGCTGCGTAACCAATATAACTTACTCTAAGTGTTTCACCGACTTTGGCTTTGACTGTAAATGTACCATTTATGTCAGTCATAGTACCTTGTTTTGAACTTTTAACCAAAACACTAACGCCTATAAGCGGTTCGCCATTTGATTGGTCCAATACTGTACCCGTAACTTTTACATCGGGATTCTGAGCCGATACCAGCCCAAACGAGCACAGCATTACTGCGAGGATTACATACTTATTCAAAAGGTTTTTTGTTACCCTCCGAACACATCGAATCACATGTTTTTCATTCATAATTCATTTTAATTTAAAGTTAATAATTGTCTGTTTTAATTTAAAGCTAAATAATTGGTTTAATTATTTATGTGTTTAATCATTTATTGAGAAATGTATTTCTATGGAAAAATGCATTACTTTATTTATTTTTATGATTGTTTGGATTTTTTCACAACTATGGTTCATGTATCAATGCATTTCGGGGTAAAAGTATCTTAAGTTTCATTATACTATGGGGTCATTTTGTATCAGAAGACAGCCATATTTGTTGCAATCATTATGTTTTATAATAATTAAATGGCTTTCATATTGGTAGTTAGTTATCTACAGCCTTGTTTGATCTAACAGACACAGGTGTATTATGGTGAAGTTATTCAATGTATCGCTTTTGCAATCAATTTTTGCTGACAAACTATTCACAAGGAGATAATAAATTTGAATTAATCAGGTCTTATTACCCATAAAGCAGCTTGCTACACATTCATTTGTTACTCTATGGAGGTAGCAGTTGTTTTTACTGTCTGTTCGCTTGCTTTGGAAGAAGTGTTGAATGAATAAACCACGCTACAAGCGGTCGGGCTATCAGGAAATAGTTTCTATTTGCCGCAAAGTGGCGGAGAATTTATTCAATGAGATTAAAATTTTACGACAGTATTTGTTTTGATAATACGCTACAACCACTTCCATTTATAGTTACAATCAATGTGATATTGCCTTCATACAATTATGAAGAATGGTAGTTTCTAAAATAGAATCAAATTCAAAAAGGATGATGAAAAAAGAGGTTGACTGTTCCGTGTTAGCGGAACAATCAACCTCATGAAAATATTATCAATTAATACCCGTAATTAATGTGAATCGTAATAAGCTTTGGAAATATAGTTATAAATCATCCAGGCACCAGCACCTGTTACAGCTTGAACTTGCATATGGTTGGCATCAAGTGATTGGATTGTCATTTTTGCGTTCCAGTTTAAAACCTCTTTACCTTTTGCTTTATCATGTAAAACTTGCGCACCATAGGTAATTATCTGTTTTGTAGTTGGGAACAGCATAAATTTACCGGTTCCTGACAAATCAGGGAACATTTTATTGTCAGATTTGAAATTTGCATTGCCTATCAAGTCAAAAGTCATGGTACCATAATCTCCGGCAGAGACACCAGCCCAACCTATATCTGCAAAAGCAGGATCCCATTCCCAACCTGTACCACCAAAGTAAAATGGACTAGTGAAATACTTACTTACTCCCTTAGCATCCAGATCAAGAACCCAGGTTTTTGATTTTCCAAGCCCACCGGTGAGATCAATCCACATTTGTCCGCTTACATATGCCTCATCAATGGTTGTAACATCGAAAACATAAGGTTCGGCAGTAACAATTCCACCGGGAGTTTCCACACTATAACTGATAGTATCTTTTCCGGGAAAAGGAATAACAATCGTATCATTCAATTTAACGGATGTTCCAACGGGCGTTACCCAGAAAGGCTGCGCATTTTGGGTTTCACTCTTCAATATAAATTTATTTGGATTTGTAGCATCCTTTGTCACCGTGAATTTCAATGCACTGATTGCCAATGGTGCTTGTAATTGATATTCATTAGGCGTGCACGCAAAAAAAGCAATTGTCACCAGAGACAATATTGAGAATAATTTAAATATTTTGTTCATAATAATCATCATTTAAAGTTTATTTTACCAGCCTGGATTTTGATTCAAAGTTCCGTTCGAGAGTGTTATCTGAGTATTCGGAATCTGCATAAAGCCTTTCGTAGCTTTAATTTTAGTTACATCATAAGTAATATGATCGTCAACACCACCACTCTTAACTGTTTGAGCTGAAGCTGCAATTGCATTAGCTGCATTGTCTATCCCTGTACGCAATAAATCCCAATAGCGAATACCTTCAAAGGCAAACTCATAACGACGCTCTGTTTGTATATCGCTCAAGGAAACAGATGCTACTGCAGTTAAACCCGCACGTGTGTGAACTTTATTGAAATAGGTAACTTTATTAGGAGAACCAAGTTCAGCAGCCATTAAAAGCACATCTGCATAACGAATTAAAATATAGTCCTGATCCTGTGACTGTTGAAAATCTTTCGAACCACCTGTGTCAGAAGTTCCATCAGGCAAAGCTGTAGGAGAGTATTTTTTTACAGTATACCCTGTGTACTCCTTTTGATCAGCTATGTTAAATGTGCTTTCGATTCCTTCACCTACAAGGTCAATTATAGAAGCTGTTCTACGTTTGTCACCCGCTGGATATGCACTTACAAGTTGAGGATTTACGGTACAAGCTCCCCAGCCTTTTCCATAAGGTGAAAAATTGCATCCACGCATACCCATCATTACAAGCCAGCTGTTTCCATCTGACATGCCATTATAATTTGATGTACTGTTGAATTTTTGGGCAAACACAACTTCTTTGTTTCCCTTACCTGCATAACCTGATTTATTCAATGTGTTGGTAGCCTTCACTGGAATATAACTTGCTGCCGGCCAAAGTGTTTTATAAGGTATAGTATCGAATTCATTACTGGCAATTACATCTTCCAGTCCAGCCAGAACTTCTGGTTTTGTTACACCAAGATCGTCTTTAGCATAGTAGCCCGTATAGAAAAGATATACACGTGCTAACAAAGCTTCAGCTGCATAGCGCGTTACACGTCCGTCGTTTGTTGCTGCCTGAGCTTTAGGATAAGCATTAGCAGGAATATTGGCTGCTGCAAATTTCAAGTCTTCTACTATTACCTTATATGTTTCCGTAGGATCAGCCTGAGGAATATAATCGTTTGATGGCACTGTCAATAAAGGAACTTTTTCAAATAGACGAACCAAATCAAAGTACATAAGTGCACGTAAAAAACGGGTTTCTCCTTCGATTCGATTTTTAGTAATTGTATTCACCGATTCGTCAGTAGATTTCCATGTTGGAATAGTTGGGAGTTTTTGCAACAAATTATTGCAACGGAAAATAGCTTTATAATAATTTTTCCAGGTATCATTAAAAACATTGTTATCTGATGTTGACTGGCTTTTATCTAACCGGTCAATCATTTGATAACCTCTTCCATCGTTTGCTCCGGTTCCACCAAAACATTCATCAGACGCAACTTCAGCAACTAAATAAATTGGAAACCCGGAACTTGTAGATTGGTATCCATCATAGCATCCCACCAATGCCATTTCGGCATCAGCTTCCGTTTTATAAAAGTTTTCATCAAGAAGCTGCGTTTTCGGTACTGAATTCAGAAAGCTATCTGAACATGACGAAAAAATACTGAGGGTCAAAGCCCCTGCTATCAGTATATTTAATTTGAATATCTTCATAATAATGTGTATTTAAAAGTATTTAAAATTTAAGGTTAACTCCTACAAGTAATGTTCTAGGGCGTGGATAATAGCCTAAATCAACTCCAGAAACCCAGTTTTCTACACCATATCCAACTTCCGGATCCATGCCATTGTACTTGGTAAATGTGAATGCATTCTGTACTGAACCATATATACGGCACTGGCTGATTGCTTTCAGATGAATAAGTTTGGCAAAGTCGTAACCAAAGCTAATATTGCTGATTTTCAAATAATCTCCGGCATGAATATAAAGATCTGAGAACTGCCAGTTAATGTTATTAACTGTCACACGTGGAATCCGGTTTGATGTTCCTTCACCTGTCCAGCGATTCAGAATCTCTGTTGTGTAGTTTGATTGACCACCATTTTGACCATATGCCTGAACAATCTTGTTGCCTATTGCACCGGCAGCATTTACACTAAAATCAAAGTTTTTATACTGAAAACCAAGATTAAACCCAATAGTTACTTTTGGCATACCATTGCCTAAATCAACTTTATCTTTGGCGTCAATTACACCATCTTTATTTTGGTCAACGTATTTTACATCACCTGGTTGTACATCCGACTGCAAAATTCCTTTTCCGCCAGCTTTCCATGCAGCAATATCAGCTTGATTCTGAAAAATTCCAGCAGTCTGGTATCCCCAGAAATATCCAATAGCGTGTCCATTTTCTGCACGATAAAATTCTTCTGAGTTGGAGTACAACATATTGGTTTGTCCGTGAATAATACCATCTGAGGTCGGAATTTCTCCTACAACATTTTTATTATAAGAACCATTTACTCCAACGTTATATTTGAAATCACCAATATTATCATTCCAGTTAACCGCTAATTCAATCCCTGTGTTTTTCACATTACCACCATTAATCCAGTGTTTTTCAAATCCTGAGGTTACTGGAACTGGTGATTCCACCAACCAGTCTTTTGTGGTTTTTATATAAAAATCTCCGGTTAAAGATAAACGGCTCTTTAAAAAACGGGCATCAAACCCAATATTTGTTTGTTCGGATGTCTCCCATTTGAGGTCTTTATTTGGTAATGCTTTCAGATTAGCTCCGGCTGTATTTACTCCGGAATTACCAAAATCATAATATGCTGCAGGGTTATCACTACTAACTGCTGTTGAAGTGCTGATAAGCGATGCGTATTTATAATCACCTATATTTTGATTTCCAACTTGTCCCCAGCTTACACGTAACTTCAACTGATCTAGCCAATTGCTGGTAGAAGCCATAAACGACTCATTGCTAATTGCCCAACCCGCAGATGCAGATGGGAAGTAGCCCCAACGATGACCCGAAGCAAATCTTGAAGATCCATCTGCCCTTAAAGTTGCATTTAACATGTATTTTTCCTTATAGTTGTAACCCAATCTTCCGAAGTATGAAACCCTACTATAATCCGTTGCAGGACCACCTCCTACAGTGCGTGTTTCTATAACTGTTTTACCATCAGTATCAAGATGAGCTTTTCCTGTAGTATTATCTAAATATGCATGATTAAAATCATCCATTTGCGACACCAGATTCCAGTTGCTACCCGACATTCCTACACCTTGAAATTTCACGGCTTCAGTCCCTATTAATGCATTAAAAGCATGTTCTTCGTTTATTTTAAAATCGTAGCCTACAGTATTTGTCCATGTAAGAGTATTACCACTATTCATATTTTGATTAACAGTTTCATGATCTGTATTGTATGAATAAACTGAAAATTGATACAAAGGAGTAAAACTACGATAGTTTGAAGAGTAGTAGTTAATACCCGCTGTGGATTTGATTTTAAGGTTCTTAACAGGTTGGAACTCTGCATAAACATCACCTAAAAGTTTTTGATTTGAGTTCTGATTATTTGTATTTGTCATCATCGAACCATAAGGATTACCATCTGTCGTATTCCATTTGGAATTGCTTGTATCGTTATAGGGGCTGTTATATAGATTATTATTACTATATACAGGCGATAATGGTGAAACATTGAAAGCTGAACGTAAAGTATTATTCCATTGATTTCCAACATTAATCCCAACACTGTTGATATAATTGAGATTTAAGTGCTGACCAACAACAAGTATATCTTTATATAATTTGTGTTCAGTGTTCACACGGGCACCATAACGTTCGTAGTTAGAAACAGCCGAACCGCCAATAATACCTTCCTGTGAATTGTAACTCAATGACAAGGCATAGGTTGAAGTTTCCGAACCGCCTGTAATATTCAGAGAGTAATTTTGGGTTTTAGCATCCTTTTTAATCATTTGTCCCATCCAGTCAGTATCTGCCAGAGTTCCTTTTGAAGCCCAGTTAAATGGTGAAAGCCCTGAGTTAATCTGCTGTTCATCCATAATCATCTTATATTCCTGTGCGTTCAATAAAGACACTTTCCGTTCAACATTTTGAACTCCAAAATAAGCGTCAAATGACACCTGCCCTTTGCCTTTTGTACCTTGTTTAGTTGTTACCAAAATAACACCATTGGCAGACTGTGAACCATAAATAGCCGCTGAAGCAGCATCTTTTAATACGTCAATAGACTGAATGTCAGATGCATTTAATGTTGTAATGTCTCCTTCGATACCATCTATGATATATAATGGTCCAGAATTCCCAACAGTTCCCAAGCCGCGGACAGTAACTTTCATATCAGATCCGGGCTGTCCGGAAGTTGATGCAATATTTACACCGGGAGTTTTGCCTTGCAAAGCTTGTAACGGATTGACAGTGTTCATTTTAGCCAGTTCTTCACCTTTGACTTGTACTGTTGCTCCGGTTACTAATTTCTTTTTCTGAACACCGTAACCTACAACTACTACTTCGTCCAAATTTTGGCTGTCTTCGCTCAGTTTGATTATTAACGTAGAACCGGTTATTTTTACTGTTTGAGCAGTGTAGCCAATGTATGAAACAGCAATTGTTTCACCTATTTTAGCTTGAAGTGTAAATGCTCCATTGAAATCGGTAACGCTTCCAACATTAGAGCCTTTTACCAGAATGCTAACTCCAATAAGCG
>Ga0302296_1002203_pt1 | contig 13326 bp, 14 predicted proteins | sample III_Fen_N3_1_FD_194546 | JGI IMG/M metagenome (GOLD analysis project Ga0302296, IMG submission 194546) | Peat permafrost microbial communities from Stordalen Mire near Abisko, Sweden - III_Fen_N3_1 | ecosystem: Environmental > Terrestrial > Soil > Wetlands > Permafrost | place: Sweden: Abisko... | reverse complement strand
TGTATATTCAGTTTCGGATGCGTTGGAATTGATGAAAATCATTTATTGAAGGCATGTTCTTTAAATTGTAATTGGTACATTCTCAAATTTATGCGTTTTGCAGATACCTCTATTTTCGGAAACACCTTTTTGATAGCACAACAATATTTGTCAACAAAAAAATGCCCGAAAGAAATTTCCGGGCATTTCCTTTGATTATAAGCGTATTGTCAGAATTTTCCAAATTTAAAAATAATATGACCATTTAAGCCTCTAAGTGCATCGGATGAAAGACCCAACAAATCGATATCCGAAGTTATCCGGTATGAAACTCCTAATCCGAATCTGAAGAATTTGGCAATGTTGAACTCAAGCTCAGCCCCGGGTTCAAAGACAAAAAATGGTGCAGATCCTATTTCGGTTGGGGGATAGATGTCCCAGTCGTGCATATTATTGTATCCTTCCAGAATGGTCACTCCCCCGGCACCAATAATCATAGGAAACGATACATGAACCTGGTTCATAGGCATCAAAATAGGTTCAAATAATAGCCCTCCGTAACCGCCAGCAATATAATTTGCCAGACCATTTATGCCCGTGGATCTTTTGTCGGAGTAGAATCCGGTACCAGCGAATCCAAGGACAAATTTGTGGTTTGCAATCCAGCCGCCACGGATTCCCATATTAATTGCATCGCGTCCGGCAATCTCGGAATAACCGAGGTGAAAAGCACCATAAAAACCGTTCGAGGTTGCGTTTTGGTTTAGAATCGTCTGGATTTCAGACGATGAGTACCCTTTTTTATCTTCCTGTGCAATCAGCACTGAAGAACAGAATAACACAATTGTAAATAAAATTGTAAATTTCATAGTTGATTTTCGATTTTCTAATTGACTTTCGTTTAATTGTTCTTTTGCCTATTGTGCCGAAAAGTAAAGTGTTCCCGATTCGGCATTTACATTTACTATGGGATTGTCTGATTTGTTTTTTCCCATGAATCCGTTAATTCTTACGCGACCCTCCTTCTCATTGATTACCTTCTCATTGATAAGATCGAAACTTTTTGATAAATCCGTCTTGCATTTCATATAGGTGATATCGTAATTTAGCTTTGTGTCGGGTGCAAAATTCAATCGCAGGTCAGTTGATTTCGAAATGATATTGATCTCATTGAAAGAGGAAGTTATGAGCGCAATATCCATATCACCATAGCGGGTAGATACTTTAATACCTCGCTTAAGCGTCGAGATTTTAAAATCGGTGAAGTAACCGCTGCCCGTTAAATTTCCAATCTCGGAAATATGAATTATATCACGCAAAGAATTGGATGAGAAATTTTTAATGATCCCGATATCTAAATTTGAAGATTTTCCCTTGTAAATAATTGACTGAGCTTCTTTGAGATAGAATTTGCCGTAATTGATATCAATATTTGCATCGGCTAATTTATTGATACTGGCATCGGCAAAATATAATTTCAACGTGAGTTGACCGGACAAATTATTTGCCTTCAGTTTCCCGTTCGCCAAATCGATGCGACAACCGCCCATGTAATCGCCCAAATAAATATTGCCAAACTTATTCGTGATGTCCAATTTGGCATTGCCTGGAAGATGAACGATGTAATCTACTGAAATTGATCCATCTGATATCATTAATGATTCGCGGACCTTCACAAGGCTGCTTCCGATCGGCGTACGGTTTTTATCGAAAATAGTGCGTGCCGTAACAAAGTTTTGATTCGAATTGAACTCATAATCAATATTGTCGAAATATTTCGACAGTTTCTCTTTAGTGGTGGTTTTTACCGTAGTCGTTACTTCGATGACGACAGAATCCTTGTTCCACGGGATTATTTCAATACGTCCGTATTTACTGTCGATCTCGACCGCAACATTTCCGGTGGTTTGGAAACCACGTTTGATATTTCTAGTTTCGGATGACTGAACCATTGATAAACATGGAACCTGAATTCCGATCAGGAACAGACAAAATATAACTATTAACTTGTGCATCATTTGTTTACTAACAATTAATTTGAGTTAAGACATCTTCCAGCAGAACAAGTCTTTCGCGGTTGTTCTCGATCATTGCCTCAATCACTTCCTGATTAGCAATGTTTTCCTTCAGATCGTTCTTCAGGTTGTTGTACGATATATCGAGTTCCGACAGGTCGCTTTCAACCTCTTTTACGAGTTCAGGATTCGAGTGCGAACATTTCTCCAGCTGGGTTATCTTTTCATTGATTTGGGACGAATAATACATCTCTGATTCACGAAGTTCGATGATCTTGGGCGAACTGGCAGCAAATCCATAAACTTCTTCCCGTTCAACCTTTTTGCTCAGCAGGTAATAAGTCATAATTGTAATTGAGAAGAGTAATACAAAAACAGCGGCAATACGATAGAAGATTTTAAATACTGAGCTATGATTCTGCGTTTTACTGGTTTTTTTATTAATATTCTCCCATATCTTTGCGGATGGTTCTTTTGTGTCAAATTCATCCCTGAACCTTGTGATAAAATCTTCGAGTTGATCTTCTTTTTTCATTTTTACTGATATTTATTTTCAGATAAAATTTCCTGCATTCGCCTCCTGGCCCTCATGTATTGTGACTTGGAGGTTGATTCACTGATATTTAGTATGCTGGCTATCTCCTGGTGATCGTAACCTTCCATCAGATAAAGCGAGAAAACGATTCGGGCACCAGAAGGGAGCTTTTCCATTGCAGACAATACCTTTTCAACCGTCAGACCAACAGGTAGTTCGTCAGATTCGTAAACCTCATGCTTTTGGATTTCGGCTTCATAAATCAAGGATTCGCGCCTTTTTTTCAAAAAGTTGAGACTGTTATTGATCACGATGCGTTTAAGCCACGATCCAAACGACGATTCGTATCTGTAAGTATTCAGCTTAAGAAATGCCACAGTAAAAGCTTCCTGCAAAACATCTTCTGCATCATGTAAATTTCCAGTCATTCTGTAACATACGTTAAGCATTGCTTTTGCATAAAGATCGTACAATCGGCGTTTGGCGCGTTCGTCGCCGCGCAAACTATCCTCAATATCCGCCTCGTGTATGTCTGTTAATACTGATTCCAAGCTTTTAATATTCTGTTTCTCATTCATTAATTCAGATAATAAGATGGTCTCACAAATGCCACTTATTTATCTGTCATCAATCGCTTACGATCATTACATAACTTCTGAATCTTAATCCGAAAACCGGGATTGAAAAGTATACTCTATAGACAACAGAAAAAACGCGAGGTTGCAAACCTGAAAGAAAATAGAAAGATTGAATTAAGGAACCTTTATCGAATTAATTAATCCGGCAAAGATTGTGCTTACATTGCGACGAAATACGAATCCCATTAGAAATGATTTTAAGAAACATTGTAATTTGTTTGATATGCTTGCTGGGCAGTACCGTTCGTTTGAAAGCTCAGGATGTTCGTTCTGTAACTGATTTGCCCCTTCAATTATCTGCATCAAAGGGTAGTAATACCGCTTTAATGATTTACCTTTCCGGCGACGGTGGTTGGAATGAATTTAATCAGGAATTAGTTCATGAGTTTGAAAAACAGGGCTTTGGAGTTGTAACGCTCAATAGCCGGAAATATTTCTGGGATCAGAAATCACCGGAAGATTTTGCCGGTGATATCGATCAATTATCCAAATATTATATGAAAGAATGGAAGAAATCATCGGTGATAATTGTCGGATATTCTTTCGGAGCTGACGTGGGAATTTTTCTTTCCGGAAGGCTTTCTTCTGAATTGCAGAAAAAAATAATCAAAATAGCTTTAATATCACCTTCAGCCAGTTCCGATTTTGTGATCAGATTGAGTGATATGATCGGAGAAAATGAAAATGTCGATCGGAAATTCAAGGTAATGCCAGAGATCGAAAAAACTGATTTGCCGGTCATTTGTATCTTCGGAAAGGATGAGAAGTTGATGCTCAAGACCAACCTTCCTAAAAAGAAAAACCTGGTAATTTATGAATTGCCTGGAGATCACCGATATAATAATGATTTTAAGGCACTTTCAAAATTGATTGGACTGTAATCTGGATCCGTACATCAAAATTTATAACTGACGCTTGCAAAAGGATTCAATAAAAAAGCCCAACAATGTTTTTTACAACATGTTGGGCATTTAGCTGGGTGGAAGATGGGGTTCGAACCCACGACCCCTGGTACCACAAACCAGTGCTCTAACCAACTGAGCTACATCCACCGTTTAGCGGTTGCAAATATAGAAAATGTTTTCTGATTTGCGTAACTGATTTTTAAAAAAATGGCTTTATTGTTAATTTGTTGTATTTCTGAGTGATGCATTTATTGCAATGCGCATAACGATCATATTTTGAAAAACATCCTGCCGTTACAGCAGTATTGTTAACTTTGTTTTCTGGTATTAACTTTTAACAAAGCGATGGATTATTTACTCGACAATCCCGATGCGGAGCGGATGTTTCAGGAAATCTTGTCAAAGATTAAGCCGTTACAAAATATTGAAGTAGTCAATTCGATGCTAAAAAGAGGCGTTGATTATAAAGTGAATTTTGGCGTTTCAATTCCATTGTTACGGGAAATTGCATCTCATTATGAGAAGAATCACCTGTTGGCACTCAAGATGTGGAACAAGCAATGGCGCGAAACAATGATTCTTGCGATGCTTCTTGAAGAGCCTGCTGAAGTTACCGAAAACCAGATGGATTTTTGGGTGAAGAATTTCCAGTCAATCGAGATTGCGGAACAGGCTGCCATGAACCTGTTTTCAATAACTAATTTTGCCTACAAAAAAGCTTTTGAATATTGTCTTGGCAAAAAACTATTGGTTAAAATTGTGGGGTTGTTAATGATTGGACGACTGGCTCTTACAGATCGCGATGGCCCGGACGAAAATTTTGACCCGTTTTTTGAGTTGATGCCACCTCTTTCGAAGGATCCGCAATTGTCGATTGTGTTTTCAAGGATTTTTATCCAGATAGGGATGCGAAATCTGAATCTGAATGAAATCGCGATCAGTCATGCTAAGATTCTGAAAACGATTGATTCGAAAACGGCACAGGAAAACGCCGAACACATCCTTAGTGAACTCGACTGCGAGGACGCACGGGAGATTGTAAAAAGGCGACTAAAGTAAAAAACAACTTAAATTGTCGTAAGGCAAACTTCTTATGCCGCTTTTTTGAACACAGTTTTTAAATCGCTAATTTCGCACCGCAAATATACCCCATTTATTGTTTATGGAAGTCATTGAAATAAAAGAACATAGTACAGTCAAAGCTTTTCATCAGGTTGGTCACGATATTTACAAAGACGATCAGAATTGGGTGCCCCCCCTGGAAGTACTCGAAGATGCGGCCTTTGATCCCACAAAAAATGAGTTCTACAAACATGGCGACGGAACCCGCTGGATCTTAAAAGATGATAGTGGCAAAGTGATTGGCCGGATTGGAGCGTTTATTAACGGGAACAGAGCCTATACTTTTAACCAGCCAACAGGAGGATGTGGTTATTTTGAATGCATTGATGATCAGAAAGCAGCAAATCTCCTTTTTGATACAGCCAAAGCATGGCTTACAACCCGCGGAATGGAGGCAATGGACGGTCCGGTTAATTTCGGCGAGAACCTGATCAATTGGGGATTGCTTGTCGAAGGATTTATGCAACAGGGATTTGGGATGCCTTACAATAAACCGTATTACCTTCAATTATTTGAAAATTACGGATTTAAAGTTTACTTTGAACAGTTTAGTTATCATCTTAATCATAAGGAACCTTTCCCTGAACGATTTTGGAAAATTGCCGAATGGGTTGCTAAAAAGCCGGATTTCCGATTCGAGCATGTCCGGTTCGACAATATCGAGAAATATATCCAGGATTTTGTAAAGATTTACGAACAAGCCTGGGCTCGGTTCGATAATCACCAGCCAGTTGATCTTGACGATATCCGGGGAATGATGAAGATTGCCAAACTGGTTGCAGACGAAGAGTTTATTTGGTTCGCCTATTATAAAGACGAACCGGTTCTCCTTTTTGGAATGATACCTGACTTGAATCAGATTTTGAAAAAGTTGAATGGTAAATCGAATTGGTGGAGCATACTGAAGTTTATTTGGTACAAAAAGCTTCACACAATTACCCGGGCAAGAATTTTGATTATGGGCGTTGTTCCTAAATTTCAGGGAACAGGCCTCGAATCTGCAGTGTTCTGGCATATGGATAAAGTTATGCAGCGCAAATTGTGGATCAACGAAGTGGAGCTTTCGTGGGTTGGCGATTTTAACCCCAAGATGATGGCAATATACCAGTCGGTTGGAGGTGTTCACGCGAAAACGCACTACACAATGCGTTATCTTTTCGACCGCACCGCGCCGTTCGAGCGGGCACCAATGCTGATGAAAGATATTCTGAAAAAAAATGAGGTAGAGAAGGGGGAGTGAGTCTAAAGAATCCGGCGAAGGATAAGTCTCAAATATTCAATGACTTTTAAGTCTTGATGAAAAAGAAGAAGGGTAATGGATAAAGTTAAAAGTCACTTTATCCATTACCCTTTTCATTAGTCTTCCTCGCGTGAGGAAGCGAAAATTTCCTCCATCAAATCTTTATACTTGGCTTCAATAATTTTTCGTTTTAACTTGAGCGTCTGAGATAATTCTCCGGTCTGTGGACTCCACGCATCGGAAATGAGTCTAAATCGTTTGATCTCTTCGTGTAGTCCAAGGGTTTTGTTGATCTCTTTCACTTCGTGCTGAAGGATTGCCTGAACTTTCGGATGACTGATCATTGTGGCATTGTCGCTGTAGGGGATTTGGTTTTCGGTACACCAAACCTGCAGGTATTCGAAATTGGGGGCAATCAGTGCACTGGCAAATTTTTCGTGATCGCCAATTACAATCACCTGGTCAATAAACATCGATTCCTTCAGTTTATTCTCAATCATTTGCGGTGCAATATATTTGCCCCCCGTGAGTTTGAAAATCTCTTTCTTCCGGTCGGTAATCTTCAGGTATTTTCCCTCATCAAGAATGCCGATATCACCAGTGTGAAACCATCCATCCTTGTCAATCACCTCAGCTGTAAGTTCAGGCTCCTTGTAATAGCCCAACATCAGGTTCGGCCCTTTCGTCAGGATTTCACCATCTTCGGCAATCTTCACCTGAACACCTGGCAACACCGGACCGTTCGTTCCAACTTTTAACTCACGTGTCACAAGGTTACTAACTGCAATCACAGGAGAAGTCTCAGTCAGACCATATCCTTCTAAAACATAAATTTTTGCAGCACTGAACACCCTGGCAATCCGGGGTTGCAAAGCCGCTCCACCCGATACAACAATCTGCAGGTTACCGCCTAAAGCTTCGCGCCATTTCGAATAGATCAATTTATCGGCAATGGCCAGTTTCAAACGATACCAGGGACTCATTTTCGCATTAAACTCAAAACTACGACCCAGTTCAACGGCCCAGAAAAAGAGTTTCTTCTTAATCCCTTTCAGCTGCTTTCCCTTGGTAAGAATGCTATTATAAACCCTTTCGAGCAATCGCGGTACCCCACAGAAGATATGGGGCTGAACCTCCTTAATGGCAGGCATAATCTGAGCCAACGTCTCGACATAATACATGCCAATCCCCTTATAGAGAAAATTGTAATTGACAATTCGTTCGAAAATATGACAAAGTGGCAAAAACGAAATTGCTTTATGAGCTGAACCCATTTCAAAGTTATGAGCATGGGTTGTGAAATTCGAAACAAGATTCCGGTGCGAAAGCATTACTCCTTTGGGAATGCCCGTGGTTCCGGAGGTGTAGATAAGTGTAACCATCTCATCTTCGCCAATCGATTGCTTTAGCTGATGAAGCGTGTACGCCAGATCCTGTTCATGTTCCTTTCCCAAATTGTAGAGATAATCGATGTTTGTAGCGCCGGTTACCTGATTAAACGTAAAAATCTGTTCAAGGCTGGGAATCTGCCCGATCATCGGACTCAGTTTTTTAAATAACTTATCATCGGAAACAAAAATATAGCGGGTCTCAGCATGATTGAAAATATAACTGTACTCTTCCTCGCTGATGGTCGGATATACCGGAACATGAACTGCTCCTGTCATCGCCAGTGCCATATCGACAAAGCTCCATTCGGGACGGTTCCCGGAAACGGTGGCCACGCGATCACCTTTTTTCAATCCCAGTGCCATCAATCCCAGCGCAAGCAATTCCGACTGACGGGCAAACTGCTCTGTACTAAACGAAACCCATTGGTTATCGTATTTTCCGCAAACGGCATCCGCACGCGGGTAGTTTTTGAGACAATGTTCAAGAATATCGAAGGTACGTTTAACTGGCATCGTTTTACATTTTCGGTAAAAGTAAAAAATGTCGGAAGACTACCTACAAAATGTCTGGATTTTGTTGAAAAGCAGTATTTCTGAAATTGGCAAGAATGCCGGATAATTTATTCCCATCAGAAGCACTTGCAATTAAATCGTTTTGCAGCTATTTATCTTTCGTAAATAAGAAAACGCCCCCGTTTTGCTTTAATGTCATTTCGCTTTTGTCGGTGTTGAATTCCATTTTCACACCGGCCTGGTCGAATTTAAACTTATCTTTTTCAACTGGTTCAAGCGGAAAAGAGGATTGTCCGGTAGCTTGTGCAATAAGCGTCGCGTTATCTTTTGTGATTGTAATTTTTAACGGAAGTTGTGTGCTCGAATAAATACCTAAATATTTATCCAGCTCTTCAGTTTTTAGAGAGATGGAAGTGAATGTTGGAATTGAATAATCACGTTTAAAATAAATACTTAAAATGCCGATCAGAATATCATTCAATGGATAAGCCATCCCGTTTGTACAATAAGCCATCACTAAACTATCTTCGGGGAAATAAGCCAGGTTCGATCCAAAACCATCGATGCCCCCGTTATGTCCATAGGCTTTATGATCGTAGAATGGGATTTGAAACATCCCCATCCCAAAGCTATCAGTCATCGTTTTCATTTGATTTAAGCTATTCTGCGAAACCAGCTTCAACGAAAATAATGCTTCGATAAATTTAGTCAGGTCGGTAGGCGTTGATACTACAGCGCCTGCACCGCCTGGAATACTCATATCTGTTTCGGGCATTTGCTTCCAGTTACTTACAAACTGATACGAAAAACATTCATTGTTATTCAGGTTGGTTTTACCTCCATAGTAAGTGTTTGAAAGCCCTATTTTCGAGGTAATTCTTTGCTTCAGATTCATTGAATACGATTGTTTGGTAATCTTTTCAATGATAAATCCCAGAACAACAAAGTTAGTGTTGCTGTATTCTCCTTTTTCATTTGGCTGAAAATCAACCTTGTTTTTCTCAAAGATGGCAAGCATTTCATCCTGAGTTTTCGGTTGTGTCATGTAACCAGAGTACTCCGCATCGTTTGTGAAATTATGCAATCCGCTGTGATGATTCAGTAAGTTACCAATTGTGATTTTGCTGGCATTTGGCAGTTTCGGGAAATAGGTATCCAAAGTCGTTGTGAGTTTTAATTTCCCCTCTTCAACAAGCTGGAAAATCATTGTCGTCGTAAACATCTTGGTAATTGAACCGATCCGGTATTTGGTCAGAACCGTTGACGGTTTCATACCTGCGGCATTTATCGAACTGTAACCAATTGCCCTGCTATAAATCACATTCCCGTTTTTCGACAGCGTTAAACTACCCATTGCCTTCTCTTTTTGGGCAAGCGCATCGAACAAGCGATCCATTTTTGCCTTGTCGAAGTTTTGAGAATAGACGGTTCCAAATGAAAGTCCTAAGAGCAGGATAGCGAAGAAGATGGTGTTTTTCATTTTTGTTGATTTCTATTCGTTGTTTTTTTTCTGTTTAATACCTTTCTTTTGTGATTCAGGTAAATAGTTTGCGCTGGTGACTACTTTCTTTCCCGATTTTAGTTCAAGTTGTTTCCTTGCATCACCGGCAATCTTTCCACCGGCTTTTGCTGCTTTTTTGTTCGGCTCAAATCCTTTAGGATCAGTGTTTGTAACAATTTCTTTGGTGGAAGCTTCGCCTAACATCGAAAAAATCAATTCAAGGTCAGTCATATGGTCGCGCAGGTTTTGGCTTTTCAGTCCTTTCACTTTTTTATACTCTGAAGGAGTCAACCCGAACATTGCTTTTGAAATTTCAGCGGTGAGTATTGAATATTCTATTTCCTCTTTGACGCCTCTGTTTTTCCATTCTTCTGTCAATTCCTCACGAATGGCAATACTTCGCATTCGCTTTTCGATCCAGTCATCCGGATAACCTTTTAGCTTATACAGTTCCCTTGTTCGCTGCGTTGCAAGCTCTGGATTTTCAATTTCATCTAATCTGTCGGAGCCAACTTGTGCTAACCAAAGTTTAAAAGGTTCAGCTTTTGGCGATGGAATAGATTGAATGATACGCAAAAGGCCTTTAGCGTTGGCACAACCCATTTTTTGCTTGCCACCTGCGGTTTCAACCCAAAGGGTGGGTACAATTTGTACCCACCCTTTGGCAAGTTCCTCGTCACGCATACGCATCCGTTTTATATATTGCTTTGGGTCATTGCTTTCTGTTAAAATCAGAACAACATCTTCAACAACAAAATACCATTTCTGATCGATATCGTTCCAAACAGTTCTAATTTGTTTGCTCTCGAAAAGTTTAATGTTACTCATAATTTAAAGGTATAATATCATTTGTTTTTCATCCATTGTATCAAGGTGGGTACAAATTGTACCCCAGTTGCTTTTGAGTCTTATTAGCTGAAAACTTTTGAGATGCGTATTTAATAATCGCACCTCAAAGAAGTTAGATTTATAATCCAACGAAAATAAACAAATTCGATATTTACCAAACCTTTTCGCCGGAATAATCCCGCTACTAGTGCGGAAGATTTGTAGGTGAATTATTTTTTATTTGGGGTGGTTGGCAATATCTTCGCCGGGTTTTGTCTGCAATCAAAAACAGATGCTATTGTGATAAGGTTTTCCATCTTCCAGTAAATTATCTTGTAGTTGCTTTCAACAAGATATCTGTAATCTTCAGAATATTGAATCAATAGCTCTTCCTTTGCACCAACTAATGGATTGCTTCCAAGAATGGAAACTCTATCAATTATTCCGTTAATTATTTTTCTGGCAATCCTGGGACTTACCTCAAGTGAATAGTAATCGAATATGTCTTTGAGCTGTTTTTCCGAAAGTTCAGACCATTCAATTCTTATTTCCATGTTTTAACCTTCTTTTTTAAATCCTGGTGCGAGATTACCCGGCCAGTATCGCTATCTTGTTTCGCATGGTCAATCATTTCATGGAATTCGTCAATTGACATAGGTTTTAAATTCCTTTCGTGAGCGGTTTTCTTTTCTTCCCTGATAAATGATTCAAGTTTAGCGATAAGACTTTCGTCACTAATACGGAGAAACTCTTCAATCAAAACCAACTTTCTTGCCTGGATGTTCATGTCTTTAATTCTTTTTACAAATATAAAAATTTTCAAAATGGAAAAGGTTCGCTTTGTTTCGATTCATAACCTTACAAGGGGTTATAAAATTAGTTTAAATGGGATTGAATATCCCTGGTCTGCGGGGGCAGATTGCGAATCCGCACCAGCGAGGTAAAAGAACTATAGCTTTAAATATGTTATTTTAGATTTATTAAAGTTACCACCAATCTTTTCTACTAAAACTTTCTCAGTTTCATAAGCTCTTTCCTCTTTTGAAAGGGATTTGATACTTTCGAACCTTATTATCATTGGCTTACCAGCGTATAAAACAAATGTATTGTATCTGTATTGCATATTTTTGTTTTTATTAATGTTTCATAAAGGATTAAAGATCGATTTTTATAATTCTGCTGTTTCTTTTAGTTGTGTTTTTTTTGTCAAAATGCATGCCAACGTTCCGCAGCTACCTGCGGGCGGGGTTCCAAATCCACACCAGCAAGGTTTTAATGTTTGTTTTATGTGGGATTAAAAATCCCGGGTCTGCGAGGCGCGGATTACAAATCCGAACCAGCGAAGGTTATATTGAACTCTTTTACCTAAGAATATGAAATTCAAAATATTATTTAATTCAATAAGTTTTGCAATACCAATCGATAAATAACATATTGGTATGGAAATTACTACACATATAATAAAAAGTATAATTGGGCTTATATTATCAAAGATTATGACATGCGTATCTACCGTAAAGTGCGTAAGATAGAATTGAATTATATAAATTGCTAATGAGTATTGTCCAAAAGTCATAATTTGTCTTGAAACAAATTGTTGCCACTTTAGTCGGATAGTTATATTAAGAAATATAATAAATGAGAGGCTGGAAATAATTATTTTTAATATATCGTCATATTTTGTACCATTAATATTCCAATGACCAGTTAATATAATAAAAAGAAAAAAACTAGAAGCAAAAACCCATTGATTCATAACTATTTTTTCAATAATTGAATATTTTGAGATAAAAACAGCCAGATAGAAAAATAAGGTATATAATAATAAAGAAGAAAAGATGCCATTTCCACAAAGGATATTATAACAGGTCGTTAATATTAAAATTAAAAGAAATATCAAAAGATCTAACCAAAATTGGTTATTTCTGTTTTTAATTGAAGATATCCATGCAAAAAAACCATAAAAGAAAAAAATCTCAAATAAAGTTTTCAAAAACCAAAGACCAGGATTCAAAATAGTCATAGTTATGTTATTAATTGTGATTAAATTCCAATGTTGACTAAAGAATAATTGGTTTACCAATAAGCTCCATGTAAACAAGGGAATTAATAGACTAATAAATTTCTTCCATAAATGTTGACGATACGATTTAAAATCAAAAATTCGAATAGTTTTGAAGCCTATATATCCACTAATACAAAAGAATAAAGGCATATGAAATGAATAAATAATATTAAAAACGATATTATTCATTCCACCTTGGATGTTATTGAATTGTATAATGTGTCCAATAACAACAAGCATAATTGCTAATCCTCTAATTTGATCTATATATTCTAATCGTTTTCCCATAATGATATTTTATTATATGTTTTTCAACCAATAGAAAGTTAATTTTGGACTCAATTTGGTAATGGTTTATCTTTTATACCTAATCATATTTTTAATATATAGTTGCTTTTTAAATTTCTAATTCACTGATAAAAAAATACTTAACCTTTATTTGCTTGGTGGCGTGCTGTCTTGGCTTAGTTATCCTTTTTCCCTTTTTTGTACAGGGAGAGTAACGCTTTACCGCTCCAGTCCTAGTCGAAGGGTCAAGTACGTTTTGTCAAGTTACAAAAGTGTCGATTCATAAATTCTATATTTCCCAAACAT
>Ga0302296_1002201_pt1 | contig 13334 bp, 6 predicted proteins | sample III_Fen_N3_1_FD_194546 | JGI IMG/M metagenome (GOLD analysis project Ga0302296, IMG submission 194546) | Peat permafrost microbial communities from Stordalen Mire near Abisko, Sweden - III_Fen_N3_1 | ecosystem: Environmental > Terrestrial > Soil > Wetlands > Permafrost | place: Sweden: Abisko... | reverse complement strand
TGGGGAGCATCTTTTATTGCGGGTCCGCAAGGCGAAATTTTGGCTGAAGCATCACACGACAAGGAAGAAATTATAATGGCCGAAATTGATCATGCTCTGATGGAAGATGTTCGCCGAAACTGGCCATTTCTTCGCGATCGCCGAATTGATGCTTATGGCGATATTACCCGCAGATTTATTGACTAATCATACTTTAGCTTACGATTTATGAATACAATATCCCGACGTTTCCCTGCTGAATGGGAAAAACATCAGGCAACATTGTTGTCGTTTCCGGCTGAAGGACGCGATTGGCCCGGTAAATATCATGCGATCAAATGGGCTTTTGTGGAGATGATTAAAAAGGTTACGACTTACGAACCGGTAATTCTGATTGTTAAGTCAGATGAATTACGTGAGAAGGTTGCTGTAATGCTCGAACAGGCTCATGTTGATCCAGCTCAGGTAAGTTATATCATCAAAGATACCAACCGAAACTGGATGCGCGATTCGGGACCAGCGGTTGTGAAAACTGCTGATGGTGGGAGAGAAGCTATTCAGTTTGGATTTACCGGTTGGGCCAAATATAAAAATCATCGAAAAGATCAGGGAATACCTGCGGCTGTTGCTCAACATTTGGGTATTGCAGTGACTCCGGCTATGTACAAAAACAAACTGGTTGTACTAGAAGGTGGTTCAATTGATGTGAATGGTTGTGGAACTCTAATTACAACAGAAGAATGTTTGATGGATCCGGTTTTACAGGTGCGTAATCCGGGATTTAAAAAGGAAGATTACGAAAATGTATTCCGCGAATATTTGGGTGTAACCAATACGATTTGGTTAGGAGAAGGCATTGAAGGAGATGATACTCACGGGCATGTTGATGATATTTGCAGGTTTGTAAACCGCAATACTGTGGTTGCAGTTCAGGAAGCGGATAGCAGCGATCCCAACCATCAAAAACTGGAAGCAAACCTGGAGATTTTGCGAAATGCGAAACTTGAAAACGGAGAAAAATTAAATGTGGTAATCATGCCGATGCCTGGACGAATCGACTTTGAAGATCTTCGTCTTCCGGCCAGTTATGTGAATTTTCTGATGACCAATGGTTGTGTATTAATGCCAACTTTTAATGATAAAAACGATTATAAAGCATTGGGTATTCTTACTGACTTATTCCCCGATCGACATGTGATTGGAATTAATGCTGTCGATTTGGTTTGGGGACTAGGAACACTACATTGTTTGAGCCATGAGATAGGATTATAGTTCTGTTTTTAATGTTGGTTTTTGTGTTTTTTTAGAAAGTTTAGTATCAGGTAAATTACGCTGATGACAGCCGTAAAACTTAGAATTCCAAGAATCTCATTCATTGTCATTTTAGACAGAATCCAAAGGATGGTCGCTACGGAAATAATGGGGACAGTATATCCTCCCCAGACGTGGAAAGAATCAGGAGTTGATTCTTTTGATAGTCTCAGCTTAATAAAAGCTAAAGCAACGCCTAAATAGATTAACAGAACGGATGCGCTGGATAGAATTGCCAGTTGCTTGAATTCGCCGGTTATGGAGAAAAAGCACCCCATTATTGCATATAATATGATCGACCAGTATGGAGTTGCATATTTTTTATGAACAAGAGCCAGTTGTCGAGGTCTGATCACTTTATCGCGGGCAGCACTGAAGATGACTCGTGGCATATTTAGAACATCACCACTGATAAAGCCGAACATTGAAATGGCTGCTCCCGCGAGCATTAGTGTAGCGCCAACAGGACCAATCAATTGTTTGGCCACTTCAGCCAGCGGAGCATCTTTAAACCCAGCAAGTGACGAGCCTAATATTCCTTGTGCAACCATTTGAATCAACACATAAAGTACGATTACAAACGAAATACTAATCAGTATTCCCCGTGGAATTGTCTTTTGTGGATTCTTAATTTCGCCGCCGGTGGTTAGTGCCGTCTCTGCTCCCTGGAATGCAAAGAAAAGGATAAGAGATACTTTTCCTAAATCGTTCATCGATGGACTAATATTCCAAACCAGATTACTCATTGAAATATTGGGTATCCCCATGAAAATCAGTAATAGTAACGGACTTAATTTGATTATTGTCGTGGCCTTTACAAGTGTAATGCCGTGTTTTACTCCTCGTACGTTTATTACTGCAAGTCCTGTAAATAGGCCAACAAAGAACAGGTCTTTAATTAGTTCGTTTTTGAAGGCTGGCAGAAAATAGGCCAGTGTTCCGGCAAGTGCATTCGCAACGGCAGCGTCGGCCATGATCGTTGCCCCAAGAATAAAGAAGTTGACTGTCAGAAACCCAAAATATTTTCCAAAGGCAACTTCGATATATGAATATGCACCTCCGGACTGAGTTAACTTACTTCCCACTTCAGCAAAGCAGAGCATGATAAGCATAACCAAAATGCCGCAAAACAAATAGGCTACAATACTGGCAGCACCAAGCCCTTCTGATACAATTGCAGGGATTACAAAGATTCCGGCACCAACAATCAGATTGATGATGTTTGCACTTAGACCCCAAATTCCAATTTCTCTCTTTAATCCTTCTTTTATATCCATTTAAGTTTTCTTCAGTAGACAATCATTGGATCGATAAAAATAAAATATGCGTAAATATTGAAATTTCGGGTAACCTTTCCAAGTTTTTTAGAATATATTGAAGTGTCATACAAGTCGCACTATACTTAAAGAATCCACGTCTGATTCCCTAAAATAATGATTTTTTGATGTTGAAAATGCATTGCTGATAGATAATGTGTTCGTGTACAGTGCGTTTTTGATTTACATTGATCTGAATCCAATTTTTTATCAGATTCAATATTTCAGACATGGAAACGTTATTAGTAAAATTAGTGCCATATTTTGTTTGTGAGAGCTGAAAAACAATTAACACAAGGGACTATTTTTTGTTGATTTAGTTACTTTTACGTGTAATTCAGCTTGTGTGAACAAATGACTGTAATTTAATGAAATTGTATTTAAGAAACTAAAAACACCTATGCAGAAGATACTACGGACAAGAATATTGCCTTTACTAATTCTAATATTTTTGTTTCAGATTCCATCATATTCAGCGAGCAAAAAATATTTTGTGATTACTGGTAAAATTGTTTTAGAGTCAGGCGACCCCGGAGCTGGTTCTGTCGAGATTATTAAAACCGGAAAAGGAACGACAACTATTGATATTCCTAAAACCGGAAAATTCAAACTTGAGCTTGAGTTTTTTAATGAATTCACCTTAATCTTTAAGAGCCCTGGGCATTTCAACAAAACAATTATTGTTTCAACAGAAATTCCTCAAGACGTCTGGGAACGAGACAATGAATTTCCTGCATTCCCAATTGTGGTGCAGCTCTTAAAGGAATTTGAAGGGATTGATAAAAGTTTCACTCTTAAGCCAACGGGTAAGATTTACTACGGAAAGGCTATCGATAATTTTGAAAAGGAAAGTTATATTTCTGATATTCAGTTTGTAGAACAGGTAGAGACCGCTAAGCAGAAAGCAATTCAGGTTCAGAAAGAATCACAAACCATTTCCAAAGAAGATGCTCAGGATTTAGCCGTTAAGCAGAAAAAATTTGATCAGTTGATAAAGGAAGCTGACGGTTATTATCAGCGAGGTGAGTTTCAAATGGCTTATATGAAGTATCTGGAGGCTAAAAATCTTTTCCCGGATAAATCGTACCCCAACGATCGGGTTGCTGAGCTTCAGGATTTAGTAAAGGCTCTTGAATTGACCGAAAAGCAAAAAGCAAATCTGGATTTGAAGTATCAGGAAGCTATTGCAAAAGCCAATGATTTATTTGATGCAAAAAAATATCAGGATGCTCTTCCTGATTACAATGAAGCATTGCAATACCGTCCCGGAGATGTTTTTGCCAACGGCCGGATTAAAGAAATAGAACAGCTTTTGGCACAGCTTGAGTTTAAGAAAAAGTACAACGAGATAATTGCCTCAGCCGATAAAAAATATGGTGCGAAAGATTTAACTCTGGCACTTGATTTTTACACAAAAGCATTGACTGCCATTCCTAATGATTCGTATGCTTTGTCTCAGATAAAACAGATCAATGAAGAAATTCAGCAGAAATCTAAACAGGCACAAATAGAAACCGAATTTAATCAGAATATCCTTGCTGCCGATGCGTTTCTGAAGCAAAAAGATTATCAGAACGCAACTGATTTGTATAAAAAGGCATTGGCCTTAAAACCGGACAATTCTCAGGTAAAAGATAAATTAGCTCAAATCGCTGATGCATTGGCAAAGCAGGAGGCCGAAGTTAAAACACGAAATGAGTTTAAACAAGTGCTGGCCGATGCTGAATCTTCCTATAAAAATAAGGATTTAGAGAAAGCAAAAGAACTTTATACAAAGGCAAATCAGTTGATTCCTTCGGAAAGTATTCCACCGAAACGACTTGATGAGATTAATGGACTTCTTGCAGAAAAAGCTAAAAAGGAAGCTGATTTAGCCGCCAGACTGGCTTCTTATCTGGATGCGGTTAAACGGGCGGATCAGAGCTTTGCTGGTAAAGAGTACGAATCGGCTCAAGCGATATACAAGGAAGCTTTACAGATTAAGCCGGATGAAAAATATCCTTCGGATCAGATTGCCTTGATATTGAACCTGATGAAAGAGCAAAAAGATCTTCAGTTTAATACAGCAATTGCAAAAGCTGATGCTGCTTTCAATGCCGGACAATACGATGATGCTGGTGCGTCTTACAAAGAAGCCCTTCAGTATCAGAATAGTTCGTATGCAAATAAGCAATTGACAGAGATTGAACGGAAGAAAGCTGAAATAAAGGTTGAAACCCTCCGTCAGAAAAAGATTCAGGATCAATATGATCAGATTCTTGCCAGTGCCGACGATAGTTTCAAAAACAAGGAATACCAGAAATCGAAGGATAAGTATACTAAGGCGTTGACCATAAAACCGGACGAGGTTTATCCTAAAGAACAGATTTCGAAGCTTGACCAACTTCTTGGAGAAATCCAAAAAGGAGAAGAACTCAATCGTCAGTATACTCAACTGCTTAAGGATGCACAACTTTCCTATGGTAAAAGTAACCTGAAAGAAGCCCGTGATGCATATCAAAAGGCTAATCAATTGAAACCTGCAGAACCGGTTCCTTCGGCACGTATTGCTGAAATTGATAAAATGATTGCTCAGAAAGAAGAAGCTGCCCGTATTGCTGCACTCGAATCGGAAAAGAAACAAGCTGCTGAGAAAGCCATACAAGATAAATACAATGCGGCTATTGATGCCGGAGATAAAGCTTATGTTGATAAGAAACATGCTTTTGCCAGAGTGCAATATGCTTCGGCTCTGGAAGCTATGCCTAATGAGAAATATCCAAAAGATCAGATTGCCAAAATTGATGATTATTTGGCCAAAGAAGAAAGGGATAAAATTATTGCCCTCCAAAAAATACAGCAGGACTCGTTATTGAAAACTTCAGAACGGTTATTTAATCGGGCAATGGCTTCGGCAAAAGAACAAGAGTTAACTAAACGATATCAGCAGGCAAACCAAAGCTACGAAGAAGCAATTCGGTTAAATCCACAGAAAAAGAATGAAATTCAAAAACTGATTAATGCCAACGAGGATAAAATTCAGCTTCTGATTAAACAAACTGCCGAGTATAAACGGATTATAAAACGTGCTGATGATTTATTTGCCGCATCACGGTTGACAGAGGCTTTAGATGAATATCAAAATGCAGTAACGATTAAAACGGATGAAGATTATCCTAAAAAGCAAATTAAAGAGATACAAGCCCGGTTTGTGGTGTTGGATGCAAGCTATACTTTGGCGATTAAGGCCGGAGATGATGCCTATAAGGTTTTGGATTGGGTAAATGCGAAGAAAGCTTATACTGAAGCATTGGCACTTAAAATTGGAGAACCTTATCCAACCAATAGATTGAAAGAGGTAGAGCGGAATTTAGCTCAGATTAATCTTGAAAATGCCAATAAGCAAGCTGCTCAAAAGGCATACGATGATGCTATTGCCAAAGCTGAAAAATCATTTAAAGATGATCAGTTATCTGCCGCCAGGATGCAGTACGAAGAAGCAAAATCACTTCAACCCGAAGCAAAACTTCCGGAAGACCGGATTAAAGAGATTGATAGTTTGATTGAACAACGGAAAAAGGATCAATTAGCAAAAACGCAGCAAGATGTTGATGATAAATATCGTCAGGCCATTTCGCTTGCGGATAATTCGTTCCGTGAAAAATCCTATGCGATAGCAAAACTCAAGTACAAACAAGCGTTATTGATTAAACCAGATGAGTCTTATCCACAGAATCAGATGGATTTGATTGATAAAATGCTTAGTGTACCAGCTCCTGTTGAAACATATACCAACAAAATACCGGCTGAGGAAAAGACTGTTCAGCCTGCTGCTACTGCTATTGTTTACAATCCCGAAGAATCTGCTCAGGCTACAGAAGCCCGTGCAAATTCATTCGTGACAATTACCGATTATGATGAAGCCCTTAAAAAGGCAGATGCCTCTTTTGGAATCAAAGACTATTCGGTTGCTCGTTTCTTCTATACGAAAGCTAATGAAATCAGACCAAAGGAAGAGTATCCGATCAAACAACTTGAACTGATCCGAAAACTGATTGATTCCGGCTTGTCTGCGGCCGATCTGGCTGCGTATGAAGCTGCTATTTCAAAGGCTGATGCTTCTTTCTCAAAAGAAGATTATGGCATCGCCAAATTCTTTTATTACAAAGCGCTGGAGATTAAATCATGGGAGAAATATCCCAAAGAACGGATTGATGAAATCCTTGCCCGGACAAATTCTTTGCTTTCAGAAAAAGAAGAAAAGATTTATCGGGATATAATTAATAAGGGAGATGAAGCTTACTTCAATAAAGATATTGCCGTTGCCCGTTTTTATTACAATAAGGCTATCTCAATGAAGCGGGATGAGGAATATCCACTGATCAAGCTTAAGGATATTAAAAAATTGGTTATTCAGGATAAACAAGATCAACGAAATATTGAATACCGCAATTATCTCGAATTGGCAGATCAGGCTTTCAAAAATGGAAATTACAGTATTGCCCGATTTAATTATAATAAGGCTCTCTCGGTCAAGCCCGAAGAAAAATATCCGTTGGATCAGCTAAAACGAATCAAACAGGCATTGGATAAATAAAATATTTGCCGATTTTTGTATTCTGCAATACAGATTCCGGTGCTAGTATCTTAGTACCGGAATAATTTTTGAAATTGTATTTAAATTATTGAAAATCAAGCAACTTGGAACTAAAAATAAAAGATCAATTAATTAGCCTGTTCGAAGCACACTTTAAAGAAGAAGTTACCTTTTTTGAGCAGTTACCGGCTTCTGGTTCGTATCGTGAATATGCCCGAATGAAGAGCGAAAATCATCAGGTGATTGGCTCCTATAATCAGGACGTTAAGGAGAATATGGCATTTCTTGAATTTTCGGCGCATTTCCGAAATAAGGATATTCCTGTGCCGTTTATTTATGCGGTTAGTGCCGATCAGAGAACATATCTGCAAGAGGACCTTGGAAGTGTTACGCTGTTCGATTTTCTTGGTAAAACCCGTGAGGAAGAAGGCTTTTCTGAAAAAATTGTTGATGAGTATAAAAAGGTTCTTTGTCAGCTTCCACGTATTCAGCTTATTGCCGGAAAAGATATTGATTACAGTTGTTGCTATCCAAGGGAAGCTTTCGACAAACAGTCGATGATGTGGGATTTGAATTATTTTAAATACTATTTTCTGAAATTGTCGCAGGTTCCTTTTGATGAACAGGCTCTTGAAAATGATTTTCAGGCATTTACTGATTATCTGTTGGCTGTTGATGATAATGCTTTCTTATACCGTGATTTTCAGTCGCGGAATGTGATGCTAAAAGATGGCGGCGTTTACTTTATCGACTATCAGGGAGGAAGGAGAGGGGCTCTTCAATATGATCTGGCATCCTTGCTTTACGATGCGAAAGCTAATATTCCGGAAGCCGAACGTGAAGAATTGCTGGATTTTTATCTGGATGAACTGGAAAAATACAAACATATTGATCGGGATAAATTCAAATCGTTATATGGCGGTTATGTATTGATTCGGATTATGCAGGCGATGGGAGCCTATGGATTCCGTGGCTTCTATGAAAAGAAAGAGCATTTCCTGAAAAGTATTCCTTTTGCTTTGAAAAATATGGAGACTTTATTGGCCAAAAACACCATTAAAGTTGACGTTCCTGAATTATTCAAAGTTTTAAAATCGGTGACCGAGTCTGCTTTTTTGAAATCGATTAGTCCGCAGAACGATCGGTTGACAGTCCGGATTACCAGTTTTTCTTATAAGCGTGGCATTCCTAAAGATCCTTCCGGAAATGGTGGTGGTTTTGTTTTTGATTGCCGGGCTATTCATAATCCGGGAAGATATCCTGAGTATAAGCATCTGACCGGGAAAGATGAGCAGGTTCAGAAATTTCTGGAAGAAAAATCAACAATAGGTGATTTTCTAACTGCGGTATTCTCGTTGGTTTCCCATTCTGTTGAGGTTTATTCGTCCAGAGGATTTGATCATTTGTGCGTGAATTTTGGATGCACCGGAGGTCAGCATCGTTCGGTGTATGCAGCCGAAAAATTAGCCGAATATTTGAAAAACAATTATCCGGTTACGGTTGTTCTTAAGCACGTTGAACAGGAAAGAAAATAACCATGTCGAAAACTCAGTGTAAAAACGAAGATTATCAGGAAAAAGATGATGTGAAATACGTTTGCAAACGTTGTGGACGAAAATCAAAAAAAGAAGATAAGGTTTGCAAACCCCAGAAGATAAAAGAGTAAACGTTATAGCCTCAATAAATGATCTGCTGATTGGAGAATCTTCTGTTTTAAGTTTTCAGGATAATCCGGATGATCTGCTAAAAATTGTTTGACTATAGCTGCGGCTTCTGCGCTGTTGTGTCCTTTCAATAAACTGGTAAGCCACGATTGTGGAAAGAATATGTCTCCTGTTTTCTGAATTTCCTGTAGTTTGTCGAGTGCCGGTCGGATGTAGCTAAGTGCTTCGGATTGTCGACTTGGATGATTTAAGTAAGCCAGAGCTTGTTCTACCCAGGGTTCGTGTTCCCGGTTTTCTTCCAAAAGCAACGATTGAAAAAACTTGTCGCGTTCGTTTTTGGCTGGATTTAAGCTTTTTCGAACAAATTGAAATCCTGCTTTTTTATCCGGATTTGTAATGCATTTTTCGTGTTCATCCAAAATCCGGATGGCTCTCTCCGGCATTCCTAGAGCCAGTTGAAATGCCAAAGTGTTTTGCTGGTCTGTACTTAGTTTGAGGTCGGGGTGAGTCGCATTGTTTCCCAGATATTCCAGAAATTTTTTCATTGAAGCTTCAGTTTTACACACTTTCATGAGGCAATTGATCAGAGCTGTCTGATGGTTGTTTCGAACTGCATATTCCGACCAAAGCGTAGTTTCAAGTTTGCTACATAACTTCTGCTGCTGTAAGGATGTCGTTTTGTACAAATAAACGCGTTCTATGGAGCTTAGCAGACTTTCATAGATAACTGCATTATTTTCGACCGAAAGTTGGTTAATCGCCATGTTTAGGTATTTCTCTGGGGGTAACTTTCCTTCGTAAAGATTCTCTGAGAGGTCTGTCAGTACTGAAGCGCGTAGAAGATCATCAGATAATGTTGAAAAATGGTTTAAAAAATAGTTGCTGGTGATCGAATCTAATGCTACAAATCCATAGACTTTACCTTGGGCATTAAGATAAATCCATTCTGGATTTGCTCCTGTAAACACATTGGCAATCCTGATTTTTTCGGCATTCATGCTTATTTTCTGCTGATGGACTTTCCCGTTTTCAGCAAAAGCCAGATTCAGCTCCTGCGACCAAATGCGATTTTTATTCCGGGGATCTTTTTGCTCAACAATCAAGTCATTTCCTTTTTTTATTGCGATTAGGTGTGGCCGTCCGGCTTCGTTCACCCAAGCATCCGACCATTGCGGTAGTCCTTCTGATTTCGGTTTGTTCAGAATCGAAATCAATTCTTTCCAACCGGCATTTCCATAAGCATTTTGAGAAAGGTATTGCTGAAGTCCTTTTTGCAATGCAGCTTCTCCGGTTTTTTGTTCCAGCATCCGCATCACAATGGGGGCTTTGTGGTAAATGATGGAGCCATACAAACTTCCTGCATCTTTCATATTTGCCAATTTTTGTCCAATGGCATTTGCTCCCGATGTACGGTCAACAGAATAGGCAGCATCGTAATGAGCAAGTAAAAATTGAAGATCGAAATTAAAATTGGGAAACATAGGCGACACCACTTTGTCGGCAATGAAATTGGCAAAAACCTCTTTAAGCCAGACTTCGTCGAACCACGACATGGTTACCAGGTCGCCAAACCACATATGGGCTGTTTCGTGAGCAATCAGGTTGGCTCGTTTTAGAAATTGTTGTTGTGTGGGATGGGAATCCAAGAACAGACTGGAAGCCCGGTAAAGTGTAGCTCCAGGATGTTCCATGCCATTGTATTGAAACGAAGGAATGGCCACCAGATCGTATTTTTCAAACGGATAAGAAATTTTAGTGTACTGTTCAATCCAGCTGAGCGAACGAAATACCAGTGAGAAAATAGAGTCCGTATTGTTTTTTAGTTCTTCATCTTTTTCGCGATGGTATAAAACACATGTTTTTCCGTTTTGGGTCCGGCTAATGGTGTCAAATTTACCGGCAGAAAAGGCAAACAGATAGGTTGGCAATGGTTGTGTTAACCTAAAATCAAGAGTTTTTATGGAATCCGAAGTTTGCTCTTTCTCAACAGATCCGTTAGCAACAGCTTTCCAGCTGGCTGGAATCTGAATCTGAAGTTTGAACTTTGCTTTTAAATTGGGTTGATCGAAGCAGGGGAATGCTGTTGATGCGCGATCGGGTACAAACAAGGTGTATAAAAAATCAGGATTACGGTTGAGCGACCAGTCAGGACTTACGAACTGAAACTGAATTTCATTTTGACCAACTTTTAAGTTCGATTTATCGATCACCAGATGCCCGTTTTTTATTGAGATTTCGGCAGATTTTCCATTACTGATTACCTGGTATGGTTTGGTAGTGTCGCCTTTAAAATCAAAAGCTAAGTTTTGTCTGGGTTCTTTGAGATTAAACCGAACTACCGCTTTCCCATTGATTTTTTCTGCTTTTTGAGCCGGAATATTAAAACTCAAATCGTAGTTTATTTCAGACAAAACAGCTTTTCGTTGTTGAGCCAATTCTTCACTTACTCCGGCAGTAATTTGAGCTTGCTGTTGAGTGCAGCTATAGAAAAGAATACCAGCGAAAAGAACGGAAAGATATTTCATGAGTTTTATTTTCGAATAGATTACGGATGTTTTATTACTTTCCAACTTCAGAAGGCGGAAAACCAAAGTATTTCCGGAAACAACGTGAGAAATAGAGCGGATCGTTAAAGCCAACCTTGTAACTAATTTCGGCAATGGTAAGCTGATGGACATTATTTAGCAGCATTTTCTTTGCTTCTTTTAATCGGATGTTACGAACAAATTCAGTGGCTGATTGTCCGGTGAGGGACTTGAGTTTTGAGTATAACAGCGTTTTGCTGGTATTCATTTGCAAACAAAACTGAGATACGTCGAATTCGGCATTTTCGAGATTTTCAAAGACAATCCGTATGGCTTTGTCCAGGAAATCCTGATCGGCTGAATTCTGAACAAATGCTCCTGCTTCGAGTTCTTCCTGACTGGCAAATCGTTCTTTTAAGCGTTGCCGGTTCTTAATCAGGTTGTAACAACGGGCAATCAGTTCATTCATCCGGAAAGGTTTCGTGATGTAGTCGTCAGCTCCGGTTTCCAGTCCTTCTACAATATCTTCTTCTGAATTTCGTGCAGTTAGCAGGATTACCGGCAAATGACTGGTTAATGGTTCCGATTTAAGCTTTTTACAGAATTCGATGCCATTCATTCCGGGAAGCATCACATCCGAGATAATTAAATCGGGCATTTCGGTGCTGAGCCATTCAAAAGCTTTTTCAACCGAACTTACTCCTTTTACTTCGAAGTTGTGGGTTAGTTCCTGAACAACAAATCGAAGCATAGGTTCTTCATCTTCGATCAGCAATATGGTTGCCCGTTCGGTGACTTCGAAATCATGCAGATCAGTATTTTCTTCCAGTTTAACATTTTCTTCTGTTTTTACTGCCGGAATAAAGGGGAGAATTACACAAAAGCTGGAACCATGTTTCCCGTCGCTGATTACTTCAATGGTTCCCTGATGCAACCGCACTAGCTCTTTAACCAATGACAGCCCAATTCCGCTACCCGGGATCCGGCTATGCTTTTCGTCGCGTAAACGATAAAACCGGTCGAAGATGTTTTGTTGCATTTCACTGGGGATTCCGGGACCGGAGTCGTTCACCAAAAGCCTTATTTGATCTTTGGATGAATCAACCTGAATGATAAGCTCAATCGTTTCATTTTTAGGGGTAAATTTAAACGCATTCGAGAGCAGGTTGACCACAATCTTTTCCAGTTTATCGGCATCGTAGTTTACCCAAAGTTCGTGAATGTTGCTTGTGAATTGGAATTTAATATTTTTTTCGTGCGATAACGGCGCATAGTAGTTTGCCATTTTTTGCAGATGCGAAATGATATCACCAGGACTAAGATCCAACTGAATCTTTCCGGCTTCCAACCTGCGGAAGTCTATTACCTGATTAACCAGATTATTCAGTCGTTGAACATTGGAGTGTATCAACTCCAGATTTTCTGTTATTTCTTGTGGCTCTTTGTGCTTCGATAGTAATTTCTGGAGCGGAAGAGAAATGAGCGTTAACGGCGTTTTTAATTCGTGTGAAATGTCGGTGAACAGACGCAGTTTGAGTTGGTCTAGCTCGTGAATTTGTTTGTTCCGTGTATATAATCGGGTCATCAGCCAACCAATAATCCCGATGAAGGTAAGTATGGTGAGGATGAACCATGCTCTTCGGTAAACCGGAGGAAGGACACTGAATGAAATGCTTGCAGGCTGAGATTCAATATTACCATCTTGATCTTTGGCTCTGACTTCAAGGGTATATTCGCCTGCATCCAAATCCAGAAAAGTACATGATTTTTCAGTGGAGAATGGAGACCAATCCTTGCCATTCAGCCGATGCGAAAATTGAATTTTATTGGTAGGGGTTTGGTTCCAATAGTCGATTCCATCGTATGCAATGATGATATTTCCTGTTGATGATATTTCCTGATTGGAAAAGGCAATGTTTGTTTTCGGTGGATTGTTTCCCCTAAGATAACGGGTTGTTTTGAA